>OLOK01002987.1_pt1 | contig 10982 bp, 9 predicted proteins | sample 1672591 | NCBI WGS metagenome assembly OLOK01 (sample SAMEA3136703, study PRJEB25190) | human gut metagenome | biome: human gut; feature: human-associated habitat; material: faeces | place: Austria | collected 2013 | reverse complement strand
CTGGGGGATTAGCTCTTTCATTTATAATTTACGATCTTTCCAAAATCTGCCTTTAAGGAAGCGCCGCCCACAAGGCCTCCGTCGATATCCTTCTGTGCAAACAGCTCAGCTGCATTTCCTGCATTCACAGAACCGCCGTACTGGATACGGATAGCTTCTGCTGTTGCTTCATCATAGATTTCACGGATACACTGACGAATTGCACCGCAAACTTCCTCAGCCTGATCTGCTGTAGCTGTCTTGCCTGTACCGATAGCCCATACTGGCTCGTAAGCGATAACGGACTTCTTAACGTCCTCTGCTGATACGCCGAAGAAATCAAGCTTTACCTGTCTTGCGATAACTTCCTCTGTGATGTTGCACTCACGCTCCCAGAGAAGCTCGCCAACGCAAACGATAGGCTTAAGACCAGCTGCAAGAGCTGCCTTTGTTCTCTTGTTTACTGTTTCATCTGTTTCGCCGAAATACTGTCTTCTTTCAGAGTGACCTATTACAACGTATTCAACGCCAAGTTCAACCAGCATATCAGCTGAAATTTCGCCAGTAAATGCACCGCTTTTTTCAAAGTGGACATTTTCTGCGCCGATTTTAACATTTGAACCTGCAGTTGTATTGATAGCTGTTTCAAGGTTTGTGAAAGGTACGCATGCAATTACTTCAACCTTACCGTCAGCATTTGCAACCAGCGGCTTGATAGCTTCAAGAAGCTCCTTAGCCTCAGGTCTTGTTTTATTCATTTTCCAGTTACCGGCAATAATTGCCTTTCTTAGTGACTTGTTCATTACTTAACTCCTTATTATTTAAAAGTTTATTTTTACAGTAAAGAGAACAAGGAAAGCCTTGTTCTCCAATTTAAATCTTATTTATCAGCAATAACGTCAACGCCTGGAAGTACCTTACCTTCGAGGTATTCAAGTGAAGCGCCACCGCCTGTTGAAATATGGCTCATCTTGTCTGCAAAACCAATCCGCCAGCTTACCAGCTTTTCATCAAAAGCCAGCTTTTCATGCTTTTTTATATTCTTTTCAACAAGTGCAGTTCCAGAAATGTCCAGAAAAAAGATTACAAATCTCTGGAAAAAATGAAGTTGATCTTAAAATTTGTGGAAAATAATTACATGGAAAAAATCACGATTGAAGATGTAGCAAAAGAAGTCAGCTTAAGCCAGTCACATTTTATGAAATATTTTAAAAATACGATGGGAACCTCCTTTATCGACTATCTGAATGAATACCGGCTGACGATGGCTTCCAGACTTTTGATTTCCTCCGATTCTTCGATTTTAGATATCGCAGCGGAAGTGGGATTTGATAATCTTTCCTATTTTAACCGGTCGTTCAAAAAACGCTTCCAGCAGACCCCGAGGGAATACCGGAAGCGTTATGCACAGCCGTAACTAAGATTATCATATAACATAATATCCTACAATACCGCAGACGATTCCTGCCAGCGCGCCCACAATGATATCCTTTGGCTCATGCACTCCGACCAGCACGCGCACAATGCCCAGAAGCAAACCAATGATTCCGAGCAGTACCCCTGCTCCCGGATGCTCATAAAAAATCGTCATCGCAATAATAAAAACAGAAAATACATGCCGGCTTGGAAATGATTTTCCTTTTGTGTCTTTTTCCAGTACCGGCGGCATGTCAAATTTTTCATACGGTCTTGGCGCATTGATGATTTTCCGGACAACGGAAAGTCCCACGAAGGACACTGCCGGAACAAGTATCGCTCGCCAGAGCCATGGATTTTTGTCCGTAAACAGCATGAAAAGATAGAGCGGATACACGCAGAATACCAGTGCTGTCAGCATATGATTCAGACTCGTCACACGCTTCGCCCGTTCCTGATTGCTCCGAAGCGGTTCTGTAATTTTGATATACTGTTCTTTTGTCATGGCAAAAATCATATCCTTCCCGGTAATTGTTTTATAAATCTATGGTTTGAGATTATCTTAATATTACACTTCGCTTCCGATGACTGCAAGCACTGCCCCTATAAAAATAAAGAAATCAGACACATTAAAAATAATCCTCCGAAACCATTTCGGTCCGGTCTGAAACCGCACATAATCCACAACATGGTGCTTTGTATAGCGGTCATATAAATTGCTCAGTCCGCCGCCGGCTAACATGGCAAGTCCCGTTTTTGTGAGTTTTTTTCCAGTTATCCGCATTGCAAAATAATAAATGACTGCCACAAAAACCATAATGACACTGTGTATCACAGTCATGGCTTTCGGATGTTTTGCAAGAAGATTTAACGTTGCACCTTTGTTGTAGAACTTCTCTATGCAGATTTTTCCACCGAGACGTGGATGTTTTACTTTTCTTGCGTATTTTTTATCAATGTATTTTTTCAGAAAAAAATCAAGCGTAAAAATCGCTGCAGTGATTGCTAAATAGACCATGCCGCAGGCTCCCTTCTTCCTCTCTCCTGCACCCATTGTAGCACATATTTTTTTCATTAAAAACGTTTTTATACAAAAAAAACAGGAAACCTTTGAGATTCCTCAAAAGCTTCCCGCCTCTTATCTGAACCAAATATAATTTTTCCTACCCCTTCACACTTCCAAGTGCAATTCCCTGCACAATATAGCGTGACAGGAACAAATAAACAATGATAACCGGGAAAATGGAGAATGCGATCATCACATAGACCTGCCCCATATCAAACTTCAGCCAGTCTGCTGCACGAAGCTGTGCGATCAAAATCGGCAGTGTCTTTTTGTTATCACTCTGTAAAATCAATGCCGGAGTAAAGTAATTGTTCCAGCTGCTCACAAATCCAAAAATTGCCTGGACAGCAATTGCCGGTTTCATTAACGGAAGTACAATGGAATTGAATGTGCGGAACTCCCCGGAGCCATCAATCCGCGCTGCCTCGATCAGTGATAAAGGCAGGGTACTTTCCATATACTGTTTCATGTAGAAAAATGTAATCGGTGCTGCAACCGCCGGAACGATCAATGGAATAAATGAATCCATCAGATTCATACTGCGCATTAATCTGATAAATCCAAGTGCTGTCACCTGTGTAGGAATCATCATAACTGCAAGAATAAATGTATAAATATATTTTTTCAGCCTGAAATCATAAGCGTGGATTGCATAAGCTGTCATGGTGGAAAAATAAACCGTCAATACTGCACTTAAGGATGAAATGATCAGACTGTTCACAAGGCCTTTGATGACCGGAAGTGTTCCATGCAGCAGATTGTTCCAGTTATCGAATAAATGTGTGCTCGGAACCGCGGTAAATCCTGCCTGAAGTTCTCCGTTTGATCTGGTTGCATTAATAAATAATACATAAAACCAGAACAGACAGAAAAAAGATATTATGATCAGGACTGTGTATGCAATCAATCTTCTTGCATGCAATCCCAGACCTTTCTTAACTTCCTGTTTTCTCATGCCAAATCACCCCTTTCTCTTATCGTTTCCGGTCAGTTTAAATACAACAATACTTAAAATACCTGTGATGATAAACAGTACAACAGAAACTGCACCCGCCATACCATAGTTCTTACTGTACAAATGATTGTTCAGGAACATAATCAGTGTCATCGTAGAACGCACCGGATTACCCGTACCATTTGTCAAAATCTGTGGCACATCAAATAACTGAAGTCCACCGATCAGTGAAGTGATCAGTACATATACCAGAATTGGACGCAACAGCGGCAATGTAATGCGGAAGAAAACCTGTGTGGATGTTGCACCGTCTACTTCAGCCGCTTCAAATAATGAAGTGTCAATTCCCATCATTCCTGCCATCAGAAGAATCGTAGTATTACCAAACCACATCAGACAGTTCATAAAGGCGATCAGCCCTCTGGTACTTCCCACATTGGAGAGGAACTTATATGGTTCTGTGATGAATCCCATTTGAATCAACAAAGAATTGATCGGTCCGCTCTCTGCAAACAAAGTGAAAAATAACATTGAAAATGCAGATGCCATGATCAGGTTTGGCAGATAGATCACGGTCTTGAAAAATCTGGAACCTTTTAGTTTCAGGCGCACATCCGAAAACCATGCTCCCAATAATAAAGACAAAAAAATTTGCGGAACAAAACACATAATCCATAAAATCATCGTGTTTTTCGCATAGATCCAGATATCGCCACCCTCAAAAAGTTTGATATAGTTCTGTAATCCTACAAAATTTGGACCAACCTGTGTCAGTCCTGACATATAATTCTCAAAAAAGCTGTTATAAATGGTACTAAACAGCGGAATCAGCTGGAATATGACGTATACCACGATAAACGGAACCAAAAAAATGTATCCCCATTTGTTATATCTGACCGCTTTTCCTCCACTTTTCTTCATAACGCCTGTGCCTCCTTTATCCCGGTATATTCACAAATCGTGAAGCATCAATTTCAAATATCAGGATTGCGGAAAATCAACATCCTCTATGGTTGTTCATTTTTCGCAATCCTATCTTCTTAATTGCCACTCGGGCAATCACATAATGTTTCCTTAATATGTAAGTTCCGGATATTTCTCTGTAATACCTTTGTAGAATAAATCAAGCGCTTCCTCTAAGGTTGCATTATCTTCAAAGTAGTTTTTCATTGCTTTCTGGAACCCTTCATTGCATCCCTGATCATATGGAGAAAGGTTGCTTAAGTCGAGGCTATATACACCTGCACAGTACATCTCAAGTGGATTCTGTCCACCTAAAATTTTGCTGGAGTAGCTTGTATCCTCTGCCATCTCTTCCATTACAATCTGGTTATTTACAAAATCATCATCATCTACAACGATCTCTTTCATGACATCTGCATCGGTTGTCATCGTAAGCATAATATCTTTGATGGTTGCTGCGTTATCAGTACCTGCTGCAGCAGCGATCCATGTACCACCCCAGAAGAAGCCCTGTGGTCCTTCAGCAGCACCCCAGCCTCCTTCGTATCCGATAGAACCTTCTGTATCAGCAGCCATAGAGAAGTTTACTAACCATGCTGGTCCAAAGTAGCAGAATACTTTTCCTTCCGGGAAGAAACCTTTTCTCCAGTCATCGCTCCACATATCGTGAACACCAGTCTCACCGGCATCTACCATTTTCTTGGAGTCTTCCACCCATTTCATAATATTATCATCAATGTTTACTTTTCCGTCTTCTACCCATTTGGAAGTAACATTGTTCGAATATACACGGTATGTATCATTTACAGAAGATGTCATCTGATATCCGGCAGCTTTCATCTTTTCTGCTGTAGCGTTGAAGGTATCCCAGTCAGAAACATATTTCTGGACTTCTGCCGGATCATCGGATCCTAATACTTCTTTTGCAGCTTCACGGTTGTAGAATAATACACCCGGGCATCCCTGCCATGAAACACCTTTTAATACACCGTTCGAATCTGTTACAATATCTTTTGTATACTGGTACTGATCTTTCAGATCTTCGTCTGTGATTCCGAGATCTGCGACCGGCATTGTGTAATCTGTATCAACATATTTCAATGCATAATCTGCTTCTAATAAGAATAAGTCAATCTTATCATCCGCTGCAGCAGAATCCTGAGCTAAAAGATTTGCATCCAGGTTGTTCTGGTATGCATTGTCATCACTTGGTGTGATATTCCATTTTACTGTGATGTCCCCAATCTTGCCTGTTGTAGCATCCACTTCTTCATATTTGTCATAGTGTGCTTTCAGACGTCTCTGGAACTCATCATTCCAACAATAGATGTTCAAAACTTTTCCTTCATCTGCTGCAACAGTCTCTCCGTCCGCTGCCTCTGTAGATGCTGCTGCGTTGTCTGCTGCATCCTGTTTCTGTCCTGCATCCCCTGAAGCTGCGTCGCTTCCGCATCCAGCAAGCATGGATGCTGTCATTGCTGTAGCAAGTAATGCTGATAACAATTTTTTCTTCATGTTTTCTTCCTCCCTAAATATGTCTGGTTCGTTTTTGTAAGTTTATTGTATGTTTTTTCCCACTCATAATATATAAAATTCATTGACAAAATATCATTTTCATGCTATCTTTTGCATCAATATAGTATTACATTAGACTGTGAATTTTACGAAGTGAAAAAGCAGGGTAAAATCAGGGGGTTACCTATGGATCTTTCTAAAGAATGGTATCGGAGTGAATTTGTAAATCAGGAAATGTTAGAACAGCACCGTGTCATTGAAACTGAATATACGTTCTATGACGCGATTGCAAATGGAAATATCGAATATGTGCAGGATAACTGTATAAATCAGACCTTCACAAACCCGGATGGAATGGGAAAACTGTCCGACGACAAACTTCAGAATATCCGCTATCACTTTGTTGTCACGACCGCCATGATCACAAGATACTGTGTGCATGCCGGAATGGAACAGGAACAGGCATACAGTCTCAGTGACTTTTATATTTTAAAAATGGATAAATGCAGGACGATCGACCAGATCAGCAGGCTGCACGATACGATGTGTCTTGATTTTTGCAGCCGCATGACTGAATTGAAACGCCGGCAGATTCTCTCCAAACCGATTGTACTCTGTTTAAACTACATTTATAGTCATATCCACTACCGCATTACCATCAAAGAATTGGCCGAATACCTGAGTCTGTCGGAAAGTTACCTGTCCAAATTATTTTTAAAAGAAATGGGAATTCCGCTCAGCCACTATATCACCGATTTAAAAATCGAAAAAGCAAAAAATCTGCTGCGATATTCAGATTACAGCATTGTCGAAATCGCCAATTATTTCTCTTTTGCTTCCCAGAGCCATTTTATTCAGGTTTTCCAGAAAAAAACTGGCATTACACCTTATAAGTACAGAATAATGTACTTCCGGACAAACTGGGAAGCGCCAAAGAAATCTTAAAAACTTTTTTTCGTAACTCTATGACATAATGTATTCAATCTCTGTGTGGTCTGTCAACATCGATTCTGCAACATAGCTGCCATCTGTTTCCACACCGTTTACAATCATTTTTATGCATCCACACTGTGCATGGTTACGGTTCTTCACAACAATATGTAAGTGTTTTCCACGGAAATCTTTTTCGATTTCAAACTGTTCCCACTCTTTTGGAATAGAAGGTGCTATGCGCAGTCCTTCAAAATCAGGCCGCATTCCAAGAATTCCCTCTACACAGCCCACCATCACGGTAGATGCCGTTCCTGTCAGCCAGTGTACATGGGAACGCCCGAACTGCGGGCTTGCCTTTCCCTCTGTAAACTGTCCATAGCAGTATGGCTCTAACACCCGGATCTCTGCGTCCGCATTCTGTGCTGCCGGTGAATTCTCCATAAAGTAAGTGAATGCCCGGTCTCCGTGTCCAAGCAGCGCCTCTGCCAGAATCAGCCAGCCCTGTGACTGGGAGAAAATACCTGCATTTTCCTTTGTTCCTGCATTGTAGATCACTGCCAGCGCTCCCTCAAATGCTTCTTTATGATATGGCGGATCCATAAGGATCGCACCAAACTTTGTGTTCAGCTTCTCATAAACATTTTCCATTGCTTTTTCTGTCTGCTCTTCTGTCGCAAGCCCGCTGATCACGCTCCAGCTCTGCGGATTCAGCCACATATTTGCCTCGTTGTCCGTTCTCTTTCCGATTGTCTCTCCTGCCTCTGTAAATCCGCGGATGAAACGGTCTTCATTCCAGCAGAACTCATTGATCACATCCCCCTGCTGTTTCTGTTTTTCTTCCAGATATGCAATATAATCTGTATCGCCTTTATACTCCGCAAATTTCTTCAGAATTGTCATTGCATAATAAAACTGCATCGCAACAAATGAAGACTCTCCTGCTTTTCCAAGTCTTAAACAATCATTCCAGTCGGCATAAAGTCCTGCCGGCATTCCGTGTACACCAAGATGATTCATGGAGAAATCAACTGCACGTTTCAAATGCTCATACACAGTTCCTTCCTCTTTGTCTGCAAAAGGGATCACCTCATCTAAAAATGCCATGTCACCGGTTTCGGAAATGTACTTATAAACGGTTGGGAACAGCCAGAGTGCATCATCTGCGCGATACTCCGGATGTCCTGTCTCGTTTACATAAGATGCATCTTCCGGTGTATCCTCATGCCCCGGATTGTGTGTAAATTTTACAAGCGGAAGTCCTGCTCCGTGATGCACCTGTGCAGAAAGCATGAAACGTATCTTATCTTTTGCCATCTCAGGTGCAAGGTGGATCACACCCTGGATATCCTGCACGGTATCACGATATCCGTAACCATTTCTTAAACCACAGTAAATGAAAGACGCTGCTCTTGACCAGATAAATGTCATGAAGCAGTTATAGGCATTCCATGTATTGATCATAGTATCAAATTCAGGACTTGGAGTTTTCACCTGAAAATGCTCTAATTTCTCATGCCAGTAACCGATCAGTTCTTTTACTTCTTTCTCACAAATCTCTTTTGGATTACTGTAATGTGCACAGATTTCTGCTGCTTCCTCATCATATTTCATTCCAAGAAGGAATGCGATATTTTTGCTTTCTCCCGGCTGTAATATAAGGTCCAAAACAAGCGCTCCACAACTGTTCTCATTATAATTTAAAGTATTATCCAGTTTTCCGTTTACCACACCTGCCGGATTGGAATAATTGTGATAATGTCCGATAAAGTTCTCTTTTGAACCACAGTAAGATGTCACTTCCGCTCCTGCTGCCCCGAAGAACCGTTCTATCACAACTTTGTGATCGACCTCAACGCCTTCCTCCTGTCCATCTAAATTACCATGGATGAGCTGACGGATTCTGTTTTTTTCGAACTGTGTTCTTGTGATGAACTGGGAATACTGGAGATTCACCTGATCCTGTTCGTAATTGCTGTTATTGGTAAATTCCGCATAACCCGTGATCGTCAGTTTTCTTACTTTATCAGAAGTATTGGTGACATTTAAATCCCACACTTCATAAGATGCATTGAGTGGCACATAATAAAGTGCTTCTGTTCTGATATCTTTATATTCCGCATTGATTTTTGTATATGCAGTTCCATGATGACACTCACTCTTATAAGTTTTTAAATCTTTTCCGACCGGCTGCCAGGATGCAGACCAGAAATCATTTTCATCCTCATCTCTGATGTAAATGTATCTTCCCGGCTGATCAAAATCGTTAAAAATGTAACGAAGAATTCTTCCGTTTGCACCTGATTTTGCAAAGCTGTATCCGCCTGCGTTGTTTGAAATGATCGCACCATATTCCGGGGAACCAAGATAATTGGCCCACGGTGCCGGAGTGTCCGGTCTTGTAATCACATATTCTCTCTTTTCATCATCAAAATATCCGTATTGCATGTTCTGTCTCCTCGTTTTTTTATTATTTTAAAATCACGTTTACCGTATAGCATCCACCATTTGATTTTTCAATGGATGTTTTGCTTATCACTGCTTTCTTCCCTTCCATCCGGATGTCTAATTCCGGCATGGCAGCAACCTCACTGATCTGATAAGCTCCATAATCTTTCTTCTCCGCATTGTGATAGCGGATCACAAAGGTATTGCCTGCAAACTCCAGATGCACACCTGCATTTCCATCATCATCAAACTGCTCCTTCACCAGTTTCGGTTCTATTACAAGATCACCAAAACTTCCCTTCACACCAAAAACCTCTGTGATGATCGTAAGCATATACCAGCTCGCCGCACCGGTCAGATAAGCATACATGCCTCTGCCTTCTGCGTTAAAATATTCCGGGATTCCGGGATAAATTCTGCTTGTGTCAAAATCCAGTGCTGTATCTGCCAGTGTCTGCAATGCCTTGTATCCTTCCCGGATAAATCCTCTCTGATAAAGAGCATTGGCATACATGACCGTCATGTGTGAAAATACAGCTCCGTTTTCTTTTTCCCCGTAAGCAAAACCAAACATTCTGCCAAGATCAAATTTATTTTCATGGAAATTGGTATTCAGACGATAGCCTCCGGCATCCTTGTCATACAGATAGGTGTCTGCGCTCTCGCAGACTGCCTGTACCTGTTTTTCATCGGCTGTTCCACTCATAATGGCAAAGACCTGACCGGTGAGCATCATGCGTACATTGTTATCATATTTACCTTCCACCCTATTGCCATGATTATCATAATAGCTGTTAAACCACGCATGGTCTGCCCCATCATTGACCCATTCCTTCTGACGGATATACTCCATCATCCAGTCTGCCTTGCTGTAAAGACTCTCTGTAAGTTCATCTATCGCAACTGCCACTGTTCTTCCACTGACGTTATGACGGCATTTTTTTGTATAAGTCTTTAATAACTCCTGCTTTGCCTGAATATCTGTATACAAAGTATCTTCATCTGAAAGCAGCATCTGCATTTCTTCTAAAATTTCAATTTCTGTGCAGCCACACTGTTTTTCCAATGCTTTCAGGTAATCTGCAAGCTGCCGCAGATTTCCGGCATACGCACAGGTGAAGGCCACACTTTCGCCTTTCTCCTCTGCCATATCAAGTGCATCGTTCCAGTCTGCACCACGAAGTCTGATGATGTTATGATCTCCGACTTCATAAAATGCACAGAGATTCTGCAGTAAAAGGTGTTCTAACACACTTCCGTAATAAACAGCATTGTCCTCCGTTTTCTGGATCTCTCCATATGCACTGTCCCACTCCTCATCAATGGCTGTGCCTCTTTCCACCTGGCGGTCTTTAAAATATGAAACTTTTTTCAGAAGGATCTCAATATCCCCTGTCTGGTCAATGTAAAGCTTTGTTGTCAAAAACGGCCAGAATCCGTGATCCATCCAGACACGCGTGATATGATTGCGGTCAGCAATAAATACTCCCTGTTTCTCTCCGATGATGGTCGCATTGCTTCCGTCCATCCGCACACCACCGTAATTGTCTAAGATCATCTGTCTGACTCCTGACGGATTCATCAATAAGAGAGCCAGACAATCCTGCCAGAGATCGCGCCAGCCTCTGCCGCCTTTTCCATAATCATGGTGTGGCAGAAATGAACATCCATAGATTCTTCTTAAGATTGGCTGAAAACTTACCCAGCGCA
>OLOK01002984.1_pt1 | contig 10985 bp, 9 predicted proteins | sample 1672591 | NCBI WGS metagenome assembly OLOK01 (sample SAMEA3136703, study PRJEB25190) | human gut metagenome | biome: human gut; feature: human-associated habitat; material: faeces | place: Austria | collected 2013 | reverse complement strand
CAACCTCATTATTACCATCTATAATAAATCCATAATGAATGGTATGCGATTTCTGTTGTTGGAGATATGATTTATCTATCAATGCTTCATTTTCTTCGTTATTAAATTTTCCCGGATGAAAAATCGAATCAACAATCTTCATTGATTCTGATCCACTTACACGAATAATGCCAATCCCGCCACCTGCAGCACTAGCAATTCCAACAATTGTTTTTTCTTCCATTGCTGTCTCCTATTTGTCTTATTACAAAATGTGTAAATCTAAATCCACCTTTACATTATTTAAAAACTATTTCAATTGAAAAAGAAAGGAGCCAAACCAGCCCCTTTCCTCGATTCCTAATGCTATTATTCATTATCCTGAACATCTTCAGAAGAATCTTTCTCATACTCATCATATTTCTTCTGATAAGAATTATTATATTTTTTATGGTATCCTCCGTTATTTCTTTTTCCATAACGAGAATTGCCATAAGAATATTTTCCACGACGCTCGTAACCTGTATCCACACCCGGCTTCAATGTAATTACCACTTTGCGATATGGCTCATCTCCCTCGCTATGTGTTTCAACATATTTATCCTTCTGCAAAGCAGAATGAATAACTCGACGCTCATAAGGATTCATTGGCTCTAAATATACCGGTCTGTGAATTCTCTTAACTTTATGTGCCAAGTTGTGTGCTAAATTTTCCAGTGTTTCTTTTCTTCTTTCACGATAATTTTCAGTATCAAGCTTTACCTTCATATAATCTTCTGTATTACGATTAATAACTAAACTAACCAAATACTGAAGAGAATCTAAGGTAATTCCGCGCTTACCAATCAAAATACCCATCTCTTCACCAGAAAGATCAATGTTCATCTGATTTTCAACTTCATCGATTGTAATTTCAATGTTTACCTGCATTCCCATTGATTGGAACACCTTTTCCAAAAAATTAGAAGCGATAGCATCCAAAGAAAGTTTTACGCGAGCACGAATCTTTGCAGGTTTGCTGATCAATCCTAACAATCTGCTTGATCCTTCCTCAATTACTTCATATTCCAACTGATCACTTGATGTCTGCATAGATACAACTGCATTTGTTAATGCCTCATCAACTGTTTTTGCTGTAAACTCCTGCCATTCTGACATAATAAACCTCATTTCTGCACACTCTTTCACGTATCTTTTACTTCATGCCAAGTGTACGTAGACATAAAGTAAATTACTATTTGTTATCATTATTGTCTCTTGCAAGCATATTTGCATAAGAAGCAATACTTCCCTCTTTATATTTTTTATTTGTTTCCGGCCTTTTATAATCCTTATCTGCTAAAGATTTCTTCGGTCGGTTTACTTTCTTACGCTGCTGCGTTGTCTTTGTTGTAGTATTAATGTTGCTTGTACGCTGTTTTGTCACATCTGAGAAAGCAGTATTGGGATCAATCCCAAGTCTTTCATACTTTTTCTTTGCCTTTTCTGTATTTTTTGCAATAATTGCGTCCATATCAGTATGCTTAAAATATGCATCAATAGCCAATGTCTGCAATATACGAAATACATTGCCGGCAACCCAATAAATACCAACACCAATTGGGAACATAAAGCACATTACACCAGATACATATGGCATAACTTTATTCATCATATTCATGGATGCCATCGCAGTATTATCGGAATCCTGCGTCTGTGGTGTCGATGCCATACTAAGCTTCATGCTTATAATCTGAGTAATTACAGATAATATCGGGATCAATACACTGGCAGATAATGCTGCACCTCCGATAAATGGAACAACCGGCAGATCTGAGATATTAAGACCCAAAAAGGAATTAATATGAAATGCCTGACTTCCTACATCAGATACCATGTCAGCAATTGATGAAAATCCCTTGCTATTGCATGTATTCGCCAAACTATCCCATGCATCCTGATTAAACTGTCCTAACACATCTATATAATAGTTAAGTGCAGAACTCTTTGCACTAACTGCATTCTGAATAACATACGTCTTACTGTTTGTCATCTGACTCAGATCAGAAACGCTAATTCCTAACTTACGAACAGATTCAGCCACGTTTGTGTACATATTATATATTGGTGTTACATATGCCGGTATATTATATATAACGCGATACAAAGCAAAAAGAATAGGCATTGTGATCAACATTGGCAAGCATCCGCTTGCCGGGCTTACCCCATATTTTTGATATACAGCCTGTGTCTCCATTGACATCTTTTGCTGAGATGCCTGATCTTTTTTATTTTTATACTTTTGTTGAATTGCCATGATCTCCGGATTCATAATACTGGACATCTTAGCAAATTTCTGTTGTTTTAATACTAAAGGAAACATTAATAAGTTTACAATAAAAGTAAACAATATCATGCAAATTCCTACATTCTCAATTCCAAGTTTTGACATGAACAGATACAGCCATTCCAAAATCTGTCCAAGCATCCTAGCAATCGGTCCCAAAATGGATCCTTGATAGGTCGTCAATATAACATCAACCATTCTAATTAATCCTCCTGATTTAACAGGGCAAGCTACGGTACCGGATCATATCCACCTTTCGCAAACGGGTGGCATCTCAATATACGTTTTATACTCAAAAAACTCCCCTTCATAAAACCATACTTCTCTAATGCCTCTATTGCATATTGTGAACATGTTGGCGTATAGATACATGTAGGTCTTCCTTTCAAGGGAGATATTATCTTCCGGTATACCTTTATTAAAAAAATCAACGATTTTTTCATTCTAACATCATCTCACTACTATATTGTGCAGCTTCCCCAAATGTAATACAGCACTCTCAATTTCCTGGCATTTTCTGCCCTTTGCCGTATTTCTAGCTATTATAACAATATCATATCCATTCTCAAACTTCTCCACATTCAAACGGATACTTTCTCTTATCAACCTGGTAACCCTATGCCTTACAACACTGTTTCCAACTTTTTTACTGACTGTAATTCCGTATCTGTTTCTGTCCAGGTCATTCTTACGAACATACATAACTAAATACCTGTTGGCATAGGATTTTCCATGGCGATATGCTTTCAAAAAATCACTATTATTCTTAATTGATTCAAACACAATAATCCCTCTGCAAAAGCAAACTTAAAGTAAGGCTACTTTATAAGAAGAAAAGGTCACATAAATGCGACCTATGCAGATAACTTATGTCTTCCTTTTGCTCTTCTGCTTGCTAAAACCTTACGTCCGTTAGCTGTCTGCATTCTCTTTCTGAATCCATGAACTCTACTTCTGGATTTCTTCTTAGGCTGAAATGTCATCTTCATACTCAAAACACCTCCTTCTTCAAAATTAACACATCATGACTCAACAGGACTGTTCCCGAAAAATCACATACAAATAAAATGCATAAAACGCATACAGCCCATATTATAACGGTAAATGCCCATTTCGTCAAGCATATTCTAGCTATAACTCTAATTTTTCCTACAAACTGAAGTAAAAAGTTTGTTTACTTGTTAATGAGCCTCAGATAAGAACAAATGAATCAAATTGTAAAATGTGAATTATTCCTCACATTATCCACAATATAATGCACATGTTAATAATGTGAATTTAAAATTCACATCACACTAAACTAAATTTTAATCTTATATAATAGGAAGAAACTCATTTCCATTTATTTTATTCTACACACGAAGTATCATTAATATACACATTATACAGCAATAGTATTTAAACGAAAAAATCCTTGAATTTTCATAGTTCTACATCAGTAGACAGAATGCATGTTCTGTATAAAGTTATAAACACACTATACACATTTTGTGAATAACTTTTTGTTTTGTCCTAATTCAATTCACAGTTATTAACAAAGTTATTCACATTATCCACTTTTTAATGTAAAAATAACGAAAAATAGGGGCTTTTAACAGTTTTACACAGTTATTAACAAATTTTGTGGATAACATACTAATAACTGTGGATATTATACTTTTTCATTTTATCCACAATTATTCACAAAAGGCTATTCTTATTATTGACATCAAATTGCGATGAAATTGTCTTCAATGATAATTTATTTATGTGCGAAGTTTGCTTTATAACCCATCTTAGAACTTGTAATTTTCCCTTATTTGATATAAAATAATGTTATATGGTGCAAAATAGGCTTTTTCTCCGAAAAATGGCTGTATAAGCCTTATAATGCATTTATATAAGTAATGATTATTGTTGGAAAAGAGGGAAGTTACTGTGAAAAACGAACTTTACGAAAAATGGGATGATATTTTAGAAAATATGAAGACGGAATTTGAGATATCTGCTCCTATCTATCGCACTTTCGTTAAAACCTTAAGCATTTACCATGTGGAGGGTAATAAGCTTACTGTTTTGATCGATGACGTAAAGATTGGAAACAGTAAATCCTTCGTTGAACAGAGATATTCGCTGTTTTTAGCAATCTCGATTGAAGAGTTTACTGGGATTCAATATGATATTTCTTTCGTATCACGTTCAGAATTAGGTCAGCAAAAAGCTGATGATCCTGAAAAGAAAGAAAAGAAGCATAATAATCCAACGATCAATTCCAAATATACGTTTGACACTTTTGTCGTTGGTGATAACAACGATTATGCACACGCAGCAGCATTAAAAGTTGCTGAAGAGCCTGGTGACACATACAATCCGCTTTACATTTATGGTGGACCGGGACTTGGCAAAACGCATCTTATGCATGCAATTGCTAATTATATTCAAGAACACGATGCAAGTAAAAAGGTTATATACGTAACCAGTGAAACCTTTACAAATGACATTGTCGATGCTGTCCGTGACAGCCATCATAATGAACATACAATGACAAAGCAGGAATTTCGCAATAAATACCGCAACGTTGATGTTCTATTGATCGACGATATTCAATTTATTATAGGTAAGGAATCTACTCAGTTGGAATTTTTCCATACCTTTAATCATTTATATGAATCGCAGAAGCAGATCATTATCTCCTCAGATAAACATCCTTCTACGATGACAACATTAGAAGAGAGACTTCGTTCCCGTTTCGAAATGGGGCTGACTGTAGATATTAAGGCTCCTACCTACGAAACGAGGATGGCTATTTTAAGAAAAAAAGTTGCTGAAGAAAATATAAATATTGATGATTCTATTCTCGATTATATTGCCAGCAACATTATTTCCAATATTCGAGAGCTACAGGGAGCAATTAATAAAGTGCTATCCTTCTCAGATTTTTGTAATACAGAAATCACCTTGGAATCTGCTAAAAAAGCATTGGTAGACATTATCAACCCTAATATGAAGCGGCAGATTACCATTGATTATATTATGGAGACTGTAGCAGATCATTTTCATATTACAATGAAAGATCTCCTCTCCTCCAAAAGAAACTCCAATATTGTTTATCCAAGACATATTTGTATGTATCTGTGCCGGCAATTGACAAATAGCACATACGAAGAGATTGGAAGCAAAATTGGTAATCGTCATCACTCAACTATTCTTCATGGGGAAGAAATCATCAAAAAGAAATTAGATGAGGGTGATGAAGAGTCTATCAAGACGATTGATGTTTTGACCAAAAAGATCGATCCTCAATAACAAGTAACATTATAATAGGTAGAAACACCGTTTTCTTTCCTATCGTTTTGTTCCGATAATAGCTTATTCTCTGTGAATATGTGGATATATTATTGACATATCGACATTTTTTGTGAATAAAGCATAAGCTCGATTTAGCAGCAAATTTTCGGATTGTGTATAAAAGAATGGTTTTTCACAGAAATCAGAAACTTATTTATGAACTTGTCCTAAAGCTTCGATTCAATGATTTCTAAGGCTAAAACCACTTTTCCTCAAATCCACAACCCCTACTACTGCTACTACTGAAAAATATTTAAATATTATTTATTTATTTTTCTCTGATTTTTGAAAGGAGTTATAAACATGCATATCATATGTGACAAATCCAAACTCATTGAGGGAATGAATATTGTTATGAAAGCAATTCCCGGTAAAACTACAATGATGATTTTGGAATGTGTAGTTATAGAAGTAAAAGATAATCAGATCAAATTGATTGCTAATGATCTTCAACTGGGAATTGAAACTTTGATTGATGGTGAGATTAAGCAGGAAGGATCTGTTGCAGTTGGAGCTAAGGTATTTTTTGAAATTATACGTAAACTCCCATCCGACAATGTATCCATTACGGTAGATGAAGATTATCATATGAATATTAGTTGTGGTAAGGCAAAATTCAATATTATGGCAAAAGCAACGGACGAATTTCCGTATCTGCCTAATATTGTCAAAGATAAAAACGTAAATATCTCTCAATTTACACTCAAAGATATTATCCGTCAGACTGTGTTTTCTATTTCTGATAATGAAAATGCGAAAGTCATGACTGGTGAGTTATTTGAGATTCACGACTCTGAGTTGAAAGTTGTATCCTTAGATGGACATCGTATTTCTATTCGTAAAGTAAAATTGAATCAGTCCTATGATGATGTTAGTGTTATCATTCCGGGTAAGACGCTGATCGAAATCAGTAAGATCATCAACGGTGGAATGGACGATGAGGTTTCTATTTTCTTTACAGATAAACATGTATTGTTTGAATTTGAAGATACGATTGTTTTGTCCCGTCTTATCGAAGGAGAATATTATAAAATTGACAAGATGCTCTCCACGGACTACGAGACGAAAGTAACCGTAAATAAGAGGGAAATGTTAGAATGCATTGATAGATCTACGCTTCTTTTGAAAGAATCCGACAAAAAACCGGTTATCATTGATGTTCAGGATGATTATATGAAATTTGCCATGAATTCAGCAATCGGTTCGATGGATGAGGATATTGATGCTTCAAAAGAAGGAAAAGATATTTTGATTGGTTTCAATCCTCGCTTTCTCATGGATGCACTGCGTGTTATTGATGAAGACGAGATTACAATGTATATGATCAATCCAAAAGCACCATGTTTCATTAGAGACCAGGAGGAAACCTATATTTACTTAATCCTTCCTGTCAACTTTAATGTGTGATAATAAGGAGGAATGCTTAAATGGAGGCAATTGAGATCAGTGATGAATTTATTAAACTTGGTCAGGCTTTGAAGCTGGCTGGATTAGTATCCTCTGGTGTAGAAGCTAAAATTGTGATTCAAAATGGTGAAGTTACTGTAAATGGGGAGGTTGATACAAGACGCGGACGTAAATTGTATCCGCAGGATAATTTTTGCTATCAAGGGCAGGAAGTTACAGTAATAGGTGAATCATAATGAAATTAGAATCCATTGAGGTGGGTAATTTTAGAAATTATGAAAATGCCAAGTTGGAATTTCATCCAAAGACCAATATTCTTTATGGGGATAATGCGCAAGGAAAGACAAATATATTAGAGTCTATCTATGTTTGTGCAACGACCAATTCTCACAAAGGAAGCAAAGATAAGGAATTAATAAGGTTTGGTGAAGATGAAGCGCACATACGTATGTTTCTCACTAAACGAGAAATGACTCATAAGATTGATATGCATTTGAGAAAGAGCAAAGGAAAAGGAATTGCTATTGATGGTGTTCCAATCAAACGCTCTAGTGAATTAATGGGTCTTGCATATGTTATATTTTTTTCTCCGGAGGATTTAAAGATTATAAAAAATGGTCCGTCCGAGAGAAGAAGATTTGTAAATATGGAATTGTGTCAGTTAGATCCTTTGTATTTGTATGATCTGGCTGAATACAATAAGGTGCTTATGCAGCGTAATAAACTGCTAAAGCAGATATCCTTTTCGCCATCTTTGGAAAGTACTTTGTCCATATGGGATGAGAAATTGATCGAGTATGGAGAAAAAATCATTGTAAGACGGCAGCAATTTGTGGATGAATTAGATAAAATTGTTCTTCAAGTTGCAAAAAATCTTACCGGAGAGAAGGAAATTATAAAAACATTGTATGAACCGGATGTCTCTGCAGGAAACTTTGAGAAAGCTCTAGCTGAATCAAAGGAAAGAGACATGAAGTTTTGTTCTACAAATGTCGGACCACATCGTGATGATCTGTGTTTTATGAATGGAGAATTGGACCTGCGCAAGTTTGGTTCTCAGGGACAACAGAGAACTTGTGCATTGGCATTAAAACTTGCAGAAATTGAAATTGTAAAAAAATCATCACAAGATTGTCCAATATTATTATTAGACGATGTTTTGTCTGAACTCGATAGAAATAGGCAAAACTATTTGTTAGATAGTATTCATGACATACAAACCATAATCACCTGCACCGGTTTGGAAGAGTTTATTGATAGCCGTTTAACGCTTGACAGGGTTTTCCGAGTGAAAGAGGGAACAGTGACATTGGAAACAAGGTAAAGAAATGGAGAAAACTATGGGAACAGAAGTGAAAAATGAATATGGAGCGGATCAAATTCAGATTTTGGAAGGTCTGGAAGCAGTACGTAAAAGACCGGGAATGTATATTGGAAGTACGTCTACCCGTGGTTTGCATCATCTCGTTTATGAGATCGTTGATAATGCGGTCGATGAGGCTTTAGCCGGATATTGTACAGAAATCGAAGTGACGATCAATAAGGATAATTCCATTAAAGTTATTGATAATGGACGTGGTATCCCGGTAGGTATCAATCACAAAGCAGGTCTGCCTGCGGTTGAGGTCGTATTTACGATCCTTCATGCCGGTGGTAAATTCGGTGGTGGGGGATACAAGGTATCAGGTGGATTGCATGGTGTTGGTGCTTCGGTTGTAAATGCGCTTTCGGAGTGGCTGGAAGTTACCATTCATCAAAATGGCAAGATGTATCGTCAAAGATATGAACGCGGAAAAGTAATGTATCCACTGAAAGAAATTGGAGAAACAGATCATACCGGTACAGAAGTTGTATTTTTGCCGGATAAAGAAATTTTTGAAGAAACAGTATTTGATTATGATACACTACGTCAAAGACTTAGAGAAATGGCATTTTTGACAAAAGGATTAAAGATTATTTTGATTGACCGTCGTTTGGAAGAACCAAAGATTCGTTCGTTCCACTATGAGGGTGGTATCAAAGAATATGTGTCTTATTTGAATAAACAAAAAGATGCTTTGTATGAAGATGTTATTTATTGTGAGGGACAGAGAAATGATATTTATGTTGAAGTTGCAATGCAGCACAACAGCTCTTATCAAGAAGGAACTTACAGCTTTGTAAATAATATTACGACGCCGGAAGGTGGAACACATTTAACAGGTTTTAGAAATGCATTAACTAAGACGTTTAATGATTATGCAAAGAAAAATAAAATTCTGAAAGATAGCGATGCAAACTTAGCGGGTGAAGATATTCGTGAAGGATTATCAGCTATTATCAGTATTAAAATATCAGAACCGCAGTTTGAGGGACAGACAAAGCAGAAATTAGGTAATAGTGAGGCAAGAGGTGCCGTTGAATCGGTGGTAACCGAGCAGCTTACTTATTTCTTAGAGCAGAATCCTGCAATTGCTAAGATTATTTGTGAAAAAGCTGTCGTTGCACAGCGTGCCAGAGATGCAGCACGTAAAGCCAGAGATCTCACAAGAAGAAAAACTGCCCTTGAGGGAAGTGCTCTTCCCGGTAAATTGGCAGATTGCAGTGATAAAGATCCGAAAAACTGTGAGATTTACATCGTAGAGGGTGATTCTGCAGGTGGAAGTGCAAAAACTGCAAGGGACAGAAGTTTTCAGGCGATTCTTCCGATTCGCGGAAAGATTTTAAATGTAGAAAAAGCAAGCATTGATAAGGTGCTGGCAAATGCAGAAATCAAGACTATGATTAACGCATTTGGCTGTGGATTTTCCGAAGGATATGGAAATGATTTTGATATTAAGAAGTTAAGATATGACAAGATTATTATCATGGCGGATGCCGATGTGGATGGAGCGCATATTTCTACGCTGCTTCTGACCTTATTTTACCGCTTTATGCCGGAATTAATTTACGAGGGACATGTCTATATTGCCATGCCACCTTTATATAAAGCGATGCCGGCAAGAGGAAAAGAAGAGTATTTATACGATGATAAGGCATTGGAGCGTTATCGAAAGACACATAAAGGTGCTTTTACCTTACAGCGATATAAAGGTCTTGGAGAGATGGATGCACAGCAACTGTGGGAGACAACCTTGAATCCGGAAACCAGATTGTTAAAATTAGTAGAAATTGAAGATGCAAGAATGGCATCTGATATTACAGAAATCCTGATGGGAACAGAAGTGCCGCCGAGAAAGGCATTTATCTATGAACATGCACAAGATGCAGAACTTGATGTATAGGGGGAAAGAAAATGGCAAACGCAGATAATATTATCAGAAATCATATATTGATTATGCGATGAGTGTCATTGTATCAAGAGCGCTTCCGGATGTCAGAGATGGATTAAAACCCGTACAAAGAAGAACACTTTATGATATGTATGAATTAGGAATCCGTTATGACAGACCGTATCGTAAATGTGCCCGTATTGTCGGAGATACGATGGGTAAATACCATCCACATGGAGACAGTTCCATCTATGATGCCCTTGTTGTCATGGCACAGGAATTTAAAAAGGGACAGGCTTTGGTAGATGGTCACGGAAACTTTGGTTCAATTGAGGGAGATGGCGCAGCAGCCATGCGTTATACGGAAGCGCGTCTTGAGAAGATTACACAGGAAGTATATTTAAATGACTTAGATAAAGACGTGGTTGATTTTGTTTCAAATTTTGATGAGACAGAAAAAGAGCCGGAAGTGCTCCCGGTGCGTGTTCCGAATCTGCTTTTAAACGGAGCAGACGGAATTGCGGTTGGTATGGCGACAAGTATTCCGCCTCACAATTTAAATGAAGTGGTAGATGGCGTCATTGCCTATATGAAAAACAACGAAATTACAAATGAAGAATTGATGCAGTATATTCAGGGACCGGATTTTCCGACTGGAGGAATTGTAGTCAATAAAGACGAACTGCTTTCGATTT
>OLOK01002978.1_pt1 | contig 10996 bp, 6 predicted proteins | sample 1672591 | NCBI WGS metagenome assembly OLOK01 (sample SAMEA3136703, study PRJEB25190) | human gut metagenome | biome: human gut; feature: human-associated habitat; material: faeces | place: Austria | collected 2013 | reverse complement strand
AAAACGATCCTGTTTTCTCATTATGAAAAGGACACAGTCCAAAATAGGTGCTTCCCTTTTTCGTCAGATGCACATACTGTCCGATTACATCCACGATATCATTTCTGGAACGCACTTCTTCAATTATATCATCCGAAAAATATGGCATGCTGCGTGTCCTCCTTTCGTTTTAATATCTATTAGCCAATTGCGAAACTCCTCATAGTCTTCTTTAAATTGTTCAAAATTAACAAAAACATTCAAGACACGCTTTCGCTATGTGTCGCTCGCAGCGGTACTAAGAAGCCAGACACAACTTACCGTTGTATCTGCCTTCTAAGTGCCGGCGGCTCCCCAATGTCTTTCATGTCTTTTGTCAATTTCTCACAATTCAATTTAGGTTGTTATGAGTTTCGCAATTGTCTATAATACCCATCCGCCTGCGCACGCCGCAGGCTATATTGGCTTAGTAACCATCCACTTGCCAGGCCTGCGGCAGGAAGTATTCGCTGAATTTGGTGATGGCGTACTGGTCGGTCATGCCCGCAATGTAATCGCAGATCACGCGCTCCGTCTTTTCCCCTTCATCAAGCATGGCGAGGTATTTTTCCGGCAGAAACTCAATGTGGTCTTTGTAGAATCCGAAGAGCTGCCGGATCATTGCCTTTGCCTTCACTTCCTCACCCTTGGCAATTGGATTCGTGTATACATGATCAAACATAAAATGGCGCAATTCAAACATGGCTTCCTGAATATCTGCTGACATCCGGATGTCATCCTGGTTCATACTATTCATGATCACGTTATGTATCAATGTATTTAAACGCTGTTTTGTGGTAAAACCTAATGTTTTCCGGATCTCTAACGGAATATCATCCTCCGTCAGGATCTCTGCACGGATCGCATCATCCACGTCATGGTAAACATAGGCGATTTTATCTGATAAGCGGACAACTTTTCCCTCTAAAGTATGGGGCATTGACTTAGACTGATGATTTAAAATACCGTCCCGCACTTCCCAAGTCAGATTTAATCCCATACCGTTTTTCTCAAGTTTTTCCACGATACGGACACTCTGCTCGTTGTGCCGGAATCCGTCTTCACAGATTTCGTTTAACACATACTCTCCGGCATGGCCAAACGGCGTATGCCCCATATCGTGTCCCAGTGCAATTGCTTCCACCAAATCTTCATTCAGACGCAGCGCTTTCGCAATCGTTCTCGCATTCTGCGATACCTCTAAGGTATGGGAAAGTCTTGTCCTATAGTGATCTCCCTTCGGTGTCAGAAAAACCTGTGTCTTATTCTTCAACCGCCGGAATGCCTTACAATGCAGGATTCTGTCCCTGTCTCGCTGAAAAACAGGCCGGACATCGCACTGTTCTTCCCCGCGTTCCCTGCCTTTCGTGTTCACACTGAGCGTTGCATAAGGGCTTAATGTTTCCCGCTCCATTTTTTCAAGTTCTTCCCGTATTGTCATATGTATCACCTCTCTGATATCTGACAGTCTCTCCCGAAGCACCATATAAAAAATCGTTTCAATAAAATCTCCATATTTTTATTATTCGGCAGGATTTTTCAATTTCCTTTATTTTTTATAAAATTCATACAATTTTTTTATTTCAGATAATTCATGGCATCTAAAAGATTGCTCACACCGACCAGCCTGATACCTTTTACTTCTGTCATGGATTTTCTGCAGACTTCCGGTAGAATACAGACCTCAAAGCCAAGTTTTTTTGCCTCCTGCACCCGCTGCTCTGCCATATTTACCGCGCGGACCTCACCGCTTAATCCGACCTCGCCAAAACAGATGGTTTTCTCATCGATCGGTTTGTCCTTGTAACTTGAGATCAATGCAAGAACAATGCCAAGGTCGATTGCTGGCTCATTCATTTTGATTCCTCCTGCGATATTCACATAGGCATCACAGTCACCCAGCTTTAAGCCCAGTCTTTTTTCCAGAACCGCCATCAAAAGATTGACACGGTTAAAATCCGTTCCTGCCGCTGTTCTTCGCGGAATACCAAAATTACTGTGACATACAAGTGCCTGCACCTCCAAAAGGATTGGTCTAGTCCCTTCCATGGAACATGCCACAACAGAGCCGGACGCTCCCTCCGGCTTGCCGCTCAACATATATTCAGACGGATTTTCCACTTCCACAAGACCATCCTGACGCATCTCAAACACACCGATCTCATTTGTGGAGCCAAAACGGTTTTTTACACCTCTTAAAATACGGTAAGCCGCATGCCTGTCTCCCTCAAAATAAAGCACGGTGTCTACCATGTGTTCTAACACCCTCGGTCCTGCCACCACTCCCTCTTTCGTCACATGTCCCACAATGAAAATGGAGATTCCCATTCCCTTTGCGATCTGCATCAAAACACCTGTGGACTCGCGCACCTGTGATACACTGCCCGGTGCCGAGGAAACCTCTTCGTTAAACATCGTCTGGATGGAATCGATTACAACGATCTGCGGTTTTTCCCGGTCAATGACTGCCTTTATGGTGTCAAGATTTGTCTCACACAGCAGTTTCAGACTGTCCCCGAAATTTCCGATGCGCTCTGCACGGATCTTGATCTGCTGCAAAGATTCCTCCCCGGAAATATAGAGCACTTTTATGTTATGCTCCGACAGATTCCTGCACACCTGAAGCAGCAATGTGGATTTTCCGATTCCGGGATCGCCTCCCACTAACACCATGGAACCCTGCACAATACCGCCGCCAAGTACACGGTCTAATTCTTTCATGTCTGTTGACACACGCTTGTCATAGGTCATCTCGATCTGGGACAGAGGCAGTACCTTTGCCTCTGACGCTGTCGCTTTCTGCTTTGCCAGTGTGCCCGCGCTCTTTTTGTCCACCACTTCTTCTACAAATGTATTCCATTCCTTACATCCCGGACACTGCCCCATCCATTTGGACGATTCGTATCCGCAGGACTGGCAGAAAAAAATACTTGTTTTTCCTTTTGCCATATAACCTTCCCTATCAAAAAAAATAACCGGAAACTCTGCAAATAGTTCCGATTGACATTAAAAGGAGTTGCCGTTTCTGACAACCCCTTATCATTTCTTAGCATTTCTGAATCTGAACTTCTACCGGTTTCTCTCCAAGTTCCACACTGACGGTCAACTTGCCACCGAGATTTGTTTTCATCTTACCTGCGCTTGCTCCGTCCACTGTAATTTCATACTCAGTCTCTTCTTCTAACTCCAGTGTGATCTGAGCATCTTCCGGTCCTTCCACGGAAAAAGAAATTCCTGTGTCCGTTGCATTCAAATGATATGCCGCTGTTCCCGGTACGGATTCATAAACAAACATACCATTACGCTCCAGCTTGGTGATGTCTTTGTAAGTTTTTACCTTATAAAGATCTCCCTGATGCCCGAAGTTATCAAGCTTTGCCTTTGCATCCAGAGTGTAATCTCCAAAACTGATCGTTCCATCTGCTTCTGAACGGATTAATTCACTAATAGCGCTCATCTTTTCCTCCTGTGGTACAGTCCTTCTCTGCCTGCTGCACCGTAAAAATTTTGTAAAATCATTATAGCTCAACTACATTTCGATTGCCAGCATTTTCATCATTTTTAAGGATTTTTTTATTTTTGTGTTACTGTTCCTTTACTTCAAAAACAACTGCATTCTTTTTCGTAGTGACGATCACTTCATCACCCTTTTTCACCTTGCCGTCTAAGATTTCTTCTGCAAGCTGATCCTCGATCTCATTCTGGATTTTGCGGCGGAGTGGTCTTGCTCCATATTTCGGTTCGTATGCTTTTTCCACAATATAATTTTTCACGCTGTCACGCACATGAAGTGTGATATCCATCTGGCTCTTACAACGGTCTGTCAGATCTTTCAACATTAATGTGACGATCTGTCTCATATCATTTTTGTTCAGTGAACGGAATACGATGGTCTCATCAATACGGTTTAAGAACTCCGGTTTGAAAATCCTGCGCACTTCCTCCATCACACTGTTTTTCATACGCTCGTAATTCTGCTTTTCATCATCAGAAGATGCAAAACCAAGTTTTTTCGGTTCCACAATGGACTGTGCTCCTGCATTTGATGTCATGATAATGATCGTATTTTTAAAGTCCACCTTGCGTCCCTGGGAATCCGTGATATGTCCATCGTCTAACACCTGGAGTAAAATATTAAATACATCCGGATGCGCTTTTTCGATCTCGTCAAACAAAATCACGGAATACGGATTCCTGCGCACTTTCTCGCTGAGCTGACCGCCGTCCTCATGTCCGACATATCCCGGCGGGGAACCGATCATTTTAGAAACACTGTGTTTCTCCATGTACTCCGACATATCAACACGTATCATCGCCTGTTCATTGCCGAAAACAGCCTCCGCCAGCGCCTTGGAAATCTCCGTTTTACCTACACCTGTAGGTCCTAAGAACAGGAACGAACCGATTGGTCTTCTCGGATCTTTTAAACCGACACGTCCACGTCTCACCGCTTTTGCCACAGCCGTCACAGCTTCTTCCTGACCAACGACACGTTTGTGCAGCGTTGCCTCTAATTTTTTCAGGCGGGCTGCCTCGCCTTCTGCCAGTTTCTTCACCGGAATTTTTGTCCAGCCGGAAACAACATCTGCCACATCATCCTCTGTGACAGACAGATTCTTTCTGCGGATCTCACGCTGCGCTTTTTTTGTCTGCTTCTCAAGCTCTGCTTCCAATGCTTCTTTTTCTTCCTTGCACTGTTTTGCAAGCGCAATATCGGAATTGCTCAGAGCATCCTCTAACTGTAATTCTTTTTCTGTGATCTGATTTCTCAATTCCGCAAGTTTCTCTGTATGGTTAGACACGCCAAACCGCACTCTTGCTGCTGCTTCATCCATCAGATCAATTGCCTTATCCGGCAAAAAACGGTCATTGATATAGCGCGCTGACAGGCGGACTGCCGCCTCGACTGCCTCATCCGTGATCTTTACATGATGATGTGCTTCGTATTTACCGCGAAGCCCTTTCAAAATTGCAACTGTCTGTTCCTCGCCCGGTTCCTCCACCGTCACAGGCTGGAATCTTCGCTCTAGTGCAGCATCTTTTTCTACATATTTGCGGTATTCTGTGATTGTCGTTGCTCCCATGATCTGAATCTCACCACGGGCAAGTGCAGGTTTTAAAATATTAGAGGCATCAATCGCGCCCTCTGCGCCACCGGCACCGATGATTGTGTGAAGCTCATCGATAAACAGCAAAACATTTCCTGCTTTTGTCACTTCCTGAATCACTTTTTTGATACGCTCTTCAAATTCTCCACGGTATTTTGAACCAGCCACAATACCGGATAGGTCTAAAGATACCACTCTTTTTCCCTGAACAGAGTCCGGTACAAGACCGGATACGATACGCTCTGCGATCCCTTCCACGATAGCCGTTTTACCAACTCCCGGTTCTCCGATCAGACATGGATTGTTCTTCGTTCTTCTGCTTAGAATCTGAATCACTCTCTGGATTTCTTCCTCACGTCCAACCACCGGATCTAGTGCTCCTTCCGTTGCAAGCTGTGTCAGATCTCTGGAATACTGATCCAGCGTCGGGGTTCCCTCATTATTTTTCTTTTTTCCCGGACGACCATTCTGAAATTCTTCGCGGTAAAGATTTGCATCTTCCCCCATCGCAATGAGAGTGTCCACAAAGACTTTCTGCATATTGACGGACAGCGTTGTCAGTAATCTGGATGCAACACAGTCTGTCTCTTTGATCATGGCAATCAGAATATGTTCTGTTCCAATGGCATCTGCATGGAATCTGACTGCCTCCTTCTCTGCATTCTCAAGAACTTTTGCTGCTCTCGGTGAATAACCATCTGATTCTGCTACTGCTGTTCCCTCTGCCGGAGCGATCAATTCTTTGATCAGATCTACAATTTTATCTAACTCTACACCATTCTCATTCAGAATTTTTGCCGCTACTCCTGAATTTTCCTTCAATAGCCCAATCAGTAAGTGCTCGGTTCCGATATAATTATGATGTAATGATTTTGACATTTTGCCGGCGATATCAATCGCTTTTTTGGCTTTTACAGTGTATGGTAATTGCATGTTGTCTCCTCACATTATTTATTAGGTGATTGCAAACTCTCCTTAAGCTATTTCAAATTGTTCAAAATCAACAAAATTTTCGAAAACACGCTTCCGCTACGTGTCACTCGCAACGGTACTAAGAAGCCAGGCACGACTGATGTCGCACCTGCCTTCTAAGTACCGGCGGTTCCCCAGTGTTTTCTCAAGCTTTTGTTGATTTTTCACAATTTAATTTACGTTATGAATGAGTTTCGCAATTATCTACATTCTATTTTATATTATAAATCATTTAAGTCGAAAACTTCCAATCCTTTTTCATTTTTTATAGAAGTTTCATTTTTTTGTTGTTCATCCATTTTCACATTTTCTGTGGATGATTCTTTCTCAGATGTTTCTTCTGTCACTGGTTTCTTAGACTGGGATGGAATTTCATCCTCATAATCATTCCATTCGCGGTAAGCCCTGTTGATTGGATGTTCTTCCTCGATGTACTCTTCCTCGTCATCGAAATAATCGTCCTCATCCTCTTCGAACTCTTGTGCTTCTTCTGTTTCTTCTGCTTTTTTCGGTTTCCCGGCTTTATTTGTTCTCGCTGTCTGCCCTGCTTTTGATGCTTTTTTTGTGTTCTCTGCGTTTTTCATTGGAGCTTCAGGGGATTTTTCGACAAATTCATCTTCCTCATCGCTCTCGTACTCAGACTCTTCGTTCTCAGAATCGTCGTCCTCTAAGAGTTCGTCTTTTCCTTTTTTCTTTCTGCCAAAGAGAACGATATTCAGGATGATCACAACTGCGATTGCCAATACAAAAATAAGCACAGCGATCAAGTTTCTGGAAAAGGATTTTGCATCTTTATATTTCTTTGAGAGTTCATCATATTCGCTCTGCAATGCTGCAAGATCATCCGAAGAAGAATCCGCTGTCTCTGTAATATTTCCGTTCACACGCTGGTAAGTGCCTTCTGCTGCATCATACTGATACCAGCCTTCGGTTCCGTCCTGGTTCACTCCATAAAAGATATAAAAATCAGATGCTTCCTCTCCATCCTCTACCGGAAGCTGGTAAGCGGTCATCACGGTATTTTCAGGCATTTGCAGAGACACCTGCACATAACTCTCCGGCAGTACCGAATCAAGCGGTGCCAGAAGTGGGATCGCATAACTGCTCTCCCCTGCTGTAAACTTCATAAAGTCATAGACAACATCCCTTGTCTCATCATAGATAAAGAATCTGCCGGTTGTTGCATCCACATTGTCTGTTTCCAGATAGATCAGAGATATCGTTCCCTTGTTGAATGTCAGACCTCTGCATTCCGCTCCCCGGAAATTAACCGTTGCTTCTGTAAAATCAGCCGGAATCTGTTCCTCTGTAAAATTGTCTGCGATATGGTAGGTTGTGTTATTGATCACAACGTCTGCCGCCAGCACCGGAGTTTCCGTTGCATCCACTTCCTCGGTGTCTCCCGGATCCCCGCTGTCATCATTTCCGTCGTCACCATTCCCACTGTCTCCGTTTTCACCGCCTGTAGTTGCCGCCGCACTTCCGCTGTTTCCTGCATCCTGTCTTGTCACAGTGATTTTATAAGTAGCTGTTGTGCCATTTTCTGCTTTTACGACTATCTTAACAACGTTTGTCCCAACTGCAAGATTTGTATTGCCAGTCACGGACTCGATCGTCGCCTTTTCATTGACCGGTGTTGCACTCACTGCAATACTTGTCACGGAATTATCAACCGTTGCCGTGTACTTTGTGGTGCTTCCCTTAAAAGCCGGAGACAATGTTCCCGGTGAAATCGTCAGTGCCTTTAAGGAATTATCTGCGGATAAAGCTGCCGTATTGCTTCCAGTATTGTTGTTACTTCCTGTTCCAGAACTGCTTCCATTTCCCGCATTTCCATTGCTGCCGGAGCTTCCGTTGTTACCGGCACTGCTGTTATTTCCTGTATTGCTGCCTGCTGCTTCGTTTTTGACCGTTACAGAAGTGCTGCTGCCTGCCATGGAATCCAATTCTTCTTCGGTACCGTAAATAACACCATCCGTAGCAGAAAGCGAAATAGAAGCTTTTCCCGCACTGATTGCTTTTAATGTCACACTGAAGCTGTCACTCGCTACCGAAATACTTCCGCCGCCACCGCCATAAGTTGCATTACAGCTCACAAACTCCAGAATGCCGGCATCATAGGTCAAAACCATATTGGCATATGCACTGTCCCCGGATGCACTTAATGCTTTTGCCGTTACCGTCACAGTCTGTCCGATATTCAGGGAACCGGCAGACACAGCGATCGTTGTTTTTCCGGAAGCCGCCTTGGCATGCATCTGCGGTGTCATAAGGCAGATGCATAATGTTAACAGTGTAATGATCACACCTAATTTCTTTTTCATTTTACTCTCCATTCTTATGTGTGAAAATTGTATTTTCTCACTAAAATAACTCTTTCTATCCACACAGCCCTGTTACTGTTCAATCTGTGCTGCATTTATAATATGTTTCTGCAAAAGCACAAGGTCTTTTACGGAAACTTTTCCATCTCTGCTTATATCCGCAGCCGCTGCATACGCACCGGAAAGCTGTGATGTTCCAAGAATCTGTTTCTGCATCATGACCAGATCGACCACAGAGATTTTTCCATCTCCATTGATGTCACCGTAAATGACAACGTCATACTGCTTCACCAGTGTTCCATTTGCATATACTGCAATTTTATTACCTGTTCCGACTGCACCGGTATTTTCTGTGCCATCTGCTTTCAGCACTTTGACCGTGCCGCTTCCCGCTGAGATATTGGCAAGTACAGAAGAAGCGCCTGTTCCCGGTGTAATACCTGTGATCACGGTATCTCCCAGTTTATAGGAGGTAGAAACGGATACGCCGTCCGCAACCGTTGTTCCACCACTTTCCGGTGTCTGGGTATTGTCTGCTGCCGGCTGCTGTCTTACCACATTGATCGTGTAGGTTTTTGCCGAACCGCTCTGTGACACACAAGTTACGTTGATCGCATTATTTCCATAATTCAATGCATAAGTTCCCGCTCCGGAAACTCCCGCTTTCGGTGCAACTGCCGAAGCACCTACATTGATCGAGCTTACCTCGGTTCCAACGATCACGGAATAATCGGTTACTGCTCCCTGGAAAGACGGTGTCAGTCCATATCCGCTTACGCTGAGAGAAGAGAGCCAGTTATTCGGATTACCACTGTCTGAAAACGTCACTGCTGACTCCGGCATATTGCTATACACCGGAATACGGAATATAAATCCCTGTGATTTATCCGCATAAGCGGTGCTCATTGTTTTTCCTTCTGACATTGCCGCCTGCACATTTGTCATGTACTGATGTGAGTATATGCTGTTCATATTCACCACATTAAATTTCTGGAAATATAAGGTGTTCTGCCCTTTTTTCACATAATTATTTCCAACGATACCAGCTCCACCATTAATTGATTTATAAATAGAATTCCAGTCGTTATTTTTCGCATAAATCAATCCGTTGACCGTCGCAGACGCAGACGATGTCGTATATGCTCCGATATTAAAGTAATTGTAATATCCATTATAGCCAGAGTAATTGCCAGAGATCAAAGGACTTGTCCCCTTATTTCCCTGCTCCTGCTTACATCTTGCAGCCAGATGATAAGGACTGACACTCAAGTTCTGTCCCACTTCCATGAAAGTATCTGCATAGCTTCGCGATGCTCCGTCTGTATCGCTATAGTTTCCACTCATGAAACTGCCTGACAGAATATTTCCAACTCCTGTCACGTTCTGATATGGCGCATATTCTAACGTTTCAAACTGAAAAATATACGTGTCATTCAGGTAATTTCTCGGATCCATGCAATATGCTATGTAATTGGAGGAGGCACTTACCCAGCCTGCTCCGTCATAACCATACCATTTGTTGGTCGCCCAGTCATAAGCCCCCGTCTCCGTTGACTTTCTCGCATCATTGGAAGAACTCTGCACCAGATTCCTTCCGACAACACTCTCATTTGCAATGACGGTATTCCAGTCTAGTCCTGTCTGTACCGGAACGAACTGCCAGTCTGGATACTTCTGGTGCAATGCCAGAAGTGAGTTACAATAGCTGTCCGGAAATCCTGCTGATTTTAACGATGCAACATATTCTTCATCTGTCACTGTTGTAGCAGCTCCCTGCGATCCGTCCGCAGAAGTCTGTCCTGTTACCGCAAGGTATGTTCCACAGATCCACCCGGCATAATCCACCCCATCTTTATTAAACGTCACATTATACCAGATTGTCCCATTCGTCGTTGTCTGTCCCAGCACATTCACTGTCTGGTCTCTTTTTACCGTCGTGACCGGAGAATATGCCGTACTCGCACCTGTCCTCACATAGACATTGCCGTTCGTGTTGGTGACAACTCCGGCTGCACCCTGTGCTGAATTATCTGTGATCGTACTTCCGGAAGAGGTATCTTCTGTTGAAAGCGTGATAAAATCTGACCGGATATATCCGGTGGATGCCATTCCATTATAGGAAATCTGTACCTTGTACCATTTCATTCCATCGGAGCCATCCACTTCATCTATCACACGGACTGCTGTACCCGCAGCTAAAGATGTGATCTTGTCCCCATCTACCGGAGTCTTTCGCATCTGTACCGGTCCATCATTCAAAACACCCGCCGTCTCCGTATACGCATAACTTTCCAACGGTTTTACCGTAATGACCGCAGTCGCTGCTGTCACACCAAAAATCGTTGCAAAGATAAAGCTCCGCCATTTTCTCTGTTTTATATTAAGGTTTCTTCTCATTTTTCCTCCAGATGCCTTCGGTATTCCCCTAAAAAGGCACAGTAAATCAAGTTTATTATATTTAATTCACGATAGAGCGTCAACCTTAATCTGGTAAATATGGTAACTATTCAGAGCCAAGACAATTTTCATAAATTTGCGAATCATGCTTGCATGAATGAGCATAATTTTGAAAAT
>OLOK01002976.1_pt1 | contig 11022 bp, 9 predicted proteins | sample 1672591 | NCBI WGS metagenome assembly OLOK01 (sample SAMEA3136703, study PRJEB25190) | human gut metagenome | biome: human gut; feature: human-associated habitat; material: faeces | place: Austria | collected 2013 | reverse complement strand
AAGAAATTCTGTAATTCCCTGCACTATAGCCAGTAAAATAATATAAAGAACTATCATATTTTTATCCTTTTCTTTCAACTAATCTGTACCATATTATCCGGTAAATTTCTCATAACCGCCTATAAAGGCATATTAACAGTGGATAGTATAACATATTCCCGAAAAACTTACAAGACAGCAAAAAAGAACTTGTGTTCTTATTCTATTCAAAAAAAGACCTTCCGACACATTTCTGTACCGGAAGGCCCCTGATTCATTTTATTTATTTTTCAGATATTCATCGATACCTTTGGCTCCGGCTTTACCAGCTCCCATAGCAAGGATAACGGTAGCCGCACCTGTAACAGCATCTCCACCGGCGTAAACGCCATCTTTGGAAGTCTTACCTGTTTCTTCTTCAGCAACGATACATCTTCTCTTGTTGATCTCAAGTCCCTTGGTTGTAGAAGAGATCAGCGGGTTCGGGGAAGTACCAAGTGACATGATAACAGTATCTACATCCATGTCATACTCAGATCCTGGGATTTCTACAGGACGACGTCTTCCGGAAGCATCCGGCTCGCCGAGTTCCATCTTAACAACCTTCATACCGTTTACATGTCCGCTCTCATCAACAAGGATTTCCTTCGGATTGGTAAGAAGATCAAAGATAATTCCCTCTTCCTTAGCGTGATGAACTTCCTCTGCTCGTGCAGGAAGCTCTGCTTCACTTCTTCTGTATACGATATGTACTTCTGCACCAAGTCTCAGAGCTGTTCTTGCAGCATCCATTGCTACGTTACCACCGCCGACAACGGCAACTTTCTTGCCTGCTGCGATCGGTGTATCATAAGAATCATCGAATGCTTTCATCAGGTTGCTTCTTGTCAGGTATTCGTTTGCGGAGAATACGCCGCTTGCGTTCTCTCCCGGGATTCCCATGAACATCGGAAGACCTGCACCGGAACCGATAAATACAGCTTCAAATCCTTCGTCCTCGATCAGCTGGTCGATGGTTGTGGATTTACCGATGACAACGTTTGTTTCGAATTTAACGCCAAGTTCTTTGACTTTTTCGATTTCTTTCTTAACGACTTTCTGTTTTGGAAGACGGAATTCCGGGATACCATAAACAAGAACGCCGCCGAGCTCATGAAGAGCCTCGAATACAGTTACATCATAACCTGCTTTTGCAAGATCTCCTGCACAGGTAAGTCCGGACGGACCGGAACCGATAACTGCAACTTTGTGTCCATTCTTAACTTCTGCTCCAGCTGGTTTGATGTCATGCTCCAGAGCGTAGTCAGCAACGAATCTCTCCAGTTTACCGATGGAAACAGCCTCGCCCTTCTTACCGCGGATACACTGTCCCTCACACTGGGATTCCTGTGGACATACACGACCGCAGATAGCCGGAAGAGCGGAAGATAATCCGATCACCTTGTATGCTTCTTCGATGTTGCCTTCTTTGATCTGCTCGATGAATCCTGGAATGTTGATGGATACCGGACATCCCTCTACACATTTCGGTTTCTTGCAGCCTAAACATCTCTGTGCTTCTTCTACTGCTTCTTCCTGATTGTATCCAAGACAAACTTCTTCAAAGTTTGTTGCACGTACCTTCGGATCCTGCTCTCTTACAGGAACTTTATTTAACATTTTTGCATCTGCCATTACTTGTCACCTCCGCACTGTCCGCATCCGCCGTGATGGGTATCGCCTTCCTGAAGCTTCAGTAATGCACGTCCCTCTTCGGTCTTGTACATCTGGCTTCTCTTCATAGCCTGATCGAAATCAACGAGATGTCCGTCGAATTCCGGTCCGTCTACGCAGGCAAATTTGATCTCATCGCCAACCTGAAGACGGCAGGCACCACACATACCTGTTCCGTCAACCATGATCGGGTTCATGCTGACAATGGTATGGATACCAAGCTTCTTGGTAAGGAGACAGACGAATTTCATCATGATCATCGGTCCGATCGCAACACAGACATCATAGCTCTTGCCTTCATTTGTAACAAGGTCTTCGAGAGTCTTGGTTACCATACCGGAACGGCCGTAAGATCCGTCGTCTGTTGTAACATAAAGGTTGGAAACAGCCGCAAGTTCTTTCTCAAGAATCACCATGTCCTTAGTCTTGGAGCCAAGGATCACATCTGCGGTGATTCCGTGCTCATGGAGCCATTTTACCTGTGGGTAAACAGGTGCTGTACCAACACCTCCGGCAACGAATACCATTTTTTTCTTCTTGAGTTCTTCGATGTCTTCATGAACGAACTCAGAAGGACATCCCAGAGGTCCTACGAAGTCACGGAAAGAATCTCCTGCTTTTAATTCGGACATCTTGATTGTGGATGCTCCGACTTCCTGGAACACGATGGTAATAGTTCCTTCTTCGCGATCGTAATCGCAGATGGTAAGTGGAATTCTCTCACCCTTCTCGTCCATCTTAACAATAATGAACTGTCCTGGCTGACAATGGCTTGCTACACGCGGTGCATGTACGACCATGAGATGGATCTTGGCTGCCAGTGTTTCGGCTTTTAAAATCTTATACATTGTTCCCCTCCTAGCGTATATTCATTCAATCCTCTATTAATAATACGCTAAAATTGCTTCTGTTACAAGGGGAATATTCAAAAACATACTAAATATGCATGCTTTTTCATAGTATTTTTACAAAAAAAGCCCTTTTAAGCCTCTTTTTTCTTCTATCATCTGATGCAATTTCCCAAGTGCTTCGCGGATTCCGCCAACTTCATCGATCAGGCCCTCCCTTACAGCTTCCTCCCCTTCCAGAAGCGTTCCGACATCTTTTACAAGCTGACTGGTATCCAGCATCAATTCTTCGAGACGTCGCTGTGACGCTCTGGAATGTGAAGCAATAAAACTGGTGATACGGTCCTGGATCTTTTCCATATTGCGGTACGTCTGGGCAATGCCGATGAACATGCCGCTGGAACGGACCGGATGGATGACCATCGTCGCACTCGGCACGACAAAAGAATAATCCGCAGATACAGCCATCGGAACTCCGATGGAATGCCCGCCTCCGAGTACAAGAGAAACGGTAGGAACACTTAAAGACGCGATCATCTCCGCGATCGCAAGTCCTGCCTCCACATCACCGCCGACCGTGTTCAGAAGGATCAGAAGGCCCTCGATCTCCTCATCATCCTCGATCATCGCAAGTTTTGGCAGCACATGTTCATACTTGGTCGTCTTGCTCTGCGAAGGAGCCGCATCGTGCCCTTCCACCTCACCGATGATCGTCAGAAGTTCAATCTTATGATTTCTCCTGTTCTGATCCAGCGTCACCTCTCCGGTCTCTTTGATCTCTTTATTCTCCTGCTCTCTCCGGTCAAGCTCTTTCTGCTTTTCGTCATTTTTTTCGGACATAAAAATACCTCCATGTGATTGTTCATGGAGGTATTCTGTGTAAACATATGGATTTTTATACGTTGTACGAGATCATTCGTCCCAGTTTGTCCAGACATCTGTGACGTCATCATCTTCATCGAGGAGGTCCAGAGTCTTCTGAAGGTTCTTGATATCCTTCTCGTCTGTAAGCTCTACGTATGTCTGTGGAACCATGGCAACCTGTGCCTCAAGCATCGGTACGCCAGCCTGCTCCAGTGCTTCTCTTACTGCGCTGAAATCATCCGGAGCGGTAAGTACTTCGTAGCTGTCTTCTTCTTCGCTGAAATCCTCTGCGCCTGCATCCAGTGCAGTCATCATCAGATCGTCAGCATCCATCTCGCACTCTTCTTTGTCGATGATGATCTGACCTTTCTGGTCGAACATGAAGGATACACATCCCTGTGTTCCGATGCTTCCATATCCCTTGGTGAAAGCGTTTCTTACGTTACTTGCTGTACGGTTCTTGTTGTCAGTCAGAGTCTCAACGATGATCGCAACACCGTTCGGACCATAACCTTCATAAGTAGCATGCTCGTAGTTGTCAGCAGAATCAGCACCTGCTGCCTTCTTGATACCACGGTCGATCGTATCGTTCGGCATGTTGTTTGCTTTTGCTTTCGCGATAACATCACGAAGTTTGCTGTTGTTGTTCGGATCCGAACCGCCAGCTTTGACTGCCATAACGATTTCACGACCGATCACGGTAAAGATCTTACCTTTTTTGGCATCATTTTTTTCTTTTTTATGCTTGATGTTCGCAAATTTTGAATGTCCTGACATTTCTCTCGTTCTCCTTTTGTTTCTTATCTTTTTGTAAACCCTGCTAAAAAGCCGGTAAACCTGCATAATTACTGATAAAATATAGCACTTTCCTTCGGATTCGTCAAGAATAACTGCTCAAAAAGTAAGCTCCAGGCTGATTTCCAGCGCATGGTTCACCTTATCAAGCATCGCCTGGTCAAGATGACAGACTTTATCCTTGAGTCTCCGCTTGTCGATCGTCCGCAGTTGTTCCAGAAGGATCACCGAATCCCTCTCAATGCCATACGCAGACGCATCGATCTCTATATGTGTCGGCAGCTTCGCCTTGTTCATCTTTGATGTAATTGCTGCACAGATCACAGTCGGGCTGTGCCGGTTGCCGACATCATTCTGAATGATCAGCACCGGACGGATCCCGCCCTGCTCGCTTCCGACCACAGGCCGCAGATCTGCATAAAAGATATCCCCTCTTTTAATTACCACACAATTCACACTCCGATTCTTCTGTTACTGTCTGTTTATGACAGCTCCATTCTTTTTCTCAGAAATTAGTATTTCCATTTTTTTCTCGTGTATACATGTGTGGTATTTTACGCTGTTTTCTAGTTAAAGAAGGTCAGCTCTCCCCATTCTTTGCCGTCTTTGATGTAGACTCTCGGCACTCGTTTGCTGATATCACAGGCAAATTCATAGGAAAAACGTCCGGAAAGATCACCAAACTTCTCAATGCTTATGAACTCCTTGCCGTCTTTTCCGATCAGAGTCACTTCATCTCCGGCCTTTGCGTCCGGGATCTTTGTGATATCTACCATGAACTGATCCATGCAGACTCTTCCAAGGATCGGTGCCTTTTTGCCGTGGATCAGAACCCATCCCTTATTGGAAAGAGAACGCGGATAGCCGTCTGCGTATCCCACCGGGATCGTTGCGACTTTCATTTCTTTCTTGGCAGTAAACGTTCCGCCATAGCTGAACGCCGCTCCCGGTTCCACGGTTTTGATGTAAGAAATATGGCTCTTGAGTTCCATTGCCGGGATCAGTTTCACGATATCTCTCTCCACTTCATTGGAAGGATAGATTCCATAGATCGTAATACCCGCACGGACTGCATTTAAGTTTGCCTCCGGCACACGGATGATCCCTGCGCTGTTAGAGCAGTGCTTCATCGGGATCTGAATGCCTGCATCCTCCAGAAGTTTTGCAAAATTCAGATAACGGTTAAGCTGGTCGATCGCCGGGCTTCTGTCTGTCTCGTCTGCTCTTGCAAAATGAGTGAACATTCCCTCGATCTTCAGATTTGGAAGCTGGGAGATCTTTTTGATCTCTTCGACACTTTCCTGTCTGTCTGCAAATCCAATACGGCTCATACCGGTATCAAGACCGATATGGATATGTACATCTCTTCCCTGACGCTGCGCTTCTTCTGAAAGTTTCTGTGCCATCTCATAGGTGCAGACAGTTAAACGGATCTCCTTTGCGATCATTTGTGTGAAATATTCTTCAAAAACGATTCCAAGGATCAGAATCGGTTTTTTCACACCAAAGGTACGAAGCTGCAATGCTTCCTCCGGTGTCGCAACTGCAAATCCCCAGATATAGTCATAGTCTTCGATCAGACGTGCGATCGCCTCTGCGCCATGTCCATATCCGTCTGCCTTGATGACAGCAACGATCTTGGTACCCTTGGCAATGTTTTTCTTCATCTCTGCAAAGTTATGTGCGATCGCATCCAGGGATACGACGGCCTTTACTCTTTCGAATTTTTTCATGATCTTTATCTCCTTACTGCGTAATGCAATTATTTTTATCTGGATTTTTGAAACTTATCAGAGTTCCTGCATAGTTTCTCTGTCTTTAAGAACTTTCGCCGCTGCCCGCGCAATGTCTCCGGCTTTCATTCCGTAAGTGCCTTTTTCCTCGACAGCCTTATCTCCTGCCAGCCCGTGAAGGAATACGCCAAAAGCCGCCTGCTTTGCCAGATCCACCGTATTCTCCGGATCTGAACGGAATGCACACAGAACCCCTGCCAGGATCCCCGACAGGACATCCCCGCTTCCCGCAGTCGCCATTCCTGGATTCCCGCTTTGATTGATCCAGCAAAAATCCCTCTTCGGATCTGCAACAACAGTCACTGCATCTTTGAGCACACAGACCACGCCATTTTCCCTTGCAAAATTCGATGCTGTCCAAATGAGATTTTGCTGAATTTCCGGTATGGAGAGTGCCCGATCCGCTGCTTCTGAAAACAATCCGCTATTTTTAGAAGTCATAAAATTTTCACTCAGCCGACTCGTCTCGCCAAGATGCGGCGTACAGATCACCTGGCTGTGCTGAAGATATTTCTTCCACTCCGGATGTTTCGAGAGCAGGTTCAGTCCATCCGCATCCATGATCACAGGTTTCCCCATTCTCTGCGCATGGGCAAGATAAAATTCTGTTTTCCGTGCACTTTTCTCAGACTGTCCAAGTCCTGGTCCGATCACCACAATGTCGCACCAGTGCATTGCATTAACCCATGCTTCGTTGCCGCCAGCATCATCTGCAAACATCGCCTCCGGAAGAAGCGTCTGCAGTGGAATGCGATTCTCCTCATCCGTCAGGATCTTGACCATCCCGGCTCCGGCAGCGAAGGCGCCCTCTGCACAGAGATACGCTGCCCCGCACATTCCTTTGCTTCCGGCAACGACAAGAACCTTGCCAAACGTACCCTTGTTCCCATTCGCGGCGCGCAGAGGAAGCTTCTGGAGATCTTTTTTCTCAAGTGCCGCTTTCTGTGTCGGAAGATCCGGATTCTCGTAGATGCCGACATCTGCTACAACAATTTTTCCCGCAAAATTTTTGCCTGGATAAAAACACAAGCCTGTTTTACAGAATGCAAACGTCACCGTCAGATCCGCACGAAATGCGATTCCAAGCTCTCTGCCCGTGTTGCTGCATACCCCGGACGGCAGATCTACCGCCACTTTCCATGCAGAAACCTCGTTCAAAGCCTGAATGACTTCTCTGTATTTTCCTTCGATCGAGCGGTCAAGCCCAACGCCGAAGATGGCATCTACTATAGTAGTATATTCTCCTGCTGCCAGGTTATTCACCAGAGGGACCTGATAATTCTCTGCGATCTTAAGCTGGCGGCGTGTTTCCTTTGTGCGGTGATCCGGATTTCCGAGCATATAGATTTCCGCGTTATATCCATGCAGATGCAGGATCCTGGCGATTGCGACTCCGTCTCCGCCGTTGTTCCCGCCTCCGCAGACGCACAAGATCCGCTGTTTCTGTGACATTTCCGCAAAATGTCCTTCCATTGCATCCACAACAGCCAGTGCCGCCCGTTCCATCAGCACACAGGACGGAACTCCCATTCCGGTAATGGTGCAGCCATCCAGTGCTTTCATTTCCGATCCGCCTACAATTCGTTTCATCTGATATCTCCTCGATATACGATACAAAGCAAAAAGCTGTTACGCAGCCGCCTTCATTAAGGAGCCGGGTAACAGCCTCTTGCTGTCCTCATGTTATGATTGCTGCTCTTCCACGTGTTCCTGACGATATTGACTGAGATTGTAAGATAACGTCATCAGACTCTCAGAAAGATGTACGTTCTCTACAATGACATCCTCCGGAGTCTCCAGATCGATATGTGCAAAATTCCAGATTGCCTTGATACCATTCTCGATCAGGATATCTGCCATATCCTTCGCCTTGTTCTTCGGCAATGTGAGAATCGCAATCTCAATATTCTTCTCTCTGAGGAAGAATGGGAGATTACTGATCATCTGGATCTCAATTCCACGGACCGCGATGCCCTCCAGTACCGGATTGACATCAAAAATCCCTTCCAGCTTAAAACCACGTTTTTCAAAGTCAACGTAATTGGCAAGTGCCTGTCCAAGATTACCGGCACCGATGATGATCATCGGATGTACCTCATCCAGTCCAAGGATCTTACCGATTTCTGTATAGAGATATTTCACATTATAACCGTATCCCTGCTGCCCAAATCCTCCAAAATTATTCAAATCCTGGCGGATCTGCGATGCTGTGACACGCATTTTCTTACTAAGGTCATTGGAAGATATACGTTCAACATTGTCTTCCAGTAACTCGCCAAGATAGCGATAATACCGGGGCAGTCTCTTAATTACAGCTTTTGATATCTGTTTTGCTTCCACCGTTGTCCCCTCCTTATACTTTCCTGTTAATTATACCGAAATGTTATTTTATTGTCAATCAATGTTGTCAAATCTATACAATTTTTGAGGAAATTTCCTTTACAAAGCCATCATTTAACCTTATAATCATAGCGTATATTGACTTTGGAGGAATATTTATGATTTTATCGTGTCAGGGCATCAGCAAATCTTTTGGCGAAAAAGTCATTTTGAACGATGCCTCATTTCATATAGAAGAGCGTGAAAAAGCCGCTCTCATCGGCAACAACGGAGCAGGTAAGACAACCCTTCTCCGTATTATAATGAATGAAATTTCTGCGGATTCCGGTCAGGTCGTTCTGATGAAGGACAAGAAGATCGGTTATCTCGCACAGTATCAGGATGTCAGCGGACACCGCACCGTCTATGAGGAACTGCTCACAACCAAGCAGTACATCATCGACATGGAAGACCGCATGCGTGCGATCGAAGTCCAGATGAAAAACGCTTCCGGCGAGGAACTTGACCGTCTGATGAACACCTACACCCGCCTGACCCACGAATTTGAGCTGGAAAACGGCTATGCCTACAAGAGCGAGCTAATGGGTGTCCTCAAGGGTCTTGGCTTTACGGACGAAGATTTTGCCAAACAGGTCGAAACCCTCTCCGGTGGACAGAAGACCCGTGTCGCTCTTGGTAAACTCCTGATCTCCAAGCCGGACATTCTTCTCCTCGATGAGCCGACCAACCACCTCGACATGGAGAGTATTTCCTGGCTGGAAACTTATCTTCTGAATTATCCGGGTGCTGTATTTATCGTCTCCCATGACCGTTATTTCCTTGATAAAGTTGTAACGAAGGTCATTGAGATCGATGCCGCCCAGGTCCGCATGTACAGTGGCAATTACTCCGCTTACGCCGAAAAGAAAGCACAGCTTCGTGACGCACAGTACAAGGCTTACCTTAACCAGCAGAGAGACATCAAGCATCAGGAAGCCGTCATCGTCAAGCTGAAATCCTTCAACCGTGAGAAATCCATCCGCCGCGCAGAAAGCCGTGAAAAAATGCTCGGTAAGATCCAGCGGATCGAGAAACCGACCGAGGTCCAGAGCCAGATGCGGCTTTCTCTGGAACCGAGAGTTGTCAGTGGAAACGATGTTCTCACGGTAGAAGAACTTTCCAAGAGCTTTCCGGAGCAGACACTTTTTACCGATATCTCTTTCCAGATCAAGCGTGGTGAGCGCGTTGCTCTGATCGGAAACAACGGTACCGGCAAGACGACCATGCTCAAGATCCTCAACGATCTTATCCCGGCAGACTCAGGAACTTTTTCCCTGGGCTCCAAGGTTCAGATCGGATATTATGACCAGGAACACCATGTACTCCACGCGGAGAAGACGATCTTTGAGGAAATTTCCGATACTTACCCGACACTTACCGAGACAGAGATTCGAAACATGCTCGCCGCCTTCCTCTTTACCGGTGATGATGTTTTCAAAGTGATCTCCTCTCTCTCCGGTGGTGAGCGCGGCCGTGTTTCCCTGGCGAAGCTGATGCTCTCAGAAGCCAACTTCCTGATACTGGATGAGCCTACCAACCATCTGGATATTGCATCCAAGGAGATTCTGGAGGAAGCACTGAACAGCTACACAGGAACTGTCCTCTACGTTTCCCATGACCGTTATTTTATTAACCAGACTGCTACCCGCATTATGGATCTGACCAACCAGGCCATTGTCAATTATATCGGTGATTATGATTACTATCTGGAAAAGAAGGATGAGATGACCCGGATTTATGCTCCTGTTCAGGAGACCGCAGCTCAGGAAGTTAAGGAAAACGTTTCTGAAACCAAACTCACCTGGCAGCAGCAGAAAGAGGAACAGGCTCTGAAGAGAAAACGGGAAAATGAGCTGAAGAAAGTGGAAGCACGGATTGAAGAGCTGGAAGCAAGGGATAAAGAAATTGATGAAACCATGGTTCTGCCAGATATCTGTACGAATGTGGCAGAATGCACGAAGCTCAGCCGGGAAAAAGCTGCTATAGCAGAAGAACTGGAAGGGCTTTATGAAAAATGGGAGGAGCTGGCATAAATTACCAGTAACCTGTTCTTTTGAGCCTTACATTTCATATTTATTTCAAAAACAGGAACGAATTTCGAATATAAATATCCGAAACCGTTCCTGTTTTTTATAACAATATTAACATTTTTACTTCAAATAGCTTTTAAAAGCTGTCTGTTTTATTACATGGTCTCAAGCTTCTCTCTGATTGCAAGAATAAACTCGCGGCTGTTAAGGACTTTTACATCCTTTAAGGAAGTAATCAGTGCCAGGTCTTTGGTCATCTGTCCGCCTTCGATGGTGGAAAGGGTTGCTTTCTCCAGCTTATCTGCGAACTCTATAAGCTCCTGATTCTGATCCAGCTCACCCCTTTTTCTCAGAGCACCGGTCCAGGCGAAGATTGTTGCTACAGAGTTGGTAGAGGTCTCCTCTCCTTTCAGATGACGATAGTAATGTCTCTGTACAGTTCCGTGAGCTGCCTCATACTCATAATATCCATCCGGAGAAACCAGTACAGAAGTCATCATTGCCAGAGAACCAAATGCAGAGGAAATCATATCACTCATAACATCTCCGTCATAGTTCTTACAGCCCCAGATAAATCCGCCTTCTGCTTTCATTACACGGGCTACTACATCATCGATCAGA
>OLOK01002974.1_pt1 | contig 11027 bp, 6 predicted proteins | sample 1672591 | NCBI WGS metagenome assembly OLOK01 (sample SAMEA3136703, study PRJEB25190) | human gut metagenome | biome: human gut; feature: human-associated habitat; material: faeces | place: Austria | collected 2013 | reverse complement strand
TGGTAGGGCAGATGGGAACCGAGCAGATGACCGGCGTAGCGATCGCAAATCAGCTGGTCTTTGTCTATAATTTGTTTATTTTCGGAGCCGTATCCGGTCCGGGGATTTATACAGCGCAGTTTTTTGGGCAGAGAAACGAAGAGGGAATCCGCTACACAATGCGGTTTAAACTGCTTTTGTGCGGAGCACTTACCCTGATCGGTCTGATTTTGATGGGAAGTATGGGAGAGCAGTTGATCCAATTGTATCTTCATACGGAAAATGGAACGACCAATGCTGCACTCACGTTACAGCATGGTTTGGATTATCTGCACATTGTGATGATCAGTTTTATCCCGTTTGCAGTCGTTCAGGCGTATGCCGGGACATTAAAGGAAACGGGAGAGACGATGCTTCCGATGAAAGCCGGAATCCTTTCTGTCGTCGTGAACTTTTGTATCAATTACGTGTTGATCTTCGGAAAATTCGGAATGCCGGTTCTGGGGGCCAGAGGAGCAGCCATCGGAACCGTTGCGGCGAGAATCGTGGAGATGGTTATCGTCGTAGGCTGGGTGCATACGAAGAAGGACAGAAATCCTTATGTCAAAGGACTGTACCGCTCAATGAAAATACCGGCAGGTCTGGCAAAAGAAATTGCCATCAAGGGAACGCCGCTCTTGGTCAATGAAGGCTTGTGGGCGTCCGGTATGGCGATGCTTATGCAATGTTACTCCGTCCGCGGTCTGGATGTCGTGGCAGGAATGAACATATCAAATACGCTGAACAATATGTTCAATGTCGTATTTTTATCAATTGGAAACAGTGTCGCGATTTTAGTCGGTCAGTTACTGGGAGCCGGCAAGATGAAAGAAGCAAGATATACCGCTTACCGGATTATTTTCTGTTCGACGACACTGTGTCTCATAATTGCTCTTGCTTTGGCAGGAACCTCGCCGTTTTTCCCAAGAATCTATGAGACGACGGAGGAGATACGGCATCTGGCAACCGGATTTATCCGAATCCTTGCGCTGTATATGCCGGTCAATGCTTTTTTGCACGCGACATATTTTACAATCCGTTCCGGAGGAAAGACGATCATTACGTTTTTGTTTGACAGTTGTTTTATCTGGTGTATTACAATTCCGTTGGCATACTGTCTTTCAAGATTCACCTCGATCCCGATCTTTCCGCTGTATCTGATCGTGAGCGGAGTGGATGTGTTAAAATCCATGCTTGGCTACCTCTTACTGGTAAAAGGAATCTGGCTGAACAATCTCGTAGAAGAAAAGAAATAATAACGAATAGACTTCTTATTGAGAAATATTCTCAATAAGAAGTCTATCTTTTTTTGACAAAAAGAGGTATGATATTACTAGTTAGCGAGAACTAACTTAAACGTTTACGCATACATTTTAGGAGGATTTAGAGATGTTTTTAGAGATTCATGATCTAAAAAAGAGTTTTGGAAGCGGAAACAACCGGACAGAGGTATTAAAAGGGATTTCTTTTGAAGTAGAGCGTGGAGAAATCTGTGTACTGCTCGGACCCTCCGGATCCGGAAAGTCCACTTTGCTCAATATTATAGGCGGGATCGATAATGCGGATGCAGGATATGTTGCTATTGACGGAGAGCGAACTGCAGACATGTCCGAGAAAGTATTGACATCATATCGGCGTAAACACTTGGGCTATGTGTTCCAAATGTATAATCTGATCCCGAATCTGAATGTCAAGGAAAATATAGAAGTGGGAGCTTATTTGAGTGACTCGCCGTTAGATATTGATGATCTTTTAAGGACATTGGGGTTGTATGAGCATCGTCATAAAGTGCCAAATCAGCTTTCCGGTGGTCAGCAGCAGAGAACGGCAATTGGCCGAGCAATTGTGAAAAACCCGGATATCCTTCTTTGTGATGAGCCGACAGGTGCCCTTGATAAAACGTCTAAGGAAATCCTCAAATTATTAGAGGACGTCAATCAGAAATACGGCAATACGATCATTATGGTTACTCATAACGATGCAATCAAGCAGATGGCAGACCGTGTGATCCGTTTTAAAGATGGGCAGATCCGCAAGGATTATCATAACGAAATAAAGATTCCGGCAGAAGAGCTTGATTGGTAAGAGAGGTGGGACGAGATGAAAAATCCATTAAACAGGCGTTTGCCAAGGGAGTTTAAAGGAGAAATGGGAAAATATATGGTAATTTTCCTGTTTATGATAATGACGATTGGATTCACATCCGGGTACTTTGTGGCAAACAGCAGTATGCTGCAGGCAAGTGACGAAAGTTATGACAAATATAATATTGAAGATGGACATTTTGTTGTAAAGGATGAGATCTCAGCATCTTTACAGCGCAAATTGGAACAGGAAGATGTCAAAATATACAAGGATTTCTATAAGGAAGAAGCTGTCGATACGGATAATGATGGGAAGAGTGACGGATCGATCCGCGTGTTTGCAGAGCGGGAGAAGGTCAATCTTATCTGCGTGATGAAGGGAAGTATGCCAAAGGGTAAGGCTGAGATCGCTGTAGACCGCATGTATGCAGATAATAATGATATTGCCGTTGGAGACACGATCTGCATTGGTAACAGTAAAAAGAAAGTAAGCGGCTATGTTGCCTTGTCGGATTATAGTGCTCTTTTTTCGGATAACAGTGATATGATGTTTGACGCGACCAAGTTTGGTGTGGCGGTTATGACAAAGCAAGGCTATGATTCTCTCGCTAAAGAGCATGAAAATTATCAGTATGACTGGAAATATAATACGGCACCAAAAGATAAGAAACAGGAGCAGAAACAGTCGGAAGATTTTATTAATGCATTGGCCGAAAAAACATTTCAGGCAGGTGTTACGATTTCCTTAGCATTACCGGCATACGCTAATCAGGCGATTCATTTTGCAAGTGATGATATCGGTGGTGATATGGGAATGATGATCGCGTTATTGTATATACTGATCGCTATTATGGCGTTCGTCTTTTCGGTAACGATCCGTCATACGATCACACGGGAGTCCGCAGTCATCGGTACATTACGCGCCTCCGGATACACCAAAGGAGAACTGATGCGTCATTACTTAGCGGTTCCGATGACTGTCACGTTTCTTGCCTGTGCACTTGGAAATGTACTTGGATACACGTATTTTAAGGGCATAGTAGCAGATATGTATTACGGCAGTTACAGTCTGCCGACTTATGTGACGATTTGGAATGCAAAGGCGTTCGTTATCACGACAGTGGTTCCGCTGATCATTATGCTGATCGTGAACGTGCTGTCACTGCAGAATAAATTGCAATTATCTCCGTTGCGTTTCCTGCGCCGAGACCTTGACCGCAAAAAGAAAAAGAAAGCGATGCGTTTGCCGAAGTGGTCGTTTTTTAACCGTTTCCGTATTCGCGTGATCACACAAAACCGTTCCAGTTACATTACGTTGTTTGCCGGAATGTTATTTGCCAGTCTTCTGCTGTTGTTTGGTATGATGATGATTCCGCTATTGTCTCATTACAAAAATGAAGTGGTAAACGGAATGCTTGCGGATTATCAATATGTTTTGAAAGCGCCCGTACGGACTTCAGATGATCAGGCAGAAAAATATTGCATGACCTCTCTGATATATAAAGGTTCCAAAGATGAGTCGATCAGCATTATGGGATTAGAACAAAACAGCAAATACTTTAAGCATAGGCTGCCCGAAGATGGAGTTATGATTTCGGATAGTTTTGCGGAAAAATACGGTGTGAAAAAGGGAGACACCTTACAATTGCAGGATGAATATTCCGGTAAAAAGTATCGTTTCCGTGTAAAGGAAACCGTTGCCTACGCAGCGGGTCTGTCCGTATTTATGGACATTGACAAGTACCGTGATACGTTTGATGAAGAAGTGGATATGATGCAGCTTGCGATGAGTTATCCGGAAGTGCTGTTGGCGCAGCTTTCCACACCGGTAGAAAGTAAATATTTTACCGGGTATTTGTCGAATCGCAAATTGACGGATATTGACGAAAAATATGTGGATAGCTGCATTACTGTTGACGATATGACAAAGTTATCCAGACAGTTGGATGTTTCCATGGGATCTATGTTTCAAATGATCAATGTATTTGCGGTATTGTTGGCGGTACTCCTGATCTATCTGCTCACCAAATTGATCTTGGAACGGAATACTACGTCCATTTCGATGGTTAAAATTCTCGGTTATGAAAATAAGGAGATCGCAAGGCTGTACCTGTTAGCGACCAGCTGGGTCGTAGCTCTCAGTACTCTGGTTGGTTTTGCCATAGCAACGTTATTTATGACCGTGATCTATAAAGCAATCATGATGGAATTTAACGGCTGGCTTACCTTATATTATTCACCGGATATTTATCCGAAAATGTTTGTTATGATCATGGTTTCTTATGCAGTTGTTGCAGCGACACAATATCATAAGATACAGAAGATCCCAATGGACGAAGCGTTGAAAAATGTCGAATAAAATGGATTATTTGCAACGGGTTGTTGACTTTATCCTTGTCACAGAGTATCCTAATGAAATAGATGATCATTAATACATGGATCAATAAAGGAGGACACTCAGTGCAAGAATTTGATATTAATATTTTTGCCAACAGCAGTCAGGCTTTCTGCATTGTCCGTGTTGATCTGGATGAAGGTGGAAAGCCTTTCTCATATACTCCGGTATTTTTCAATCAAGCTTTGATGAATCTGGTTCGTGTTGAAGAGGGACGAACAATAGAAGAACAGTGTCCTATGCTATTTCAAAATATGAATCCGCGGTGGCTGCGTATATTTTATAATGCAGCGTATGAAAATCATAAAAGTGAGATAGAGGATATTTCAGAAGAATATGGCAGATATATTCGTGTGCAATGTTTTTCTGCAGGCCTTGGATACTGTGCCTGCATCGTCAATGATATTTCCAAGCAGATGTTGACAGAACGTTTCAAAAGTGAATTATATGCGAATATTTCCCACGAAATCAGGACGCCTATGAATGCAATAGCGGGGATGTTATCTCTTATGTATATTCATTTGGAGGAACCGGATAAACTGGAACAATATCTGGAAAAGATTGCAGACTACGGCGATGACTTATTGAATATATTGGACAAAGTATTGGATATGAGCCAGATCGAACTCGGCAAAGTAACATTGGCAGATCAATTGTTTGATATGACAGAAATGATAGAATATGTTGCTGCACAATTACAGCCGGAAAGTACGGCGAAACGACAGCAGGTCAAGATCATAAGTGACGGACTGGTACATAAAAAAGTTGTTGGTGACAGGGGAAGAATACAGCAGATATTGCAGTATCTGATGGAGAATAGCGTGAAATTCACCCCGGAGCAGGGAATGATCACTGTTACCCTGACAGAACGTGCTGCACAGGATGGGAAATCCTGTTACGTTATGGAAGTAAAGGATAACGGAATGGGGATAGAGCCTGAATTTATGGAATATCTGTACGAACCGTTCTGCCGCTCGGAACGTGTGAAAAAGGCGCATATTCCGGGATGTGGTCTAGGATTAAAAATCGTGAATAGTATAGTAAAAATGATGCGGGGCAGTATTGATGTAGAAACGGACATTCAGCATGGTACGAGTGTAACCGTCATGATCGAGCTGCCGTATATGGATGAATAGAGATGGAAAATTTGGATGCAGGAGACAGACAGATTGCGATGTATTTGCGCATTTCTAAACAGGATCGAACCGGTTCCAAAGAAGGCAGTATTGAGCATCAGAAAAAAATGATCTTAAATTGGCTGCATGACCAACAATTTCTACAGGAAGAGGAAAATGTCCCACAAAAAAGTTATTTGACAGATAATAAATGCAATCCAACGAATAAATATACGATAATTGAATATAAAGACGAGGGGTACAGTGGAATGACACAACGACGGCCCGCATATGAAAGGTTGTTGGCAGCAGTGTTGATGGGACGTGTGAAAGTGCTAGTGGTCAAGGATTTTTCTCGTTTATCCAGAGAATATTTAGTATTGGCAAGACTGCGTGAACAGGTAATGCCGGAATATCAGGTACGGTTGGTTTCATTAGGAGACGGATATGATAGTGATGACTATAAGTCCGCCGGATTTTGTGGAGGACTGGACATTTCTTTTCGAGAACTGTTTTATGAATATTATTGTCATGATATTTCCAGGAAAGTAAAAGGTGCACTTTGGGCTAAAAACGAGAGAGGGGATTATGTGTCCGCTAAAGTGCCATATGGATATCGAAAAGTAAACGGAATCTTAAAAATACAACCGGAGGAAGCAAAAGTCCTTCGGTTTTTATTTGAGCAGATCGCGGAGGGAATGACTTACAAAAATGCGGGGAAAATAGTAGGTATGGAGGCTGCAAGAGTATGGTATCTTGTGCATAATCCGGTTTACACCGGTTGTCATGTATGGCATCGTTATGAAAATCATATTGACCAGATCCGACGCACGGTCGTTGTGCCAAAAGAACAGTATTGTGTCCGTAAAAACGGACATGAGCCGATCGTATCCGAAGAATTGTTTCATGCAGTTGCCGGGCGTCAGTATTCCACAACGTCAAAGAAACGTCATATCTTCCATGGAATTACGAAATGCGGTCATTGTCAACGGGCTCTAGTGCGCAGACGGAGACATCCTGAAATGCTTTGCTGTCGTCATTGCGGTGAGGGAGAAAGCGAGCGAATCGATATTCAAACCCTATTACAACTATGTGGAGAGCAGTTATGTAAAGAATATAAAGATGATCCGGATTTTTGCGGTTGGGCTCGTATGATCTTGGGGGTCGGAACGGAGGCAGACGCGTTATCACACGCACCGGGGACCGATGGGACTATGTGGGAGAGGGAAGTACTGCGGAGAATTCTCTTAGAGGAAATGATCCAGAAGATTGAAGTGTGGCAGGACAAAAAAGTGTGCATTTATTGGAATTTCTGCTACAATAAACAAGAATGAGAAATGGAACGGAGGTGCTTGGTATGGCGGCAAAACGAACGTATATTGCAATTGATCTTAAGTCCTTTTATGCATCTGTGGAATGTGTCGAGAGAGGACTAAATCCATTGACTACCAATCTTGTTGTGGCTGACAAGAGCCGTACAGAGAAGACAATCTGTCTTGCGGTGTCACCGCCATTAAAAGCACATGGCATTTCCGGCAGAGCCAGATTATTTGAAGTGGTGCAGCGCGTCAAAGAGGTGAATGCCTTGCGCAGAAGGCAGGCACCGGGTCATAAGTTTACCGGGAAATCTGCACAGGCAGAGGAACTTCGTGAGTCACCGGAATTAGAACTGGATTACATTGTGGCGCCTCCGCGAATGGCATATTATTTAGAATACAGTACCAAAATTTATCAGATATATTTAAAATATGTAGCCCCGGAAGATATACATGTATATTCCATTGATGAAGTTTTTATGGATGTAACACATTATTTGAAAACGTATCAAAAGACACCGAGACAGCTTGCACAGCAAATGATCCAAGATGTATTGGAGAACACCGGGATTACAGCAACGGCAGGGATTGGAACGAATATGTATCTGTGCAAGATCGCAATGGATATTTTGGCAAAACATATCATTCCGGATGAGAATGGGGTGCGGATCGCCAGTCTGGATGAAATCTCGTATCGTAAGTTGTTGTGGTCGCATCAGCCGATCACGGATTTTTGGCGCGTCGGCGCCGGTTATGCGAAGAAACTGGCTGCGGAAGGCCTGTATACGATGGGAGATATTGCGAGGTGTTCATTAGGCAAGGGGACAGACTATTATAACGAAGATTTATTATACAAAATGTTTGGAGTCAATGCAGAGCTGTTGATCGATCATGCGTGGGGATATGAACCGTGTACGATCGCACAGGTAAAGGCGTATAAGCCATCGACGAACAGTATCAGTTCGGGACAGGTTTTGCAGGAACCGTATGATTTTGACAAGGCAAAGCTAGTGGTGCGGGAGATGACGGATCTGCTGGTGCTGGAGCTTGTAGATAAGCGTCTGGTGACCGATCAGATGGTATTAACGATAGGATATGATATTGATAATCTGCGTGATCAGAAGATAAAGTACGGCGGTAGTGTGACAACAGATCGATATGGACGCAAAGTGCCCAAACATGCTCATGGCACTGTTAATCTGCCGCAGAAGACTTCTTCAACCCGGGAGATCATGGAGGCTGTGAGCGGTCTGTATGACCGGATCGTAGATCCGAAGCTGCTGGTTCGTCGTATTACGGTCGTTGCAGCAAAGGTAATTGATGAGGCAGATATCCCCAAACAGGAATGCATACAGATGAGTTTGTTTGAGGATTATGAGGCGCAGGAAGTCAAACAGCAGCAGGACTCAGAAGCCAAACAAAAAGAACGTAATATGCAGGAAGCATTGCTTAAGATCAAGAAGAAATATGGCAAGAATGCAGTATTGCGTGGAATGAATTTTGAGGAGGGGGCAACGGCAAAGGACCGAAACCGCCAGATTGGAGGACATCGTGCTTGACCTTTTAGCACAAAATGAATTTTCGCAGGAATTTGCAGCGACGATCGAAGAGCAGGTTATGCAAAAATATGGCGATATTTTGTATCAAGAGCATCCGGTATCTGCCAATCATCTGCCAATGTCGGTCGACAACCGTGCTGCACAGTTTTCGCCGTTTGCCGCATTGACCGGACATGAAGAGGCGATACAGGAAACAGCGCGGCTGACAGACAGACGGCACGAAATGGATGAGGAGAGCACCAGACTGCTCAATGAGCGGTATCACGAGCTGTTAGAACGCTTTGCAGAGCAGCCGTGGATCTCGCTAACGTATTTTGTCCCGGATGACAGAAAAGAAGGCGGCAAATATGTAACCGTACAGAGCACCGTAAAAAAGATAAAAGAATATGAACGACAGCTTGTGCTGGCGGATGAACGCATTATATCGATGTCTGATATTGTTTCAATGCAGTTTTTGGATCGTCCCTAGCGATGCCAACGCACATAAGGTAAGGTAAAAGGAGGAATGGGTTATGCAGACTGTTATCGTACGTTATGAAGGGGCATTGGCGCAAAGCGTAGAACGGGAGATCCCGGGGGCTACAACTGTAGAACTATTTAATGAATATGGCGTGGTTACGATCCCGGATGGACAGCTTGAGACATTACGCGCCCTTCCTGAGGTAGAATATATCGAGCTGCCAAAACGTCTTTATTTTGATCTGGAGCGGGGAAGGAGTGTTTCCTGTCTGTCATCGGCGACATTGCCGGGTCAAAATGTGGAGGGATTGCAGGGAAAAGGTGTGCTGGTCGGTATTATTGATTCAGGAATTGATTATAGCCATCCGGATTTTATTCGTGACGATGGAACGAGCCGGATTGCATTTTGCTGGGATCAATCCGGGGAGCAGGAAGGGCGCGCCCCGGAAGGATTTTCGATCGGAGTAGAATATACAGCCGAGGACTTTGATAAAGCATTGCGGATGCCGGAAGAGAGACGGCGGGAGATCGTGGCTGTTGATGATCGTGTCCTGGGACATGGAACGGCAGTTGCAGGTGTGGCGGCGGGGAATGGAAGAGGCTCTGTCAGTCGGCGGAATCGCGGCATAGCTACAGAAAGTGATTTGATCATCGTAAAACTGGCCGGAAGGGATGATGGATTTCCGAGAACGACAGAAGTGATGGAGGGCTTAGATTATGTTTTGCGTAAGGCGATCAGGCTGCAGCAGCCGATCGCAGTCAACTTAAGTTTTGGCAATAATTATGGCCCTCACGACGGTCAATCTTTGTTTGAAAATTATATTTCTGAATTGAATGGTGTTTGGAAAAATATGATCGTTGTGGCAGCAGGTAATGAGGGAAATGCAAGGCACCACACACAGGTGACGCTGCCCAAGGGGGATTTCCGGATATACGGAAATGGCGGGTTCGATGGCTCAAGAATGAATCCAGATAATTCTACAGAAGTAGAATTTGCTTTAGCAGAAGGAGAGAGAGCACTTACGATTCAATTGTGGAAATCCTATGTCGATCGTTTGGAATTATATGTGGTTTCACCATCCGGGGAGCGGTTCCGGATGCCGGAGGAAGGTACCGGTGTGCGGTATATGTTAGGTGGTGGCAGTACATTATCTATTGTACATGGCACGCCGACACCGTATACGATTTCACAGGAAATATATATGGAATGGACTGCCGGGGAGGGAGTTACCCTGCCTGCCGGTATATGGAGCATTGCTCTGTATCCGAGAGAGATTCGAGAGGGAGTATGTAATTTGTGGATGTCCGGGATAGAGGCAAGCGGCAGTCAGACCGGATTTTTAATGCCAGTCACGAATACCACGTTGACAATTCCTGCAACAGCAGATCGTATTGTTTCTGTGGGGGCGTATCAGGCAGATACGATGGCAGTTGCCCCATTTTCGGGGAGAGGATTTACAGCTTCCGGGCAGGCTGCACCGACACTTGTAGCTCCGGGTGTAGATATCCTGACGGCTGCTCCCGGCGGAGGATATGCGAGACGCACGGGAACGTCGATTGCCGCCCCATTTGTGACAGGCGCAGCGGCATTATTAATGGAGTGGGGAATTGTTCGTGGCAATGATGTGGAATTGTATGGCGAAAAGGGAAAGGCTTATCTGATGCGCGGTGCCAAACCGCTGCCGGGGATCACAGATTATCCGGATGTGGCAGCAGGATATGGGGCACTTTGCGTAGAGCAGAGTATCCCTAAGTGATGTATTCAGTATCAATCTTTGCTTTTGTAATATAACATGCAATGGCAATAGCCTTCGAAATCAGGGTCCGCAATCTGTTCCCGAAATTCTTTACACATGCATTTGTTATCTTCTGTCATTTCCAGACGACATGGGCAGTAACCATTCTTTTTCTTTAAGCCTTCCTTGATACGTGCAACAACCTCGGTATCTTCATTATATCGAACCATAATTCTACCTTCCCTTCTACTTTCCCTTTTCGGAAAAGTCCAAATCCGCATTACTAAATGCAAACCTTGCACACAACCTAACTGTAGCCATACCGCATATTGTTTATTATGTACG
>OLOK01002969.1_pt1 | contig 11062 bp, 10 predicted proteins | sample 1672591 | NCBI WGS metagenome assembly OLOK01 (sample SAMEA3136703, study PRJEB25190) | human gut metagenome | biome: human gut; feature: human-associated habitat; material: faeces | place: Austria | collected 2013 | reverse complement strand
CAGCAAATAATCAGAGGTTTTCAACCCGTCAACCGCCTGCAGACCGATAGCAGTTTGCCAAGCTTCGCTTTTTTCGGCTCTTTCAGGCTCACCCTGTCTGATATATTCTTCAAGTTCAAATTGCCAATTCTTATCGGGCATATTTGCACCTCTTTTCTTACAATTCTTCCGTCTTAAAGGTTGTATAACCTTCATAGTAGTAACTGTGGTCGATGCCTTTCATATAGACCTCACGGCTACTAATTTCGTCTGTAAGCGCACCTTTTAACAACACTTTGATTTCCACATCTTTGATAGGGCTGCGCTCCGTTGCAAGCAGATAATCTTCTTTATCAACCCTACTCCAATCGACAACTTTGCCTATTTCATTTTTTAAGATATGGTCGAGCCAAATGCGGGTACTGCGACCGTTACCCTCACGGAAAGGGTGAGCGATATTCATTTCCACATACTTTTCGATGATTTCATCGAATGTACTCTGCGGCATTTTCTCGATGTTCGCCAGCGCCGCTTCCAGATACATAATCGGCGCAAAACGGAAGTTGCCTTTCGCCAGATTCACCGTGCGAAGCTCACCCGCAAAGTCATAAATATCCTCAAAAAGCGCTTTATGAATTGCCTTAAGCGACGCGAACGTGCCGACAGGCAGCTTGTCCAGCGTGCCGCTCTCAAACAGCCGCACGGCCTTTTTCTTGCTGATCCGTTCCTCCTCCCGCGCAAGGTCGGCAGACCTCGTCAGTCCCAATTTATTTTCCAGTGCCATGATGCACCTCCAAATGTTTTCTCGTGTCACTACTTGACATAGGGACAGAATTACGTCATGAGCGATACTTCGATTCGCACCCCCGTGTGGGGGGTGACCAACGCGGACGCTTCTGTGAACGTCCCCGGCGTCTTTCAATTCGCACCCCCGCGTGGGGGGTGACCCGGTGCGCTTTGTTCTTTGACGGCAATATCGTATTTCAATTCGCACCCCCGTGTGGGGGGTGACATGTCGCAGCGATCGACGCGCGCTGCAAATCCATTTCAATTCGCACCCCCGCGTGGGGGGTGACCCGCGCTGACGCCGAAGAAGTCTGCCAGCTTTCCATTTCAATTCGCACCCCCGCGTGGGGGGTGACCCGGCGGAAGAAGCAGCAGAAGACGAAAAAAACTATTTCAATTCGCACCCCCGCGTGGGGGGTGACAGCAAAAATACACAAAACAGTATTCAACCATTTGTACATCTTCGCTGCTTTATGCGCCTTCTGTTCTGAAATTACTCAACAGAAGACGATTATTATCCGGATTTTGAAGGAAAACACTTCCATTCACTGCGCCGATCTCCCGGAAAACTATGCGCGGCTGTGATCGGCGCAGGCAGGTCTCACAGAAGCAGCGGCTCACCGGTTTCGATCAGACCGGTGCGGCCAATTACCTCGATTCGGTTTCGATAGCTGTTCCCTAGGCGATAGATGCGGATGGAATCCGTTTCCTTGCAAATGATTTTTTCCAATCCCGCCTTCAGTGCAACCAACTGCGCGGGATCCAGCAGAACCTCAAACACAGAATTCTGCACCCGGATCCCGTGGCGCTCGCAAAGCCTTGCAACCTTACGCAGGCGCTGTGATCCGGCGCTGCTAGTGGTATCCACATCATACGCGATCACAAGCATCATTCGCGTTCACCTCCAGACAAAGGGCGGATAATTGTCCAAATCTCCACGAAGAACACGCGCAAACAGCATTGCCTGCACATATGGGATCAAGCCGATGGGCACCTTTTCTTTCAGGAAAGGATGCACGATCTGTTCCTGTTTTCGCTTCTCCCATGCAGACAGCAACGTTCTGCGCCCGCGTTCATTCAGGGAAACCATTTCCTCATCCTGATCAAAATCACTTTGGGAAAGCTGTCCTTTGTTGAAAAGCGACAGCACAAATCGGTCACAAAGTGGCGCACGAAGCTCCTCAATCAAATCCAACGCAAAGGAGGCCCGTCCCGGTCGGAGGGTATGCAAATATCCTGCTGCCGGGTCAAGGCCAACAGCTTCCATAGCAGACTGCATTTGACCGCTCAGGAGCATATAGGTGAAGGACAGCGCGGCATTCACCTCATTTCTGGGTGGGCGGCGGCTGCGCGTGTCAAAGCGAAATCCTCCCGGATTCCCAGCAAGCATACAATCAAATCTCGCAAAATAGGAAGTTGCCGCAGCGCCTTCTATTCCCCGCATAGAATCTACACTGCTGCATTCCAGCAAATTCGCCACAGCCTCGTTCAGTTGCTGCACACCGAGCATCAGCTCCTCTTTGTAGGCACCGGCTCGTTCCGTGCGAGCCACACGCATCAGGACAAGCTTACTGTTTCGCAACTTTGCCAGCAAAATGGACTGCACGGTTCTCTGCGCGAAAGCCGCATCCTCCATGGAGGCATACTGCCGCTTGCGAAGGAGAACATTTCCGCTCACTGGGCCTTGAAGTCTGCCCATGAAGCGTCCATTTTCCCGAATGAACGTCAGGCTGATTCCGTGACTGCCGCAGAACTCCAGCAGCGGCGTAGATACCGTCATTTTTCCAAAGCAAACAATGGAATCAATGTTCAGTGCTGGAACGCTCAGTTTTTCCATATCTCCGATTCGGACGCAGATGTTCTCGTTCCGGCAAAAGAGATAGCTGTCCGGGGTGAGAACATAGAGGGTATTGAGCAGTTTTTTCATTCCGAAGCCTCCTCAATGATGCCCGCTGCCTCCTGCCGCAGCTGCAGCAGATAGCTTTCTGCCGACATCTTGACCTTTGGCATACAAAGCTCCTGTAGTGAACAGCGGCAGCATTTTGCGGAGTATTTAGCGGAAGGAACACTGAGTGTATCACGGAGCAGATGCAGTTCTTTTGCCAACATCACTGTCCGTGTACGCAGCGTCTCACTCAAAGCAATGGTCATTCTCCGATGCGAGGATGTGAAGAACAAGGCTCCTTCGGAGATTACAGTATGGAACATTTCCTCCATGCACATTGCCTGCGCGCAAAGCTGGATCTGATATGTTTCTTCCTCTCGCAGTGTGCCATGCTTATACTCAACGGGATAAAGGCTCACGGGAAAATCCACTGCCGGAATGCGGCAGCCTGAATCGTCTCTGCGTGCCTCGACACAGTCACACTTCCCCAGCAGCAGGAGGCTGTCGGAGAACACTGTGAACTCATAGAGATTCACCAGGTTCCCCCGTTTTTCCACACGCTGAGTGTGTACCCGCGTATGCTCCGCACGTCCCTTGGCTGTGTCGGTGCTTTCCGCCCAGAGGCGCTCATTCAAAAGCAGCCCCGCCCGTCTGGGGCAGTACGCCAACTGAGACAGCCATGACAACGGAAGATACTCCCGATCATCCATTATTTGCTGTAAACCAATTTTCATCCTCCGGCAGCGCATTCCACACGATGGGACTGAACGCATCTCGCTTGAAGCCTATCTCCACACCATTTGGAACCTTGCTTAGCTCCACACTGGCGGTGTAATCGAGGTAGCTTCTGGGCGCGGTGACCTCCGGCTTTTTCCGAACCTGCACCAATTCAAACAGTCGCTGCGCCGGCGCACAGCCCAACTTTGCCTGCCGAACGCGCTGTGTCTCGTCCGTGTCTGTCCCCACATGCTTAAAGAGGATCAGCGGCGAAACAACATCCATTTCGCCCTTACTGGCACTGCGGTCATGCTCATACATATTCAAAATTGCCTCGAAGAGCGCATTCAGATCCGTCTCATCGAAGCCGGTCTCCGCTGCTAGATTGGCACTGATAAAGCCACGCACCTCATACAGACCAAAGGGAATCAACTGCTTACGCCCCATGGTACGCAGGGAATCCTCATCGGCATTTTCCTCCGCCTTGACATAATCGTCCAGCGTTTTATCCTTGTCACCCAGTGTTGCCGCCATTCTAGTAATGGAGATATCCAGCGGCAGTACCGGATCAAGGCTCTTTCCGAAGGTGATCTGCACTGGTCCGCGCACCTGACCGGCGTTCGGTCCTGTAGACATCACGGCACCAAAAGTGCGCACGTCATAAAACATCTGGCACGCCTTTTTTCTCCCCGCGTACACCGCATTCTTGTCCTTGGCGCCCTCCACACCGGCTTCCCGCCGGGCCTCAGCAATATGGCGATTAATGTTTGTGCTTTGCTGGATGATGATATTCATCCCCGGCTGCCCGGCAAAAGCCGTCTGGATGTAGTTGCGGATCCGGCGCTTGGTCGCCACATCGGTGATGTAGCCCTGCATGGTCTCCGGGTCAAGGCGCGGCGCATTCCCCATGTCCGGATCGCCGTTGGGATTTCCGTTCGTACACGCCACATAGTAGAGAAATTCATAACGATTCTGAATAGCCATTGATCAACCCTCCTGTTTGTCCGCGATTCTCTTTCTGATCTCCCCGGTAATCTGCGTACACATTTGATGATAGCCCAGTGCAAAATAGCTCTGCCCTTCGAGGTTCAGCGTTGTGGGCAGGCAGTGTGCCAAGTCGCTGCCAAAAAAGGCGCACACGGCGTTTAGCTTGTCTTCATAGATTCTGTCCAAACCGCGCTTTTCCTTGCGGAGAATATCCAGATAGACTTGTCCCATTCGGTCCAGTGTGCCAAATACCAGCGCCGGTGTGCGGCTGGCAGAGGCGTAAAAGCGCTGAACCAAAGTGGCGTTGACATCTCCCATGGCTGCCCGCTGTAAATTGGCGTATACAGCCAGCCAAGCGCCGCAGTGGTATGCAGCATTGGGGAAGTTGGGCTCATAATACTCCATAAGGTTTTCCTCCTCGTTTCTCATTCTTCGCTTCCGAATCAGCCAGACCTTCAGCCATTGGCAGGCCATGGTATCGGACAGGAGTGGCTTCTTGTCCGCATCCGCCGTTGAAAGCAGCTTGGAGCGGATGTACGCAAGCGCGCGCACAGCAACAGTGTCCGGCAACGGTGTCCCGTTGACGATTGCCATGACGATGGCAGGCGTAATTCCCGCCAATTCTTTTTTCATCTGATCAAACAGCTTTTGCCCGGATGCATTCTGATTCTTCACCAGACGAGTCAATCGAGCATTGAGTTTCTGCTTTCGCGCACGCCCTGTCCCCAAGCGGTCTTGGATTTTCAGGTCGTCCGTCCATTTCTGTAGGTTTTCGCGGAGAGTCTCATAGCTTCCATGCTCGTAACGGCGGATCATCGCCCGGCCATTGTTGCCGGAAATCAACATAATGTGGTATTCGCCAGACAGCTTTCTCGGAGCATCGCCAGAAAAGACCGCCTTTATAACCTCATCTGCCGCATTTTTCCTGTCCATCAGATATTGCCGTGCATCCTCCTCAAGCTCCTCAAGGCTTGGGGATTCTTCATCCTCATCCACGCTCTCCTCGTCAGCACCGGTTTGAAGACTTTGAAGCAGAGGATCATCCTCCGGGTCGAGAGTGAAATCATACCAGTGCAGGAACTTCATGCCGGCGTAAATCGGGGCTGTGGGATGGAACTCGCGTTTCTTATCCCTGTCGTACATGGCGGGCGCGCCCGCCAGCAAATCGTTCATCGCCTCTTTGACAACGGCAAACGCCTCCTCTGACACAGGCGCATTGGCGGATTGCTTGAGACCATAGGACTGAAATGCGGACTTGTCAAAGCAAAATAGTGCTTCGCCTCGGGAATGACCGCCAACGACCTGCAGACCGCTGATGACCGGCAGCGTAGCCAAGGGTGCCGTCGGCTGGCCTGTAATCAGGCACCGGGCAGCTGCTGCCTCCGAATTGTCCGCCAGTTTTTTTCGGTATTCCGTCCACCACTGCTGTGCCTGCGCGTCGGAAGTCACCGGAACGTCATCTACCCGAAAGCTGATGCGGTCGGAAGGCTTCAATTTCCGCAGCTCCGCCTCCCGGCGCATTTGTACAAGCACAGCCTCGTCTTCCAAGGCAGACAAGCAGACGCGCAGACGATCCGCACAGGCACTGCCCTCCTTCAAAAGCATACGAAAATAATCCGATTTTTTCCCGGGCTCGCCAAGAACCACAGACTCCTTTTCAGCCAATGGATTGCACTTATCCGGACTGTTTGCAAGCGAGCCAATATCCGGACAGATTTGTGTTTCCTCTTTTCCGCACTGCTCGATCCCCAAAAATCTCCCGCTATCGGACAGGCAGATATACGCACGGATGTTCTTTTTCAGAAAGCCAGGCGGAATCGTCAGGTGATTACGGATGCCGTAATCATACAAAGCCTTCAGCATGCCGCTGTACCTCCCTTCAGCACATCCTCGCTGTCGTAATCTGGCACCCGGATCACACCATGTTCCATTACTGCATGGTAAAGAGAGATTTTCGGCTTCGTCACCTTACGAACCTGCTCGTCATGCAGATCAAAAACATCGTACACCATCAGCCCCAGATCCATGCTGACATCGATGGGCGGCCGGCTTCCGTCGCTTTCTTCAAAGTAGCACACAAATTCCCGCAGCCCGAGACACGGCTGCATAAATGTCTTGCCGCTCCGAATTCTACGCATAGCTTGACGGTACAGTTGCTCCAGACTTCCAGCATACAATGGCCGGGGGCAGATACGGGCACGGATGCGGTAACGCACGTTTTTTAGCACCTGCGTCTGCCGCTGTGTGCGCTCCTCATCCGTATACAGAATAGACTTCTCCATATCCGGCTTTGCGCTGACCGCGGACTTGAGCTCATTGCGTTGAAAGCTCATGTAGCGAATGGGGTTGAGCACCTCGATTTGCGTCACCTGCCAGTAGAACTCCGTTTTTTTGGCGTAAATCGATGACAAAATCCCCCGCACCGCCGAAGGCGTAGGTACCGGGTATGTCAGTCGTTCAACTTTTCCATACGGCGGCGCAAAACAGGCAAAATCGCCCCAAACCTCCAGACATACTTCATCGTTCATTGATTGTTCACCTCCATTTTTCAGTTCTGCCTCCCATGCAAAGGAGGCATCAACACTAAAATTTATTTTTTTCAATTCTTCCCAGAAAAGAGCTTCTTCGATCGTTGCTCGAATCTCCTGTCAAATAAATTTTGGTTTTACAATTGGATGTTGTCAATCAAATTCCAAAGAAAGCTTATATTTCAGCAATCTCGCCAATTACGGCATTAGACATTCGTGTATATTGTCCGACGGCGCGAAGCCGGTCACAGAATGATACCACTCCTCAAAGCCGTGATTCAGCAGAAATGTTCCAGTTTCGGCAGTCACACGTCCTTTTCGTAAGGTCAAGGGCGATGCACATGCCCGAACGGCGTTCTCGTCATAGCATGTGATGGTAATAGGAGCCGCCTCGCGCAGCAGCTCGGCCGTGACGCCGCCCTCCTCGACTGCGCGGCTGACCTTTTGAAAAAGCCTTGCCGCTCCTTCCCACGGTACAATGAGGGAAACGCCCGCGTTTTTGATCAGTTTGTAGTTTTTGGCCGCCTCTTTATAGTTTTTCTTTTGGATTGCCTCCTCTAACTTACCCTCTCCTGTTTCTCCGGAAAAATATCGCGCGTAATAGCGCTGAACCAGCGCCGGGTCGCTCAACTCCGGATTGTCGCAGTCTGCCCAGAGGTTCATTACGACCGATGCTCCCCGTTCGTAACTGTCTCCCGGATAGAGCCGCCCTTCTTCTTCCGGCCGAAATATTGTTAGGCATCCGCCACCCGGAAGCCTTCCGTTGCGGTTACAACGTCCTGCCGCCTGAATCACCGATTCCAGCGGTGCCATGGCGCGAAACATCCTGTCAAAATCCAGATCAACGCCCGCCTCAATGCACTGGGTCGCCACAACTATACATCGTGCCGCCTCCCGCTGCCTCCGCTTGATCTCTGCAACAGTTGCCAGCCGATGTGCCGGACAAAGGTCTGTGGTCAGGAGGAAGATACTGTTGTCCGCACCGAGTCTCTCTTGTAGAAGCTCAAAGAGTTTGCGGGCATGGCGACGCAAATTGACAATACAGCACGCATTTTTCTCCAAACACATCTGTTCCGCAATCTGCGCAAGCGGAACGTCGTGACACCACGCGGCATTTACCCGGCGCATTTGATAAAAAAGGCGTGCAGGCTCCGGAATGATCTCTGTAGGCTGCCATTGCGTTTTGGGAAGCGCTGAGAAATCGGGTTGTGTCGCTGTGGAAAACACCATGGTGCAGCGGTACTTTTCGCACAGCGCGTTCACCGCCGCCACCGTTGGCCGCGCCAGCGACGCCGGAAGGCTCTGCGCCTCGTCAAAGAGCACCACGCTGTTTGCAATGTGGTGCAGTTTGCGGCAGCTTTGAGGGTTTGCAGAAAAGAGGCTTTCAAAAAAGCGGACAGAGGTGGTAATAATCACAGGGCTGTCCCACCTTGCCGCCAGCTCCCGCGCCGCCTCCGGTAAGTTTTCTTGGCTGTGATCCACCAGAATTTCCGGAAAAATGTGTTCATATTCTTTCTGGAGTTGCTCTGCCAATGTAAGAAACGGAAGCACCACAATTATCCGTGGTAATTGGTGCTGCACACAGTGGCGGAGCGCAAAATGAATCATTGCCATTGTTTTCCCCACACCGGTGGGCGCCGTCAGCGTAAATAGACCCATCGGTTGCTCTCCTGCCTCGCCGCATCGGGCGTAAACCTCGTTTCGAAGGGCATTGACGCTCACATCCGCCGTGGAGGTCTTCCGCAGATGCGCACAGTGTACCTCCAGCTTTTTCAGCATTGCCTCTGCATCCAGCGGCGGTCGGCTGTTTTTTTCCAGATATGCCGGATCGTCATCCGAAGCTGACACGCAGTAGTCTGCGTCCACCAAGCACGAAAAGAGCATCCGGGTGTCCAGCATATCTTCCAGACGTCCCTGCACGCGGCTTCGCTTTCCTTGAATCCGCTGCATGTGAAAGTCTGGAAAATCCTGCGCAAACGCTTCCTCAGCCTGCATGAACTCCTCCTGTCCATGCAGCGAGGGCATTTTCCCACTAGGGCAGTCATCCCAATCGTCGCTACTCAGCATTTCCTCCAGTCCGTCCTGCATTTGCGGCATGCCAATAAGGCCATCGTGATGACCCGCAACCGCCTCCACCGCGCAAATACCATCGGCCCACACTCTCTGCGTGGTTCTCAAATCCAGTAACCGATACAGTTCCGCTGCGCTTGGCAGAGCGTGATCTACCCCCTGATGGGTGCCGCTGAGCACGCCCTGAAACCGATCTGCGTACTTGCCGAAATCATGAACGCCACCTGCGACTCCTGCCGCTTTCTCCTTCCCAATCTCCGCACCGAATCTTCGAGCCAGCGTTGCGACCTTGTCCAGATGTTCTCGATTGGTAATCGCCCCATGAAAGCTATTTGCTGATTTTGCATAGTATGTCCGAAGCTTCTTCCCCATCTTCGATTTTCCCCCCGCAGTGCATTCTGCATCAGTGGAGCTTAAACTTTTTCTCCGCCCCTCTGCCGACGATCTCGATCAGCCCTTCCTCGCTCATCTGCCGGGTCAGCAGGTAGGCTCTGGTCTTTTTGATATGCAGCAGCTCCTGCAACTCCTCGTCGCGCATTTCACCGTATTCCTTGAGGTAGTCCAGAACGATTTTCATCTGCGGCGTGATGACCGGCGCGGCAGGCTTTGCTTCTGCCGCGTTTTCTGCGCCCGCAGAAGCGGCGTTCATGTTTGGCAGCACGATTCTAAATGCATTTGTCGTTGCCACGATGCTGGGCTGGACGGGGCAGTTTGCATAGAGCTTGAAAATGCGGCGGATGCCGGTGCCGTAGCTTTCAATCAGGCGCAGACGGTGAAAAATCTCTGCCAGCTTCTGATTCCTCGGCTGAGAAACGCCGAGACGGATATCCTCCGTGGAAAGGCCGGGCAGGAGGCCGCCCAGAGAAATAAACTCCATTTTGCTGTCGTTCACGTTGATGATAATGCTGCCGCTGAAGCTGTAGTCCCGATGCACCAGCGCATTGAGCAGCGCTTCGCGGATGGCTTCCTCGGGATAGTCCTGCTTATCCGTGCGGACGACACCCTTGATGGTAGAGACTGTCCTGTTGCACAGCGCCAGATAATTGATTGAGTTTTCAAACTGCTTGAAGATCGATCCGCCAAACTCTTTGCTGTCCCGGAACTCTGTACAGGATTCATCGTTGAACACCGCGATTTTCGTCGTGTGCTGGCACTGATCGGACAGAATCAGCGCCAGATTGGTGTACTGATCGTCGTGGATGTTCCGAAGCCCCAGCGCAATATACTTGTCCTCTGAAAAATCCACCTTGTACCGCTTGAACGCAGCCGCAGCTTCATCAAAGGTCAGATTCTGCTGCACGGTGCGCATTTCTTCAAACACATCGCCGTCCGAGTCCTTAATCATCTGCCGGATCTGCTCCGGCGACGCCTGCACACTCGTTGCGCCCTGCCGCACATAAACGCCGGCGGGCTTCAGACCCTTGCCCTTCAGGTAATACGGCTTATAGCTGCCCTCGCCGACCTCGATACGAATGACCTTGTTCTCCTGCAGCACATAGCGTACGAACATCGTCACATCCGGTTGAATGGCGTCGCGGATGCCGTTTGTCAGCCGCGTGTATGTCTCGTCCACATTGTCAATACCGGTCACGTTGCCCTGATCGTCAATGCCGATATAGATCACACCGCCATCCGTGTTCGTAAAGGCGATGACTTCCTTGTAAATATCATCTGTCAGCTGGGATTTAAATTCCATGCGCTCATTTTCGTACTGCATCGATCACACCTCCGTGTTGGTTATTTTTATTATACCACTATTTTCACTCCGTGCAAGTGAAAAATGGTGAATATAGTGAAAATTCACATAAAGATTTACAGAAATTGAACATTCAGAACGTCTCTGCTCGAACATAAAGACCTGCACCGCTTTCACCAATGCAGGCCCATTTTATATGTCTTTCAGCGCATGATACACATCCCGCCAGAGGTGCAGGCCGCTGCCGGGGTACCGGCTGCGCAGGCGCTCCAGTGCAGCTTTCCTGGCTTTTGTCACGCCATCCGGTGAGAGCATTTCACGCAGGCCCAGCTCGTCCGCAGACAGCTTTTCGTAGCCGAATACGCCGTAGGTATGGCCGAGGATCGCGCGGTCTTTCGCGCTGAGTGTGTGAAA
>OLOK01002951.1_pt1 | contig 11089 bp, 8 predicted proteins | sample 1672591 | NCBI WGS metagenome assembly OLOK01 (sample SAMEA3136703, study PRJEB25190) | human gut metagenome | biome: human gut; feature: human-associated habitat; material: faeces | place: Austria | collected 2013 | reverse complement strand
GGAGCGCATCGTCTATGTCTCCTGCGACCCGGCGACACTGGCCCGGGACGTCAAGCGCATGGAGGAGCAGGGGTATGTGCTGCAGAGGGCGGAGGCGGTGGATTTGTTTCCGCGGACGGCGCATGTGGAGACGGTGTGCCTGTTGTCCAACCTCAATACTAAGCAGCATATCGAGGTGAAGTTGAATTGAGATGAGCTGGATTTGACTGCGGCGGAGAGCAAAGTCATCTATGACGAGATCAAAGCGTATGTACTGGAGCATACTGGCTTGAAGGTATCGTCCCTGCATATCTCCCAGGTTAAGCGGAAGTGCGGGTTGGAGGTTGGCCAAGACTATCATCTGTCGAAGAAGGAAGATGCCAAAGCGCCGCAGTGCCCGCCGGAAAAGGAAGCGGCCATTATGGATGCACTGAGGCATTTTGGCATGCTTTAGGGAATTCTGGAGTATTGGCGAAACGATGAACGGAGTCCGTAGAAGCGACCACCGATTGTTCAATAGTCGGTGGCCGCTTCTTTTGCGATCGGGAAAACAGAATATGATTTTTATTGTCTCTATCACAAAATATTTAATTTGCTAAACCAGTGGAGGAATTTGTGGATTTTTGGTATAATATAAAAAATATTAACAGAATTGGTTGGGGAGCTTCCGATGGCGCGTATCAGTTGCAATAAGCTCTGGAAGATGCTTATAGATCAAGAGAGGAAAAAGCCGGCATTCGCTCTGCTTCCCTTGCAAAGCTCGGCAAAGGGGACAACATTACCACAGATGTTCTGCTTCGTATCTGGGAGGTAATGGACTGCCATATAGAAAATATTCTCGAAACGACCGGAGAATAGCCAGCACGAAGAATGAATTGGGAGGTTTTGCTATGACGATATTGGGCAAAAAACAGATGTCCGAAGAAGACATCAAGTTAAACTTCATAACTCCGGCCATTCAGAGAGGTTGGAAAGGTCATATCACGATGGAGACAAGAATCACAGATGGCCGCATCAACATCAGGGGCAATATCGTGGTTCGAAGCAAACCCAAGTTTGCCGATTATTTGCTGTACTTAAACGATGGCAAGCCGATTGCCGTTGTGGAAGCAAAGGACAACAACCACTCTGTATCTCATGGATTGCAGCAAGCGATGACATACGCTCAGATGATGGACTTGCCGTTTGCATATTCGTCAAACGGCGACGCGTTCTATGAGCATGATTTCCTGACCGGGCAGGAACAGCAGATTGCATTGGAAAAATTTCCGACACAGGACGAGCTGATTGCACGCTACTATGCGGAGTTGAATGGCGGCAAGGGCATTTCTGCCTTGGAAAAGAAAATTGTTACCCAGCCGTATTATTCCTCTCAAAGCACGTATCCGCCAAGATATTATCAGCGAAACGCTGTGAACAGAACGGTGGAAGCAATCGCAAGAGGACAGCAGAGATTGCTGCTTGTTATGGCTACCGGAACCGGCAAGACCTATACAGCGTTTCAGATTGTCTATCGGCTGCTCCGTTCTGACCTAAAAAAGAGGGTTTTATATCTGGCAGACCGGAACATTCTGGTTGACCAAAGCATTTTGCAGGACTTCGCCCCCCTTGAAAAGACCATCTACAAGGTGGACTTCTCCGATAAGGAATGCCTGAGCAAGATTGCTTCCCATGAAGTGAATTTTGCCCTCTACCATCAGATGGTAGGGCAGAATGACGAAGAACATTTCAGGCAGATACCGGCAGAATATTTCGACCTTATTATTGTAGACGAGTGTCACCGCGGCAGTGCCAAGGAGGACAGCAACTGGCGTAGGGTTTTGGAGTATTTTACTTCGGCAACGCAGATCGGAATGACCGCCACCCCGAAGGAGAGTGAAAAGGTATCCAATATCGACTACTTTGGAGAGCCGGTTTATATTTACAGCTTAAAACAGGGCATTGAGGATGGCTTCCTTGCCCCGTTTAAGGTCATCAATATTACAACCAACATCGGAGACGGCTGGAGACCATACCAGGGACAGACCGATATTTTTGGCAATGTCATTGAAGACCGAATTTACAACAACCGGGATTATGATTACACCATCATTCTCCAAGACCGCATTGATGAGGTCGCCAGAGAGATTACGGAATATCTGAAAAGCACCGACAGAATGCAGAAAACCATCGTGTTCTGCGCTTCCGAAGACCATGCAGAGCGCATGAGAATCGCCCTTGTCAACGACAATCAGGATATGGTGAAGGAGAATCCGGACTATTGCGTGAGAATTACCGGCTCAGATGTGTACGGCAAGTCCAAACTTGACTATTTCATCTCTGTATCCGAACCATATCCCGTGATTGCAACCACATCGGAACTGCTTTCCACCGGCGCAGACTGCAAGATGACCAAGCTCATTGTTCTCGACAAGACTGTGGAGAGCATGACCACGTTCAAACAGATGATCGGACGAGGAACCCGTATCCGAGAAAAGGAGGGCAAGACACACTTTGTCGTGATGGACTTTCGGAATGTGACAAGGCTGTTCACCGACCCTGAATGGGACGGTCCGGTTGAGCAGCACGAGGGTTTTGAGCATGGCGGCGCCAAGCCAAAGGGTGGCGGTCATGGCGGTGGTGGGAAGAATCCTCCCGATGATCCTGTGGAAACGCCCATCGTGGACAGGGACGGCTGCAAGGTAAAGATTATCAATAAGACCGTTTCTGTCTATGATGCGAATGGCAAGCTGCTTAAGCAGGAGGATATTATCGACTACACCAGAACCAATATCAAGGGTGAATACGCTTCTCTGTCCGATTTTATCCGCAAGTGGAAAGCGTCGGACAAGAAGAAAACCATTGAGGAATCTTTCACGGCGATGGGCATTGACCTCAAAGCGTTGAAGGCAGACCAAGGGATGGAAGATGTGGACGATTTCGATTTCATCTGCTATGTGGCATACGGCAAAAAGCCGCTGACCCGCAAAGAACGGGCCAGCAAGGTGAAGAAAAAAGACTTCTTCAGCAAGTATTCTGCCGAAGCGCAGGCGGTTCTGGGTATCCTTTTGGATAAGTATATGAATCAGGGCATTACCGAGGTTGAAGATATTAAGGTTCTGTCCCTTGCCGATTTTGCGAACTTTGGGAAGCCCGCAAAGATCGTCAAGCTGTTTGGCGGCAAGGCGCAGTACGAAGCAGCCATCAGGGAGCTGGAAGAAAGTATCTATGAATTTGAGGTAGTTTAATATGGCGATGCAGTCAGGATTTATAAAACGCATCAGAGATATTATGCGTATGGACGCAGGGATCAATGGTGACGCCCAGAGAATTGAGCAGATGGTGTGGATGCTCTTTCTGAAAGTCTATGACGCAAAGGAAGATGATTGGGAACTGAACGAGGACGACTACGAATCCATCATTCCCGAAGCATTGCGATGGAGAAATTGGGCGAAAGCCGACAGCAACGGTCACGCCATGACGGGGGACAAGCTGCTGAACTTCGTCAACAACATTCTGTTCCCGGTGCTGAAAGGCAATGATGTGAAGGACGGGGATGTGGTTCTCTATGAGGGGATCAAGGTGACACCCGATACGCCAATTAAGAAAGCCATTGTCAAATCCGCCTTTGAGGACGCCAACAACTATATGAAGGACGGCGTTTATCTTCGTCAGGTCATTGATGTCATTGACGAGATCGCATTTGACGATGTGAAGGAAAGCCACGCTTTTGGCTTTGTCTATGAGGAGATTTTGCGGGAGCTGCAATCTGCCGGTTCTTCCGGTGAGTTTTACACGCCGAGAGCAGTCACCGAGTTTATGGCATTGATGATAAAGCCACAGCTGGGCGAAAAGATGGCAGACTTCGCCTGTGGCACCGGTGGATTTATCACTTCGTGGCTGGGGCAACTCTCGGGGCAGGTAACGGACACCACCGCGCAGAAGCAGCTTGATGACAGCATTTATGGCGTTGAGAAGAAGCCCTTTCCCTATCTGCTGTGCGTAACCAATATGCTGCTGCATGACATTGAGGTTCCGAATATCTACCACATGAACTCGCTGAAACACAATCTGCTGGACTACACGGACGAGGACAAGTTTGATGTGATCCTGATGAATCCGCCCTACGGCGGGCATGAGGACAAGTCCATTCAGGGCTTCTTCCCTGACGATTTGGCAAGCGCCGAGACCGCGGACCTCTTTCTTTCGGTTATCATGTACCGCTTGAAGAAGAAAGGCAGGGCTGCTGTTGTCGTGCCGGACGGTTTCCTGTTCGGTCTGGACAACGCCAAGGTGAACATCAAGAAGAAGCTCATTTCCCAGTTCAATCTGCACACGGTTGTCCGGCTGCCCGGCTCTGTGTTCAGCCCTTACACCGCAATCACCACCAATCTGCTGTTTTTTGACAACACCAAGCCGACCACAGAGACATGGTTTTATCGGGTGGATATTCCGTCCGACAGAAAGCACTTCTCCAAGACGAAGCCCATGGAGCTGAAACATTTTGATGATTGCATTGCCTGGTGGAATGACCGAAAGGAAATTCCAGATGGCGAAAACTTCAAGGCACAGAAGTTTACCGCAGAGTATCTGCTGAACGAACAGGGCTGTAACATCGACCTGTGCGGCTATCCCCATGAGGAGGAAGAAATTCTTGACCCGCTGGACACCATCCGGGAGTATCAGGAGAGACGAACCACCCTCAATGCGGAAATCGACAAGGTGCTGGCGGAGCTGGAAGCCCTGCTGCCGGGAGGGGTGATTGAGTGACACCGGAACAGTTGAAAGCGAGCATTTTGCAGTATGCCATACAAGGCAAGCTCGTCGAGCAAAGACCAGAAGAAGGAACTGGCGAAGAACTATATCAACAAATTCAAGTTAAAAAGCAAACACTAATTAAAGAAGGAAAAGTAAAAAAAGAAAAACCTTTTTCAAAAAATCCAGCATATCAAGATTATCCGTTCGATATTCCTGATACATGGAAGTTTGTGAGATTCGGAGAATTACTAATCACAAGAGACTCCGAAAGAGTTCCTGTTTCGGTTTCCGATAGAAACAAGAGAGCTAAAATATATGATTATTATGGAGCATCCGGCATCATAGATAAAATTGACGATTATCTATTTGATGATGAATTGCTTTTGATAGGCGAAGATGGTGCAAATCTGTTGTCAAGAAGCACTCCAATTGCATTTATTGCAAAAGGAAAATATTGGGTTAATAATCATGCTCATGTATTGGATGCCTGTTGCAACTTGAACTTGAATTACATTTGCTATCATATAAATGCCATATCGTTAGCACCGTATGTGACTGGTACTGCTCAACCTAAAATGAACCAAGAAAACATGAATGCAATTTGGATTGCATTGCCACCGCTTGAAGAACAGCATCGTATTGTTGCTAAGATTGAAGAACTTCTTCCGTATGTTGACCGCTATGCTGTTGCCTATGCAAAGCTGGAGCAGGTTAACGCCAAGTTCCCGGAGAGCATGAAGAAGTCCATCCTGCAATATGCCATACAGGGCAAGCTGGTGGAGCAGAGAGCCGAGGAAGGAACCGGCGAGGAGCTCTATCAGCAGATTCAGGCAGAGAAGCAACGGCTGATACAGGAAAAGAAAATCAAAAAGGAAAAACCATTGGCGGAGATTTCCGAAGATGAAATTCCTTTTAATATTCCTGAGAGCTGGAAGTGGACAAGATTAAATGACCTCGTGATTAAGAATATCAAGAGGGGGAAATCTCCCACTTATGTTAATCAGAGTACTGTCCAAGTTTTTGCTCAAAAATGCAATGTAAAAACTGGTGGTATTAACATGGGCTTGGCAAAGTATCTTGATGAACGTAAACTTGGTAAGTATCCAGATACAGAGTTTATGCAAAATGGAGATATTGTTATAAACTCAACTGGCGGTGGAACAATGGGGCGAGTTGGACTTTTTGAAGATACTGACCGTGAGAATAACATGAGGATTGTTCCGGATTCTCATGTAACAACCATCAGATCTAATGCGTTTGTGTATTATAAGTATTTGTTCTATGTTTTGAAAAATTACCAGGGTTATTTGGAAACGCAAGGAGAGGGATCAACTAACCAAACAGAATTAAAACCAGCAGTAATTATGAACCTCCTTATACCGCTTCCACCCCTTGCCGAACAAAAACGTATCGTTGCCAAAATCGAAGAACTGCTGCCGCTGTGCGATAGATTAAGAAAGTAGGTAAATTAAATTTAAGTGAGAAAACGATGTATCGATGGAATGATGACATTAGAAACAATAGAGTTTCAAGCTTCCGGGTACGCAGCTTTTGTGCGATGCCGGCGTCCGCAAGACAAAAATAGGGTCTGAGCAGGGAGAGCCGCAAAAAAATGGCCCGCGGAAAAAAGTTTTTCTTGTAATTTGGGGCAAAGGGTGGTACACTGCAACCGACAATTTAATAATGGGAGATGCTATTTTTGTTGTAACGCCGCGGGGAAAACGCGGCGGAAGGAGAAGTTCATGAAAAAACGTATTTTCGCACTTTTCCTGTCGGCCCTGCTTCTGACCACTGTACTCTGCGCCTGCGGAGACGAGAAGTCTGAGGAAGCAGGCGGGATCGGCAGCAATGGAACGAGCTCTTCCGGAGAGCCGGTCACCGGCGGTGAGCTGGTGGTCGGAATTTCTCAAGACCTGGGAGACAGTCTTGACCCGTATCAGATGACGGCAGCAGGAACCAGAGAGGTCTTATTCAACGTCTACGAGGGCCTGGTCAAGCCCAATGTCAGCGGCGAGTATGTGCCGGCGGTGGCATCCGACAGTACTGTGTCGGAGGATGGCCTGACCTATACCTTCCCCCTGCGGGAAGGGGTGCTTTTCCACAATGGGGAAGCTGTGACCGCCGAGGACGTGATTTATTCCTTTGAAACCTGCGCCGAGACCACGGTGGACACCGCCCTGGCCGCGGCGCTTTCTTCTGTGGAGGACATCTCCGCCGAGGGGAGCACCGTCACCATCACCCTGTCGGAAGCCAACCCGGACTTCCTGAGCTATGTGGGCATGGTGTACATTGTCCCGGCGGCGTATGACCAGCAGGATACCGCGCCGGTGGGGACGGGCCCCTTCCAGTTTGTCTCCCGCTCTGTGCAGGAGAACCTGGTTCTGGAGAAGTTCGGCGACTACTGGGGCGAGAAGGCTTATCTGGACCAGGTGACCTTCAAGATCTATGAGGACGCCAACGCCCTCATGTCCGCCCTGAGTGCGGAGTCGGTGGACATGGCCTTCCACCTGACCATTGACCAGGTGAACACGGTCAGCGGCGGCGCCTACAAGACGCTGGAGGGTACCATGAACCTGGTCCAGGCCCTGTACCTGAACAATGATGTGGAGCCCTTTGACAATGAGAAGGTCCGGCAGGCCATGTGCTACGCGGTGAATGTGGATGAAATCCTGAACCTCACCGGGGAGGGCCATGGCAAGAAGCTGGGTTCCTCCATCTATCCGGCCTTTACCAAGTACTTCGATGAGAGCTTGTCTGATTACTACACCTATGATGTGGAGAAGGCAAAACAGCTGCTGAAGGAGGCCGGGTACGAGGACGGGTTCTCCATGACCATCACCGTGCCCTCCAACTACACCCCCCACATGAATGTGGCGGAGGTACTGGTGGAGCAGTTGGCCCAGGTGGGGATCACCGCCACCATCAACCCGGTGGAATGGGAGACCTGGCTCTCGGAGACCTACATGGGACGGGACTTTGAGAGCACCGTGGTGGGCTTTGACGCCGCTACCCTCAGCGCCGGCGCTCTGCTCAACCGCTGGATGAGCGACAATGAGAACAACATGATCAACTACGACAACCCCGAGTACGATGCGATCATGGAAAAGGCCAATACCACCACCGACGACGCGGAGCAGACCGAACTGTACAAGCAGGCGGCCAAACTGCTCACGGAGACCGCGGCCAATGTCTATATCCAGGACCTGGCGGACTTTGTGCTCATTAAGTCTGACCTGGACGGGTATCAGTTCTATCCCCTGTACGTGATGGACCTGTCTACCGTCCACTATGTCCAGTCTGTTTAACCAATCCGGCCCCCTGGGCCATGCCTGAAAGAGAAAGGAGGGCGAGAGGATGAAATATATTTTGCGCAAGCTCCTCACTCTCATTATTACATTGTTCATTGTTTCCCTTCTCGCCTTCCTGGCCTTTCAGGTGATTCCCGGGTCCCCGGCCACCAGTATGCTGGGGACCAACGCCACCCCGGAAAAGGTGGCACAGTTGGAGGCGGAGCTGGGACTGGACGACCCGGTGCTGGTCCGGTATGGCCGGTGGGTGGCGGATTTCGTCCAGGGAGACTGGGGGGAGTCTTACAGCTACAACCTGCCGGTCAAGGACATGGTGCTGGAGAAGTTGCCGGCCACGGCGGCCCTGGTGCTGCTGGCCTTCGCCATCACGGTGGCGGCCTCCTTCCCCCTGGGGATTGCCACGGCCCGGCGGGAGGGGAGCAGGCTGGACCGGATCATCACGGTGGTCAATCAGATCTGTATGTCCATTCCGCCGGTGTTTGTGGGCATCCTGCTGTGCTTTGTCTTCGGGATCACCCTGCGGGTGTTTGTACCGGGAAATTTTGTGTCCTTTGCAGACAGCCCGGGGCAATTTTTCCTCTACATGCTCTTCCCGGCCCTGGCGGTGGCCCTGTCCCGGATGGCGATGACTGTTAAAATGCTTCGCTCCTCTATCCTGGATGAGATGAATAAGGATTACATCCGTACCGCCTTCAGCCGGGGGCGGACCCGGGTGGATGCCCTGAAAAAGCATGCCCTGCGCAACGCCATGATCCCCGTCATTGCCTTTTTGGCGGTGACCGCGGCGGAACTGGTGGCGGGGAGCATTGTGGTGGAACAGGTGTTTGCGGTGCCGGGCATTGGCCGGCTCCTGTTGGCCTCCATTGGCAGCCGGGACTTCCCGGTGGCTCAGGCAGTGGTGGTACTGCTGGCCGTGTGGGTGGTGGTGGTCAACTTTATCGCGGACATCCTGTACCAGTATATGGACCCACGGGTCAGAATCCAATAGCCCCCGGGGCCTGCCCTAGGAGAGACAAGACACAGAGGGGAGGGAAGGAATGTGCTTCTGGCAAGAGACGGAAAAGCGCCGAAGAAAGCCCAGCGGAATCCGGTGGGGGGAAGAAAGCCCCATCCCAATTTCTTTTTGCTGATCGGCGGCGTGATTGTGGGCGTCATGGCGGTGCTCATTTTAGTGGGCTATGTCTGGACCCCCTATGACACCACGGGAATGTCCGGCGCGGACAAGTTTTTGGCCCCCTGTCTGGCCCATCCCTTGGGCACGGACAATTTTGGCCGGGATATTCTCTCACGGGTCATGGAGGGGGCGGGGAGTACGTTCCTTATTGCCCTGTGTGTCGTGCTCATTGGCGGGATCATCGGGACGGTGATCGGCTGCCTTACCGGATATTTCGGCGGGGCGGCGGACCTGGTGCTCATGCGGGTGTGCGACGCCATCACAGCCTTTCCCAGCATTCTGCTGGCGCTGGTGCTCATCAATGTGTTTGGGATGGGCAAGTATCAGATCATCTTAATTTTGGGCATTCTGTTCATCCCCTCCTTTGCCCGGGTGGTGCGGGGGGAGGTGGCCAAGGAGCGGAATCTGAATTATGTGGCCTCGGCCCGGCTCATGGGGGCCAGCCACCTGCGGATTATCTTCCGGCATATCCTCCCCAACACGGTGCAGGTGCTGCTGCCCATTGTAGCCATCGGCTTTAACAACGCGGTGCTGGCGGAGGCCAGCATGAGCTATCTGGGGGTGGGGGTGCAGCCCCCGGACGCCTCCTTGGGGCGAATGCTGTCGGAGGCCCAGACCTATCTGGGGCGGGCGCCCTGGTATGCCCTGTTTGTGGGGCTGGCCATTGTACTGATGATTCTGGGGCTGAGCCTGCTGACGGAAGGGCTCCAGCAGCGCCGGAGAAGCTGAGAGGGAGGGACGGGTATGTTAGACATTCAAGACCTCCACATTCGCTTCCGCAACGCGCCGGAAGGGCGGGAGGCAGTGAAGGGAATCTCCCTGCACATGGATGAAGGGGAGATTCTGGGCCTGGTGGGCGAGTCCGGCAGCGGAAAGACGGTGACCGCCATGGCCCTGGCGGGGCTGCTGAGCCACGCCAAGACGGAACTCTCCGGCGCCATTTTCTTTCAGGGGCTGGACCTGCTCCAGGCCTCCCGGGAGACGGTCCGGGCGCTGCGGGGCAAGGAGATCGCTGTGGTCTTTCAAGAGCCCATGACCTCCATGGACCCGGTGATGCGGATCGGGCCCCAGGTGGAGGAGGCCCTGGTGGTCCACACCAAGCTGAGCGCCGAGGAGCGTCGAGCCCGGGCCTTACAGGCCATGGCGGACGCGGAACTGCCGGAGCCGGAGACGCTGTATCGCAAATACCCCCACGAGCTCTCCGGGGGAATGCTCCAGCGGGCCATGGTGGCGGCGGCCATCATTTCAGAGCCCAAGCTCCTGATCTGCGACGAGCCCACCACGGCCCTGGACGTGACGATCCAGGAGGGCATTTTGAATCTGCTGAAAAAGATCAACCGGGAGAAGGGGACGGGCATCCTTTTTATCTCCCACAACCTCCATGTGGTGCGGAAGCTGTGTACCCGGGTGGCGGTGATGTGCAAGGGAGAACTGCTGGAGGAAGGGCCGGTGGACCAGGTGTTTTACCACCCTCAGGCGGACTACACCAAGGGCCTCATCGCGGCCATTCCCACCAGACGGAAACGGGGGTAAGACCATGGAACCCATTTTGGAGATTCGCCAGCTCAACAGTTTTTACCGCCAGGGCGGCAGTGCCTTTTCCCGGGGTCGGACCGTCCAGGTGCTCCAAGACATCAATGTGACCATCGGCCGGGGAGAGGTCCTGGGGCTGGTGGGGGAATCGGGGAGCGGCAAGTCTACCCTGGCCAAGTCCATTCTGGGCATGACGGAGTACCAGGGGGAGATTGTCCATCACTCCCGGCGGCCGCAGATGGTGTTTCAGGACCCCTATTCCTCCTTGAATCCCGCCTTCTCCATCCGGCGGATTGTGGAGGAACCCCTGCGGATCTATGGCAAGTACTCCGCCGCCGAGCGGAAGCGGCGGGCGGAA
>OLOK01002944.1_pt1 | contig 11105 bp, 10 predicted proteins | sample 1672591 | NCBI WGS metagenome assembly OLOK01 (sample SAMEA3136703, study PRJEB25190) | human gut metagenome | biome: human gut; feature: human-associated habitat; material: faeces | place: Austria | collected 2013 | reverse complement strand
TATTTATAAGTATAGATCAAGAAGGCGGAAGAGTGAATAGAATGCCTCGAGAGTTAAAAAATATAAAGAGTGCTGGAAAGCTGGTTGCAAAGGATAATATAGAAATAATAGAGCAGGCTGGAATGGTAACTGCACAAATGTTAAAAGAATCTGGTTTTAATATGGATTATGCACCTGTGCTAGATATACAGAGATTTGAGGATGGGCATGCTATTGGAGACAGGTGCTATGGTAAAAATGCAGAAGAAGTAATTAAAAATGGAATACAAATAATGAAAGAATTAGCTAATGGAGGAGTGATTCCAGTTATAAAACATTTTCCCGGTCATGGACTTACAAAAAAAGATTCTCATTTTTTCTTGCCAGTGATAGACGCTAAAATTGAAAATTTAGAAAAAGAAGATATATTACCTTTTAAAAGAGCAATTGGGCAAAATGCTGAAGTTATAATGGTAGGGCATTTAGTTGTAAAAGACGTAGATAAGAAAAATCCTGCATCTCTATCAAAAACGGTAATTAATGATTATTTAAGAAACAAATACCAATACAAAGGTCTAGTAATGACAGACGATTTAAAGATGAGGGCAATAAGCTTAAGATATGGATATGTAAAAGCCACGATGAAAGCATGCAAAGCAGGAGCAGATATAATAATGATAGGAGCGCCTCACAACACAGTAATTCACGCAATACATAAAATAGAAAAGAATGTTAAGAATAAAAAAATAGACATAAATCAAATAGATAAAAGCGTGGAAAAAATAATTAAACTTAAAGAAAAATACAAAATAACAGATGAACCGGCAAAAGGTTGTAATATTGACGAAATAAATAGAAAAATTGAAAAGATAAATATGAAATTACAATAGAAAAATTTTAAAAAAATGTATAATAAAAAATAAACAAAGACCAATTAATATTTTTAAACGAAACTGGAAGTGCACCTTCTGAAAAGTACGAAGATGCTCTTACCAAGCACAATGTGCCGAGACTTTATAAAAATGTGAATTGGTCTTTTTTTGCGAAAAAGTATTATTTTAAGTGGTCATGCACGTTATTTATTTTTCTTTCATATATTGTGTTATAGTGATGGTTAAAAATGTTTACAATTTTCAACCGAAAATGGAGGTGCGTGTATGCTAACCATTTCTTTAATGGGCTTTTTAAAATTTTTACAAACAGCAGTGTTTGTTGTAGGTTATATTTCAAACAATAATTTATTTCCAGAACCACTTTCATCAGAAGAAGAAAAAATTTATTTAGTAAGAATGTCTGAAGGCGATGAAGAAGCGAGAAACATATTAATAGAAAGAAATTTAAGGTTGGTGGCACATGTATGCAAAAAATATGCGTCTACAAATGTTGACCAAGAAGACTTAATTTCCATTGGTACTATTGGTTTGATAAAGGGAATAAATAGTTTTAAAATTGAGAAAGGGGCAAGGCTTTCTACATATGTGTCTAGATGCATAGATAATGAAATACTTATGTATCTGAGAAGCACGAAAAAACTTGGGGCAGAAGTTTATTTGGAGGATACTATTGGAAAAGATAAAGATGATAATACTGTAACGTTAAAAGAGGTTTTAGAGAACAATGAGAGAAATATTGAAGATGAAGTAGATTTAAAATTTAAAATAAAAAGATTATATGAAAAGATTAGAGAAATTTTAAAAGACAGGGAGAAAACTATAATTGAGTTGCGTTTTGGCTTAAATGGAGATAAGCCAAAAACACAGAAGCAAATTGCGAAGATGATGGGGATATCTAGAAGTTATGTTTCAAGAATTGAAACAAAAGCAATTGGAAAATTAGCAAAAGAATTGAAAGAGTAAAAGAGAAAAATATTTTAGAAAAAGTAAATAGTCATTTTAAACTCAGAAAAAAGTCAAATAATGTCGAATTATTGGAGATGTAAGCTTGAAAAGTGCAAAATATGATGTTATAATGAAAAGCGTATCATAGTAGAAAGGAGTATGTACTATGGGTATCAAGCTGACTACGGAAGTGAAAGAAGTCATCCATCAGATGATAGCAATTACTAAAGAATTTGATCTTGGGATGATGAACACACTAGTACTGTTTGATGCGCTTCTTTTGAATCGGCTTTTTGCCACTTCAATGGAAGTATCTTCGAGCTGTAAGCTGGAGTTAATTTCTGATGATGTGCAACGGATTCTTAGAAACTGCTACTGCGAAGATGCAAATGAGGATGGAAACAAGACAGAAAAAAATAGCACTGATGCTGTATTTTCTTCGGAACATGAAACAAAGACTACGGAATGTTTTACTGAAAGTAAAGCATACCAAGAAGATGACGTTCATATCTTTACCTCGTGCATTGTTGATGCATGTGGAACAAATTGTGGAGGTGTTGATTTTTCACAGGATCTAGCAGATGTTTTTACCTATGCAATTCAGATTGTGACAGAAGAAAAACGTGAATGGGTAACATTTAAAGACATTGCTATTTCTTTTTCCGAAAACTTATCTAAAGCTATGATGAAACTTTTGGGAGAATGGGATACTGATATTTCGGAATTCCAAAAGAACTACAATGAAGCAACTTCCAACATGAAACAGGAATTTTATATTCCGACGTCTCTTACAGGATGTGTAACAATTTTGAACAATAAATTTATTGATAATCCGAATTGTGAAATTCTTGGACGGGATGCTGAATGTGAAGAAATTTGGCGCAACATGATGAAAAAAACAAAACGCAATGTAATCCTTGTGGGAAAACCTGGCGTTGGTAAATCTTCCATCGTGTATAAGCTGACTTCTGACATCGTTAATCAGAGATGCCCTGAAATGTTTAATGATTTTATCGTTCTTTCTTTGGACGTGAATAACATCATTTCTGGAACTACTTTGAGAGGACAGGCAGAAGAACGGTTTCAGGACCTCATTGAATTGATGAAAAAACATAACAATGTTATCCTGTTTATCGATGAGATTCACATGATTGTTGGCGCTGGTGCTGTCTCGCACGGAGAAAAACAAGATCTGTCTAATGCATTGAAGCCCATTTTGGCTGGCGATGATGCAATTGTCATTGGTGCAACGACTGATGAAGAATATGCACAAACATTTGGCATGGAAGGAGCTTTGAGGCGTAGATTTAAGACAATCACAGTAAGAGAACCTCGTACCACGGAAGTCTACGACATGCTGAAGGAATCTATTAGGCAGTTGGAAGAATTCCATGGAGTTCGCATTTCTAAGAAGATGGTCGAAATGATTATTTTCTACTCTTCGTGTTTCAACTACAACACAAGCAATCCAGACCGCACTAAGGACTTGATCGATGTGTCTATGGTTACTGCACGTATGAGTGGTAAAGATCGCGTTGACCGTGAATCTATTATGAAAAACTTTGGAGCAAATTTCGAGGAATTTCGTAATATGTCAGAAGAAATGGTACGAAGCACAGCTTACCATGAAGTTGGACATTTTGTTGTCCAGCGTTTTTCTGATAAGTTGATTGACCGGAAGGCAATTGCTATTTCTATTGTTCCTGCTGAAGGCTATCTTGGCTTGACAGTGACTGACGCGACTGATAAAACTGTAAATAAGGATAAATCGTATTTTACGGATTTGATTGCAGATTTGTTGGCTGGCCGAATTGCTGAAAAGCTTTTTATGAAGTCTGAAAATAATGCAGGGGCTGAGAGTGACTTGGAGAAAGCAACGAAAATTGCGTTTAAAATGGTAACCAAATATGGTATGACCAGTAGGCTTGGGGAAAACCAAATCTATTTGAACGACAAGGATTATCAGATGCAGACTCCGGCAGTTACCGAAATTGTGAATCGAGAAGTTCAGAAAATTTTAGAAGAAGCGGCTAAAAAGGCAACGCTGGTCTTGGACGAACACCAAGAAGTGGTAGAGGAGCTGGTTAATGAGCTTACGAAAAAAGGCATGCTGAGCGGAAAAGAGCTTAATTCTATTATTGAACTTTATGAGCAAAAGCAGGCTGTGACCGTATAATAAACACATAGTATATCGCAATGGCAGGGAAGTTTTCCCTGTCATTTGCTATACTAAAATTTGATGACGAAAAAAGTTGAAAAAATTTGAATAATGAAGTATAATAGAAAACGACACATTTAAAGATATTAAAACGGTTTGCAAAGTATTTAGTATATAAAGAAAAATAACAGGGGAAGATTATGATAAATATACTTTTTTGTGGTAATTATAAAGTATTTGATGGAGCATTAACAGAGCTTATATCTATTACAAATAAAACAAGCGAAGCGGTAAATTGTTTTATATACACAATGGATGTTTCTAGAATTAATCCGGATTTTATTTCGATGAGTGATGAACAAATTGATTTTTTAAATAAAGTAATAAAATCAAAGAATCCTGAGAACAAAGTTACCAAAATAGATGTTACAGAGATATATGAGAAAGAATTTGGTCATGGAAAAAATGAAAACGCATATTGTACTCCTTATACTTTGTTAAGGTTGTTTGCAGATATTGTACCAAACATGCCAGAAAAGCTTTTATATTTAGATATAGATATGATGGCTGCAAAAGATATAGCAGAATTATACAACACAAATATTAAAGAATATGAGTATGCAGCTGTCAAGGAAAAATACGGCTCTAAAATAATCAGACCAGATTACATTAATGCTGGAATGTTATTGCTAAATTTAAATAAAATTAAAGAAACGGGCTTACTAGAAAAGGCAAGAGCTTTAATAAAAAAGAGAAAATTACCATTTGCAGACCAAGATGCTATTTTCTGGAGTACTACTAGCAAACTTTTATTACCAAGAAAATTCAATGAGCAGGCAAGCTTTAGAAGACAAGATACGGTAATTTGCCATTTCTGTAAAAGGCTTATGTATAAACCATATCCACACACAGAAAATTTTAAACAATGGCAAATTGATGGAATTCATAAAGAACTAAAATGCTTTAGATTTGATGATGACCTAAATGAATATCTGGAATGGAAAAAAGAATTTGAACAAAGAGGTTGCAAATTTGAAATGATTGAGAAAAAGTAAATTATAGAAGTAAAAAATATTTATAAAAATGAAATATAGAATTAAATATTATCTGAAAAATTAAGAAAGTTGAAAACAAGTTTTATAGGAGGAAAATTTTAAAATGAGCAAAAATATAGTACCAGTTTTCATGGCAGTAGATGATGGATACATTCCTTTTCTAGGAGTAGCGTTAAAATCTGTTATAGAAAACTCATCAAAAGAAAATAAATACGATATAAAAATATTATATACAAAGGTATCGGAAGAAAATAAAAACAAAATAAAAGCATATGAAACAGAAAATGTTAGTATAGAATTTGTAGATTTGAGTAGCAAGCTACATGAAATTGAAGATAAATTATATACACGTAACTATTTTTCAAATACAACATATTTTAGATTGTTTATACCAGAACTTTATCCAGAATATGATAAAGCAGTTTACATAGATAGCGATACTGTGACTTTAGCAGACATTGCAGATTTATATAACACAGATATGGGAGACAATTTAATTGCTGGAATTCCAGACGGTGCAGTACAAGCAATACCTGTATTCCAAGAGTATGTTGAAAAAGTTGTTGGAGTAATAGATTATAACAATTATTTCAATGCAGGAATAATTGTTATGAATTTAAAAGCTTTAAGAGAATACAAGTTCCAAGAAAAATTCTTATATATGTTAGGAAAAATTAAATTTGAAGTTGCACAAGACCAAGATTACATGAATAGATTGTGCAAAGGTAGAGTAAAGCTATTAGGGTTTGAGTGGAACAGAATGCCAGCAATGGGAAAACGTGAAGGAACTATTAATTTAGTGCATTATAATTTAGGTTGTAAGCCATGGTACTTTGATGATGTATTATATCAAGAATATTTCTGGAAATATGCAAAAGAGACAGAATTTTATGATGAAATAAGAGCTATGAAGAGTAAATACACAGATGTAGACAAAGAAAAAGATGATGCAAATAGCTCAAAACTTATAGAATTAGCTAAATTGGAAGCTGATTGTGTTGGCGATGATAGAAGAAAATAGGAGATAGTTTTAATGGATACAAAAAAATTGTTAGCAATTTCGAAAAAGGCTAGACAAGAAAGAAAACAAGAGAAAGAAAAGAGAAGACAAGAAAAATTACAAGCAGTAGAAAATGAAGAAGAAATAGTTGAAGAAATGCTAAAAAATCAACCAATAAAAGTAAGAGAAAAGCGAGAAACAAGAAGTTCATCAGAAGGAAATGATGGGCAAATAGAGAAAGCACAAGATAGGTTGGAAGTTTTAAAGAAGATAGAAGAGTTTGAGAGAGAAGGAAAATTTGATGTAGATGTTGAAGAAGACCCTCCTACAATAGTACTAACACCAGAAAATATAGACTATCTTAGAGAAAAAATGTCTAGCAAAATAAAAAGAATATTTGCCAACGAAATGGGAGAAAGATTTCTAGATAACTTACTAAAAAACAACAAATTAATAATAAAACAAGTAAATGGAATAGAAAATTTAAACAAAGTAAAAACGGGAGCATTAATAACATGTAACCACTTTAATCCATTTGACTGTTTTACTGTAGAAAAAGTGTTTAGAATGTCTGAAAATGAAAAAGATAAAAGGCTATACAAAGTGATAAGAGAAGGAAATTACACAAATTTCCCAGGTTTATATGGCTTCTTCTTTAGAAATTGCGACACATTACCATTAAGCTCAAACAAGAGAACAATGGTAAACTTTATGAAAGCAGTAGACACAATATTACAAAAAGGAGATTATATATTAATCTATCCAGAGCAAAGTATGTGGTGGAATTACAGAAAACCAAAGCCACTAAAAAATGGAGCATTTAAGCTGGCTGCAAGAAATAATGTACCAGTAATACCAATATTTATAACAATGGAAGACAGTAAACTTATTGGTGAAGATGGATTCAACATACAAGAATATACAATAAACGTGGAAGAACCAATATATCCAGACGAAAAACTAACCGAAAAAGAAAATACAGAAATAATGAAACAGAAAAACTTTGAAATCTGGAAGAATGTATATGAAAAATTTTATGGAATTCCATTGGAATATACGTGTGAAAAGAATAATAATAAATAATAAAAATACAATGTGAAACTGTGGAGCAATTATACTTCACAGTTTTTTGAAAAAAGCTAAGTTGAAAAAAATTACAATTTTAGCTACGTAAAATTTTATTTATAACGCGGTTACATACAGTAAATTTGCTTTTTGAATATCATTTTCTTGCCAAAATTTAATTCCTTTTCAAACTAAAATGGAGGTGTAAAAATGAAACAAAAGGTTTTATATTATAGTGATGAATTAAATGATGAACTTGCTCCAGCAACTATACAATCAAGAGTAATAGACGAAAAGTTTAAATATAAAAAAGGTTTAATTTGGAATGTATGTTCATTATTTATTCAGAATGTACTAAGTATGCCAATAAAATGGGGATATTTAAGAATAAAATTTAGACATAAATTTGTTGGAAAAGAAAAACTAAAAGAATGTAAAAATCAAGGTTATTTCATGTACGCAAATCACACACAACCATTTGCAGATACATTTATACCAAGTGTTGCAGATTATCCTAAAAGAAACTTTTTAATAGTAAATCCAGTAAACATTTCATTAAGAGGAACAGGAACATTAGTCGAAATGCTTGGCGCAATTCCAATTCCATCAGACATAAAAGCAATGAAAAACTTTTTAGCAACAATAGAAGAAAAAATAAAAAACAAAAATTCAATAACAATATATCCAGAGGCCCATATTTGGCCATACTATACAAAAATAAGACCATTCAAAGCAGTGTCATTCAAGTATCCAGTAAAATTAAATGCGCCTGCGTATTGTATAACAAACACATATCAGGGCTACGGCAGACACAATAATAAAATTCAACTCGTCTCATATGTAGATGGACCATTTTATCCAAATGAAGAACTACCATTAAAAGAAAGACAACAAGATTTGCGAGATAGAGTATATGAAAAAATGGTGGAGAGAAGCAAAAATAATAATGTGGAACATATATATAGGTTGAACAATCTGGGGACGGAGAAAAAAATGTACAATAATATAATGAGAATAATTGGGGATGGAGTAAAAATGGCTCTGTCCCCAAAATGTATTTATTAAATTGCTTTATTACTTTCTTTTTCAATTCTATCAACTCTATCGACAGCTTCTACATCATTAAAATATGGAGAATCGAAAAATACTTTAAGGCTTATGTCAAAACCTTCACAAATATGAATTAATGAACTAATAGAAGGTTCTTTTACTTTGCCACGTCTAAAATCACTAATAATTGAATTCGAAATACCGATAATTTATATACAGACATGTTGCGTTCTTTTAATAATTCTATAATTCTAAGATTAATTGCTTCAGACGATGTCATTTACAATAATGCTCCATGAATGGAATTTAGATTTTCTAACACTTCTTTATGTATTGACGTTAATTCTTTATTTAATCTTATTGTTCTATTATTTTTTACTTTGGGGCTACATTCTTGCTTATGTGGACAATTCGTACAATCATGAATACACTTCTTCGGTCCTTCCGTATTGATTACCTTTCATATGCTTAGACATTTTAAATATAAATTTTTTTTTGTTTGGACATATTATATTTCCCTTTTCATCTTTTTTTGAAATTAACTGCTCTATATGGATTGGTTCTATATTTTTCATTTTTGGTCTCTTTCTCAAACATTGTAAATTTCATAAACTTTTCCATTCCATGTTGTTCACAATATAAATAATTATTATATGAACCATATACTGCATCTGCTATTGGATACTTCGGATATCTTTTATATATTTGATTGAATTTTTCCATTAATGGTACAAAACAATCTGTGTCTGATGCATATTGTTTCACATCTACTGTGGCTATATATAAAGAAGTAAAAAAATAGTCTACATAATACTTGCAAGCCTTGCAAAATAGTAGTAAAATATATTATATATGGTATTTTTTACAAAGGAGATTTGTATGGATAGAGAAGTTACGAGGATTAAAGATTTGAAAAAAGAAGAATTGGAAGAAAAAGTATTAGAATTAAGAAAAAGAGACTGTCCAGGATATGAAATTGCAACAACATTACATATAGAACAACGTAAGGTTACGAGAATTATAAATAGTTTAATAAATCAAGGATTATTAAATGAAGAAGATAGGAGTCTAAAAAAGAAGGGAACATTACAAAGAAAACAGAAAACATTAGAGTTAATAAATGACGGAAAAACAATAAAAGAAATTGCTAATATATTAGATATATCACTAGATACGGTGTATGTATATATTAAGCAATTTATTGAAGAAGGTAAGATATCAAAAGATGATTTAAAAAGAAATGTAGATTTGGATTTGGAAAATAAAGTGTTGGAACTTAGAGAAAAAAGATATTCTAAAATGCAAATAATGCAAGAGCTTGGTATAGGAAAAAATGCTGTAGTTGATATAATTCAGAGGTTAGCCGATGAAGGAAAGATAACAAGTACTAGATTGATAAAGAAACCAGAAAAAATAATAAGAAAAAATCAAAGTAGAGATGACATACAAGAACTATTTAGTAGTGAATATACTATAGTTGAAGTAGCTAAAATATTAAGAACAAGTATGAGTAATGTTTTTGACTATGTATATGAGCTTATTAGTGAGGGAAAGCTTGATAAAAATGTAATAGTTTTGAAAAGAAAAGCAAGTTTAGCGGAAGTTGAACAGAGGATTATAGCTTTGTTAGAGCAAGGAAAGAATAGACAGCTTATTTCGGAAGAATTACAGCTTTCATATAATGAAATTAATCCTATAATATCTAGATTAATTAAAGAAAAAAGGGTTAGTCCAATAAGGAAAAACAATAAAGAAAAAGATTTAGTTGATGGAACAAAATATACAGTAAGCAATGATAAAATTATTTATGACTGTAGAAGAAAAATGGAGACATATGAAGAGAATATAAACAGTGGAATAATTAGCGGAGTTACAAAAAGACAATATGCAAATTGTTGCAAAAAAATAGTTGAATGTGGTGGAAAGTTAACCCCAAAAGAAGTTGAAGCTTTAGCCGAAACAGTTGCTTATGGAGAAGGAAAATTTGATATAGATTCTCTTGTTTTTGTCAGCAATGAATATGGCAAATTTGGAGATTACACATCTGCACAAAGACTGTGTACCATATGTATTGAAATATATGGAGAAAATGATACAATTTTTAAGGTTAAAGAAACATTAAAGGCGGCTAGAGAAAAACAAATGGCTTATGAACTTATGAAACAAGGCAAAACAGATATAGAAATAATGAATGCTACTACTTTAAGGCAAGTAGATGTTATAAAAATGAGAAAAGAATATTTTAGTAAACAAAATGTAGCGGAAGCTGAAAGATAAAAATATATTAAATGAATAATTAATGGACAAGTAGAATACTATGTATAAAAAGTACATAGTATTTTTTGTTTTTTAGAAAGATATGAAAGTTTTTCTAATAAAATTACCAAATGAAAAAGGAGGAATTTTTATGTGGCATTCTAGTAGTGTTGAGGAGGTTTCAAAAAATTTAAAGACTAATGTTAATATTGGGTTATCGGAAGATGAAGCTCAAAAGAGATTTGAAAGATATGGACCAAATAACTTAAAGGAGAAGAAAAAGGAAAGTATATTTGTTAAGTTTATTAAGCAATTTAATGATTTTATGATTATTACATTAATTATTGCTGCTATTATATCGGCAGTTGTTTCTAAGCTTAACGGAGAAGCAGATTACATAGATTCTATTATAATTGTTGCTATTGTTGTTTTTAATGCTATTATGGGACTAGTTCAGGAGCAGAAGGCAGAAAAATCGTTAGAGGCTTTAAAGAAGATGTCTGCTCCGAATGCAAAAGTAAGAAGAAATGGAAGGGTTCAAGAGATTGATGCAACAATGGTAGTTCCAGGAGATGTTGTAATTTTAGAAGCGGGAAACTATGTACCGGCAGATTGTAGATTGATAAATAGTTTTAATTTAAAAATTGAAGAATCAGCATTAACAGGAGAAACTATTCCAAGTTTAAAAGATAGTAGTAAGATTT
>OLOK01002936.1_pt1 | contig 11137 bp, 9 predicted proteins | sample 1672591 | NCBI WGS metagenome assembly OLOK01 (sample SAMEA3136703, study PRJEB25190) | human gut metagenome | biome: human gut; feature: human-associated habitat; material: faeces | place: Austria | collected 2013 | reverse complement strand
ACTAAGGATCTTGTAAGCATTGCGCTTGTGTGGGTTCAAGTCCCATCTTCCGCATGAGAGAGAACTCCTGTTAAATCAGGAGTTTTTTTTATGCCATAGCAGATAACTCCATAATGTTCTGCCGATACAAAAAAAGAAATTTTTTTTGAAAAAAAGAGGAATTTGAAACATTATGTAGAATATAATTAATATAGGGTATTTTGTCGTTACTGTGAACCATAGTGTTTTTGCACCTGTGGAGGTAGTGCCTATGAATATACGGGAGAAGATGGAACAGCAGGAACTGGAACTTTTGAGTCCATATGCGGCGTGCAGCGCTCATTCCAGAGGCAGGGAACGCACCGAGGAGGAATGCGATGTCAGGACCGTTTATCAGAGAGACCGTGACCGGATTCTCCACAGCAAGGCATTTCGCAGACTGAAAGATAAGACACAGGTGTTTCTTGCACCGCACGGGGACCATTACAGGAACCGGCTCACGCATACACTTGAGGTATCGCAGATCGCACGCACGATAGCCAAGGCACTTCGCCTGAATGAAGATCTGGTGGAGGCGATCGCGCTCGGACATGATCTTGGACATACACCATTTGGGCATGCGGGGGAGCATGCGCTTGATGAGATCCATCCGGGTGGTTTTACTCATTACCGTCAGAGTATTCGTGTCGTGCAGATCCTGGAGAAGAACGGTGAGGGACTGAACCTTACATGGGAAGTGAGGGATGGCATTCTGAACCATCGGCTCAGCGGCAGTCCTGCGACACTGGAAGGACAGGTTGTCCGCTTTTCCGACAAAATAGCTTATATCCATCATGATATGGATGATGCACAGAGAGCAGGTATCCTGACAGAAGATGATATCCCTGTGACGCTTCGGATACTTCTGGGGTATACAACGAGGGAGAGACTGAATACTTTTGTGCATGATATCATAGAGAACAGCCTTGAGAGAGACCATATCTGTATGTCGGAGAGAATCTTCACGGCACTGATGGATCTTCGGACGATTATGTTCCAGAATGTATATACGCATCCGGAGGCAAAGAGAGAAGAACACAAAGCAGTCAGAATGCTTAAGAAACTATATGAATATTATATCGAGAACCCGGAACAGATGTCCAGGGAATATCAGGAACTCATGAAGCGAGGAGAGTCCGGATCCCAGGCGGTCTGTGATTACCTTTCTGGTATGACAGACCAGTATTCCATGGAGAAGTTCCGGCAGATATACATACCAAAGTCCTGGGAAGGCTATTAAGCAGCAGAGGAGGATGGGCAATGCGTTATTCGGACGATATCATTGAAGAAGTACGTCAGAAGAATGATATTGTAGATGTGGTATCCCAATATGTGAAATTAACCAGGAAGGGCAGTTCCTATTTTGGGTTATGTCCTTTCCACAATGAGAAGACACCTTCATTTTCCGTAACACCGGGGAAGCAGATGTATTATTGCTTTGGCTGCGGAGCCGGTGGGAATGTTTTTAATTTTATCATGGAATATGAGAATTATACGTTTGGCGAGGCGCTGAAGCATCTCGCTGACCGCGCGGGAGTGGAACTTCCCAAGATCGAATATTCCAGAGAAGTGAGAGAGAAGGCACAGGAGCGTGCAGAACTTCTGGAGATCAACAAGCAGGCCGCGCAGTATTTCTACTATCAGCTCCGTACAGAGAAGGGCGCGCAGGGGTATCAGTACCTTACAGGGCGCGGGCTCAGTGAGGAGACGATGCGTAAGTTCGGGCTTGGGTATTCGGACAAATTCGGCGGAGGACTGTATCAGTTCCTTAAGTCCAAGGGCTACGGTGATGACCGGCTTCGGGAATCCGGGCTTTTTAATGTGGACGAGCGTCATGGTATGTATGATAAGTTCTGGAATCGTGTGATCTTTCCGATCATGGACGTTAATAACCGTGTGATTGGTTTTGGCGGACGTGTGATGGGTGACGGCAAACCGAAGTATCTGAACTCCCCGGAGACTAAGATCTTTGATAAGAGCCGTAACCTGTACGGACTTAATGTCGCGAGGACGACGAGGAGGAAATATCTGATCCTCTGTGAAGGATATATGGATGTGATCTCCATGCATCAGGCAGGTTTTACCAATGCGGTGGCTTCGCTTGGAACGGCACTGACTTCCGGCCACGCCAGCCTTCTGAAGCGTTATACGCAGGAAGTCCTGCTTCTCTACGACAGTGATGAGGCAGGTGTCCGTGCGGCGCTCCGTGCGATCCCGATCCTGCGGGAAGCTGGCGTCAATTCCAGAGTTGTGAATCTGCGGCCATATAAGGATCCGGATGAATTTATCAAGAACCTTGGAGCGGAAGCTTTTGAGGAACGGCTTGAGCAGGCATCGGACAGCTTTATGTTCCGGGTCAGCATTGCAGAGAGCGAGTTCCCGATGGAGGAGCCGCAGGGGCAGAACCGTTTCTTTGAACGCTGTGCAGAGATGCTTCTGGAACTGAAGGATGAACTGGAGCGGAACCTCTATATCGAGGCGATCGTTAAGAAGTACCGCGGTCAGTACGGTATCAGCGTGGAGGATCTCCGTAAGAGAGTCAATACACTGGCGCTTAAGGGTACACCGGCAGAACGCCGCATCCAGCCAAAGAAAAGTCAGGAAGGTGCACCTAAGAAAAAGAAGGACAGTGCTTCCGATCAGGCGCAGAAATTGATGCTGACCTGGATCGTTACCTACCCTAAGATCTTTGACAAAGTGGCACAGTATCTGACACCGGAGGATTTTGTGGTCCCTCTGTACAGGGAAGTGGCGCAGATGCTTTTTTCTCAGAGGGAAGAAGGCGAGGTAAATCCGGCCAGACTCCTGAACAGTTTCACAGACAGTGAAGAGCAGAGAGAAGTTGCATCGCTGTTTAATGCGACGATCCATCTGGAGACTCCCAAGGAGCAGGATCAGGCTTTTGCCGATACGCTTCTTCGGATCAAGACAGAGAGTCTTGCAGAAAGAAACCGCAACTGGAATCCCACGGATATGGCGGGACTTCAGGAAATCATCAAAGCAAAAAAAGAATTAGAGGAACTCGGCCGAAAACGCCGGGATCTGCATATTTCTTTTGAATAAGGATAAAATATAAACACTATATGGAGGGAATAAGCACCTATGGAAATGAATATGGGCAAATTCAGCGAAAAACTGGTTGAGCTTCTGGAGCTTGCAAAAAAGAAAAAGAACGTACTGGAATACCAGGAGATCAGTGATTTCTTCAAAGACCAGCCTCTTGAAGTTGAACAGATGGAAAAGGTATACGATTTCCTGGAAGCCAGCGGAGTCGATGTGCTCCGTATTTCAGGCAATGATGACAGCCTGATGCTGGACGATGATGCAGAGCTGGACAAGCTGGATGATGAGGAAGAGATCGAACTGGACAAGATCGATCTTTCTGTACCGGAAGGTGTCAGCATTGAAGACCCTGTCCGTATGTACCTCAAGGAAATCGGTAAAGTCAGCCTTCTTACAGCAGATGAGGAGATCGAGCTTGCAAAGCGTATGGAGCAGGGCGATGAGGATGCCAAGAAACGTCTGGCAGAAGCCAACCTTCGTCTTGTAGTCAGCATTGCAAAGCGTTATGTAGGACGTGGAATGTTGTTCCTGGATCTGATCCAGGAAGGAAACTTAGGTCTTATCAAAGCCGTTGAGAAATTCGATTACCGCAAGGGATATAAATTCAGTACCTATGCAACATGGTGGATCCGTCAGGCGATCACAAGAGCGATTGCGGATCAGGCGAGAACGATCCGTATTCCTGTGCATATGGTAGAAACTATCAACAAGCTGATCCGCGTTTCCCGTCAGTTACTCCAGGAGTTAGGCCGTGAACCTACCCCGGAAGAAATCGCAGAAGAGATGGATATGAATGTTGACAGAGTGCGTGAGATCCTCAAGATCTCTCAGGAACCGGTATCTCTGGAAACTCCGATCGGTGAGGAGGAGGACAGCCACCTTGGAGATTTCATCCAGGATGACAACGTGCCGGTACCGGCAGATGCAGCAGCATTTACTCTTCTCAAGGAACAGCTGATCGAAGTTCTCGGAACTCTTACCGAGAGAGAACAGAAAGTCCTGAGACTGCGTTTCGGACTGGACGATGGACGTGCACGTACCCTTGAGGAAGTTGGTAAGGAATTCAACGTTACAAGAGAGCGTATCCGTCAGATCGAAGCCAAAGCACTGCGTAAACTGCGTCATCCGAGCCGCAGCCGCAAATTAAAGGATTATTTGGAGTAATGCAGTTATCTAAACGATTGCAGACCGTGGCGCATCTCGTACACTCTGGCGGTGTTGTTGCTGATATTGGATGTGACCATGGATTTACCATTATATATTTGGTGATGAATCAGCTTGCATCGGCAGGGATTGCTATGGATGTGGCAGATGGACCGTTAATGCGTGCGAAAGAACATATACATCAGTATGGACTCGATAACAGGATCGCATTACGTAAGTCAGATGGTTTGCAGCAGCTTGTAGAAGGCGAGGCAGATACAATATTGATCAGCGGCATCGGTGGAGCTTTGATGGAACGTATTTTGCGGGAATTTCCGCACGTAACACAGTCTGCGAAAGAACTGGTACTTTCGCCTCAGTCAGAGATATACAAAGTACGTCATGCGCTGCACGATCTGGGTTTTGTGATCGCACAGGAAGAGATGGTATTTGATCAGGGTAAATATTATACGATCATACGGTGTGAGAGGGGCAGTGAGCATTACTTCACGGAGGAAGAATATATATATGGAGGGTACCTGATGCGAACGAGACATCCGGTATTTCTGGAATATATGCAAAAAGAGCTTGCGCGGGTGCAGCGTGTTTTGGAGGCAATGCCGGATACACAGCCGGCGAAGAGGCAGATTCTTCAGGAACAGCAGACTATCTCAGATATTTTGAATCCGAGATAACAGGCTGCATTGTCAGTGACAGAAAGGCAAAGGTGTTGTTATGGGGAAACAGATTAAAGTGGAAGTGATCATTGGCGCTAAAAGGATTCCTAAAACTTACGAAGAGGGAGTTACCTATGCGCAGGTGGCCAAAGAAGTACAATCGGCATATTCATATCCGATCATTCTAGCCAGACGTGGCGGCAAATTGGTGGAATTAAATAAGCGGATCCGTGAGGATGTCCAGATATGTTTTATGACGACGGCAGATGACAGTGGGCACAAGACGTATGTTCGTGGTGTGACATTACTGATGTTACGCGCGTTTTATGCAGTCTGCAAAGGGCAGCCGTTGGAAAATGTATATGTGAAATATCAGATCGGCGATAGCTGTTACTGCGAAGTGAGCGGTGTCCCTGTGACGGAATCTTTGCTGCAGCAGGTTGAACAGTATATGAAAGAACTGGTACATAGAGATATTCCATTTTTGAAACGGTCGGTAGATACTTCCGAAGCACTGCGTATTTTTGAAAAATATGGCATGATGGATAAGAAAAAATTATTTGAATATCGTCGTGTTTCCAAGGTAAATATATATACATTAGATGGATTTGAGGATTATTATTATGGTTATATGCCAGCAAGTACCGGTGTACTTCAGTATTTCAGTTTAGAGCCATATGAAAACGGATTTATGCTGAATCTGCCCAATAGCAAAACTCCGGATCAAACAACATTGCACAAACCAAGTCCAAAGTTGTTTGCAACCTTGCAGGAGGCGAAATCGTGGGGCAAGATGGTGGATGTTGATACGGTAGGTGCGTTGAATGATGTGATCTCGCATGGTGGTGCGCCGGAACTTATATTGGTACAGGAAGCACTTCAGGAGAAAAAGATTGCGCAGATCGCAGAGCAGATCGCCAATGACCCAAGTAAGAAATTTGTCATGATCGCAGGTCCGTCTTCTTCCGGTAAGACATCATTTTCTCATCGCTTGTCGATTCAGCTTCGAACACTCGGAGTGCATCCGCATCCGATCGCATTAGACAATTATTTTGTAGACCGCGATGAAACACCGTTAGATGAAAATGGAAATTATAACTTTGAGTGTCTTGAAGCGATCGATGTTAAACTGTTTAATCAGCAGATGAATGAGCTGCTTGCCGGAAAACGTGTCGAACTGCCGACTTTTAATTTTGTGACCGGTCAAAAAGAATATAAAGGAGATTATAAGCAGTTAGGTGAGGATGATATATTAGTGATCGAGGGGATCCACGGCTTGAATGATAAACTATCTTATACGCTTCCAAAAGAAAGTAAGTTTAAGATATACATCAGTGCGCTGACCCAGATCAACATTGATGAGCATAATCGGATTTCTACGACAGATGGCAGATTGATCCGGCGAATGGTACGTGATGCCAGAACAAGAGGCGCTTCGGCCGCTCGCACGATCGGTATGTGGCCATCGGTACGCCGCGGGGAAGATCAATATATATTCCCATTTCAGGAAGAGGCGGATGTTATGTTTAACTCGGCACTGATTTATGAGCTTGCTGTTTTAAAACCGTATGCAGAAGCGATCCTCTTTGGAATACCGAAGGATGCACCGGAGTATATCGAGGCAAAGCGTCTGCTTAAGTTTTTGGATTATTTCATTGGGATCAGCAGTGAAGACATCCCGAAAAATTCACTGATGCGTGAATTTGTGGGAGGCAGTGTCTTTAATGTATAGGATTAATCTGTATAGAAAATTGCAACATTGACAGCAGGGCTGTATTACGCACACATAATACAGTTTTTCCAAATCTGTCAGCAGGCAGTGTAGGACGGTCGGCAGATATGATAGATAACATGGTGTGCAGAAATGAGGACAAAAAGATATGGCACAGATTATTGATGGAAAGAAAATTTCAACACAGATCAAAGATGAGGTGAAAGAGCAGGTTGCTGCTCTGAAACAAAAAGGAATTGATGTAACTTTGGCCGTGATTCAGGTTGGTAAAGATCCTGCATCTACTGTATATGTCGGCAACAAAAAGAAGGCCTGCGAATATGTAGGTATTCGTTCTTTGGCATATGAACTGCCGGAAGAGACCAGTGAGCAGGAGCTTTTGGAGTTAGTACAATCGCTCAATGCTAAAGAAGATGTCGATGGCATTTTAGTTCAACTTCCGCTGCCAAAGCATATTGATGAGGATAAAGTGATCCGTACGATTTCGCCGGACAAAGATGTGGATGGTTTTCATCCGGAGAGCGGAGGACGTCTAAGTATTGGGCAGCCGGGCTTTGTTTCCTGTACACCGGCAGGGATCATCCAGCTTTTGAAACGTTCTGGAATAACGATTGACGGCAAAGAATGTGTTATTATCGGTCGGAGTAATATTGTTGGTAAACCGATGGGAATGCTCTTACTTAGGGAAAATGGAACGGTGACGATCTGTCATTCACACACTCCGGATCTGAAGACGGTTGCCAAGCGTGCAGATATTTTAGTCGTTGCGATCGGCAAGGCGAAGTTTGTAGATGCTTCTTATGTAAAAGACGGGGCCGCTGTCATTGACGTAGGAATGGATCGTGATGAAAATGGCAAGTTGTGTGGTGATGTTGACTTTGCTTCTGTTGAACCGGTTGCAGGGGCGATCACACCGGTTCCGGGAGGCGTTGGTCCGATGACGATCGCAATGCTTATGAACAATTGTGTGGAATCTGCACAGAGAAAACATTGTTAGAAATGGAGACTACGAATGGAACAACAGAATATAACACCAATTTATTTTGTGTCGTTAGGGTGTGACAAAAATCTTGTGGACAGTGAAATGATGATCACTTCACTGCGGGAACAGGGCTTTTGTCTTGTGAATGAAGAGACAGAGGCAGAAGTGATTGTTGTAAATACCTGCTGTTTTATTGGGGATGCCAAGGAAGAAAGTATCAATACATTGTTAGAAATGGCGTCCTACAAGGAAACAGCTAAATGTAAGCTGCTTGTGGCTGCGGGATGCCTGGCTCAGCGTTATCATAAAGAGATACAAACGGAGATACCGGAAGTCGATATTATTGTCGGCACAATGGGGTATGAAAATCTCGCGGAAACGATCCGCGGAGAGTTAAAAGAGCATCAGGGTGTTGTTGAGACATTACAGAATATTGATTATCTGCCGACGCCGCTGACGAATCGAGATAGTATGTCCGGTGGATATTATGCATATCTTAAGATTGCAGAAGGCTGTGATAAATGCTGTACGTACTGCGTGATCCCGAAAGTACGCGGACATTATCGCAGTGTTCCGATGGAGAATCTGCTTGCACAGGCAGAACATCTGGTTCAAAACGGAGCCAAAGAGCTGATCTTGGTGGCACAAGAGACAACATTATATGGTGTGGATCTATATGGACACAAGAGCCTTCCTGAGCTTTTGGAAAAATTATCGGAATTAGAGGAGCTGAAATGGATCCGCATTTTATACTGCTATCCGGAGGAAATCACAAAAGAGCTGGTTCATGCGATCAAAACGCTTCCGAAAGTATGTCATTATCTGGATATTCCGATCCAGCACGGTTCTGATAGCATATTAAAGCGGATGGGGCGGCGTACCAATAGCAAAGAACTGCGGGATATGGTATATTATCTGCGTCAGGAGATTCCGGATATTGCACTTAGAACAACATTGATCACAGGATTTCCCGGCGAGAGTGAGCAGGATTTCGAACAGCTGAAAGAATTTGTGGAGGAACTTCGATTCGATCGACTTGGTGTATTTACGTACTCAAGGGAAGAAGATACACCGGCAGCCGCAATGGAAGAACAGGTGCCGGAAGAAGTTGCAGAAAAGCGGCGGGATGAGATCATGCAGATCCAGCAAAAGATTGCTTTTGAGAAGACGTCGGCGCAGATTGGACGTGCTTTAGAAGTAATGGTAGAGGGGGCCCTGCCGGAAGATGGTGTTTATATTACGAGGACGTATATGGATGCACCGGAAGTGGACGGGTATGTATTTGTGGCAACTGATTGGAATCTGATGTCGGGAGATTTCTTAAACGTCAAGATTACCGGTGCAGATGAGTATGATCTCATTGGAGAGGTCATAGAGGAATAAGAGAATAGAATTGAAGGAGGATAAATATGAATTTACCAAATAAGATTACGATGCTTCGTGTATTTTTAATACCTTTTTTTGTTGTGTTTATGCTTGTATCAGCCATCCCTTATAGCAAATACATTGCATTAGTTGTTTTTGTTGTAGCAAGTCTGACGGATACCTTAGATGGTTATATCGCCAGAAAGTATAAACTTATATCCAATTTTGGAAAATTCATGGATCCGTTGGCAGATAAATTATTAGTTTCTTCGGCGATGATCTGTCTGGTGTCCTTAAACAGAATTCCGGCTTGGGTTGTTATTGTGATCATAAGCCGTGAGTTTATCATTAGTGGATTTCGTCTGGTCGCATCGGATGCCGGTGTCGTGATAGCAGCGAGCTGGTGGGGCAAGATAAAAACAGTTGTACAGATGATCATGGTCATTGTCTTGATCTTGTCTATACACAATCCGGTTGTTGCTGTGATCGAGCAGATATTGATCTATTTAGCACTGGTACTTACGGTGGTATCGTTATTGGATTATTTGATCAAAAATTGGAAGGTTATGGATGATGGAAAGATGTAATGAGATAAGAGTACCATCTGAGGAGGCGGTACAGTTAGTAGAATATTGTATCCAAAACGGTTATAAGATTTCTACAGCGGAGTCATGTACCGGAGGCCTGATCGCAGCGGGTATTGTAGATGTACCGGGTGCATCAAATGTCTTTGAAGAAGGATATGTTACGTACGCAGACCGGGTTAAACAAAAACTGCTTCATGTATCCGTGACAACGATTCAAAAGTATACGGTGGTAAGTGCGCAGGTGGCTGAAGAAATGGCGCTTGGAACAGCGCAGGCCAGTGGAGCCGATATTTCTGTTACGACAACAGGTTATGCAGGACCGGAAGATGGTGAAGATGGGACACCGGCAGGAACCGTTTACATCGGAACCTGCTTTCGGGGGTGCGCAGAGAGCAGAAAATATTGCTTTGACGGTGATCGTGGGCAGGTGCGCTTGCAGGCAGCCCGTGAGGCAATGAAATTTGCATTAGAAAGGATGAAACAGATTGAGTGAGGTGATCGTTGTAGGCGGTGGAGCAGCCGGTATGATGGCAGCTATTGCGGCAGCGGACTGTGGACATCAGGTAACCATTATAGAAAAAAATGAAAAATTAGGGAAAAAATTATTTATTACAGGAAAAGGCCGGTGTAATATCACCAATGACAGTGATGTAGAGAATCATTTGAATCATGTGATTTCCAATCCGAAATTTATGTACAGTGCCTTTTATAGTTTTGACAGCAGCCGTATGATCGACTTCTTGGAACAGGAAGGTCTGGCGGTAAAGACAGAGCGCGGCAATCGCGTGTTTCCGCAGTCTGATAAGTCTTCCGATGTGCTGCAAACACTGCAGAAAGCACTTCGCAGAAGAAATGTTACGGTCAGATTGCATACGAAGATGACAGGACTTATGATCGAAGATCATATTTGTAAAGGTGTAAAAGTACAGAGTTATCATGGTGCATTGGAAACACTGACAGCGGATGATGTCATCCTTACAACGGGGGGACTTGCATATCCTTCTACCGGATCGACAGGTGATGGACACCGACTGCTGAAACAGGCAGGAGTTGCTTTAGAACCATGTTATCCGGCGTTAGTGCCTGTTGAGACGGTAGAAGAGTGGCCAATCAGACTGCAGGGATTATCGCTTCGCAATGTGTCGTTGCGCGTGGAACGTGGATCGCATAAAATATACGAGGAACAGGGAGAAATGCTGTTTACGCATTTTGGTGTAAGCGGACCATTGGTCTTGTCGGCGAGCAGCCTGCTCGGTCGTAAAGGTGCCAAAGACTGTAAACTGCATATTGACTTGAAACCGGCCTTGTCGGAAGAACAGTTAGATGAACGGTTACAGCGTGATTTTGCCGCACAAAAAAACAGCATGTTTAAAAACAGTCTGGGAAAGCTGCTGCCGTCAAAATTGATCCCGGTTATCGTGGAACTTTCCGAGATCACGCCGGATAAGCAGGTCAATGAGGTGACTAGGCAGGAGCGGCACAGACTGGTTAAGCTATGCAAAGATCTCACCTGTACCGTCAAAAAACTGCGGGATTTTCCGGAAGCGATCGTTCCCGGAGGAGGCATTTC
>OLOK01002935.1_pt1 | contig 11142 bp, 10 predicted proteins | sample 1672591 | NCBI WGS metagenome assembly OLOK01 (sample SAMEA3136703, study PRJEB25190) | human gut metagenome | biome: human gut; feature: human-associated habitat; material: faeces | place: Austria | collected 2013 | reverse complement strand
TCTGATATAAGTCATGTACGAAATCTGCTCGTGTCCCGGTTTTTAGAGGTTACCAAGTACTATTTACCGCGCCGCACAGGTATAAACGACCCGGAATACTTACATATACTGGCGGGAATTCCTTATCTTCTCTTGCAAAATACCCAGTAATATGATATAATACATAGCTGTTCGGAATGGAGGCACTACACGACATGGAAAATAACAAGGGCATTATAACGAGGTCGTTCAAGGCGGCGTTTCCCTGCACTATACCGATACTTGCGGGGTTCCTGTTTCTGGGAATGGCTTACGGTATCTACATGAACGTTTCCGGGTTCAGCTTTGTTTACCCGATGATAATGGCGGCGGTGATTTTCGGCGGCAGTCTGGAGTTCCTCGCGGCGCAGATGCTGCTTTCGCCGTTCGCGCCGCTCCAGGTGCTGATGGTGTCGCTGATGATACAGGCGCGGCACCTGTTCTACGGAATTTCCATGCTGGACAAGTTCAAGGACATGGGCTGGAAGAAATTCTACCTCATCTACGGCATGTGCGACGAAACGTTCAGCATAAACTGCACCGCTGAGATCCCCGAGGACTGCGACCGCGGCTGGTTCTACTTCTTCGTAACGCTGCTCAACCAGCTCTACTGGGTCGGCGGAGCCACACTGGGAGGTCTGCTCGGGAATCTCATCACCTTCGACACGAAGGGTCTGGATTTCGTGATGACAGCAATGTTCATCGTGATATTCCTGGAGCAGTGGCTCAAGGAGAAGCACCATTTCAGCGAATGGGCGGGTCTGGCGAGCAGCGCTGCCTGCCTGCTGATATTCGGCAAGGATAACTTCATGATACCCGCGATGATATGCATACTGCTGCTTCTCACCGCGTTCAGGAAGCCCGTCGGGCGGAAGGCAGGTGAGGAAAAGTGACCATCGCCGAACAGATAATCACCATCGCGATGTGCACCCTCGGGACGATGGCAATGCGTTTCCTGCCGTTCCTGGTGTTCCGGCAGGACAAGCCTACCCCGAAATACATACAGTACCTCGGGAAGGTGCTCCCCGGCGCAATTTTCGGAATGCTCATCGTCTACTGCCTGCGCAGCGTTTCCGTGACGGAGTATAGCTGGGGTCTTCCTGAGCTTATCGCAGGAGCCGCCACGGTCGGAATTCACCTGTGGAAGCGCAGCATGCTGCTGTCCATCGCCGCCGGGACGGTTATCTACATGCTGCTGGTGCAGTTCGTGTTTGTATAATGTGAACTTCTATGCAGCCCCGGCTTTTATATAGTATCTACAAAAATCGCCAGATTGTCGAAAAATGTGTGAAAATCCGCTTGATTTACCATGATTTTTGTGGTATTATATTAAAAAAAGAAAATTACATCACGGCAGGGCATTTTCTATAAATGTTCAATGTTCGGCTCGCGGTGTGATATGCAGCGCCGTATGATCCGGATGACACCTGCGCGGCGCAGCAAAATGACAGGGAGGGTTTTCTATGAAATCTATCGGTATGAGGATACTGGTAAGCTGTATCCTTACAGTTGCAATTTCGCTGTTCACGCTTGGCGGATTTGCCTGCATCATGATCTACAACAGTACCGTAAATCTGGTATACAGCAGCATGACCGCTTCGGCGCAGGTCGCGGCGGATCGCGTATACTGGGAGGTGCGTTCCTATGCCAACATTGCAAGGGAGCTTGGCGCAATGCCCCGGATCTCAGACTCGTCGACCACCGACAGCGAACTCAGCGAAATAGTTCAGCAGACCATCGAGAATCACAAACTGCAGAGCTGCAACATCATCAAGTCTAACGGGGACTGCCTCGACGGCAACAACTATTCCGACCGCGAGTACTTCCAGAACGCGATGAAAGGAAATGTCACCGTAACCACTCCTACCGTTTCCAGACTGACCGGCGAACTGATGATCATAATCGCGGCTCCTATCTGGAAAAACGGCATTTCCGGCGGCGAAACAGCGGGCTGCGTTATCATCGTTCCTGATTCCGAATTTCTCAACGACATCGTGAGAAGTATAAAGCTCAGCGAAAACTGCGGAGCCTACATAATCGACAAGGACGGCAACACCATCGCCGACCCCGACAGCGATCTTGTAAAGCGCGGCGAGAACATCGAACAGCTCGCGGCTGCGGACACCTCCGGTCAGGCCGGATACAAGACGCTTGTAAAGGCGCACGAGAGCATGCGTGCAGGCGAATCCGGCATTGCGCGGTACACGCTGAACGGCGTAAGCAAGTTCCTTTCCTATGCCCCGATCCCGGATTTAAACGGCTGGTCGCTTGCAGTTTACGCTCCCACCGGCGACTTTATGGACTCTACATCCCGCGCTATTGTGATGACCGTGATCCTTCTTATTGTTGCATGCGTCGTTTCAGCGTTCATCTCAGTTTGCCTCGGCAAGAAGATAGGTTCCTCCGTAAAAGTATGCACCGAGCGTATCGAGAAGCTCGCCGTGGGCGACCTCACAAGCCAGGTTCCCGAGATTCATTCCAAGGACGAGACCGGACGTCTCTCCGAGGCGACAAAGACGGTCGTCAGCAACCTCAACAACATTATCAGCGATATCGGGCGCATTCTCGAGTCAATGTCCACCGGCAACCTGAACGTACATACTGCTGAGAATGAAAAGTTCTATGTCGGCGACTGCCAGAAGCTGCTCCACTATGTCCGCGATATCAACCACAAGCTCAGCGCAACCATGTCCGAGATAAGCACCGCCGCCGACCAGGTTGCGGCAGGCTCCGAACAGGTTTCCTCAGGCGCGCAGGCGCTGTCACAGGGCGCTACCGAACAGGCTTCCTCCGTTGAGGAGCTGGCTGCGACCATCAACGTGGTATCCGAAATGATACACGAAAATTCCAAGGACGCAGAAGATGCAAGCAAATGCACAAAGGAAGCCGCCGAGAAGCTCGGCGACACCTCTGCGAAGATGGAGAATCTCATCAGCGCAATGGAGGAGATCAAGAATTCCTCCGCAGAGACCAAGAACATTATCAAGACCATCGAGGACATCGCGTTCCAGACGAATATACTCGCGCTGAACGCAGCGATAGAAGCCGCGCGTGCGGGTGAAGCCGGAAAGGGCTTCGCGGTCGTGGCTGACGAGGTGCGCAACCTTGCCGCCAAGTCCGGCGAGGCTGCACAGAACACCACGAACATGATCGAAGGCACCGTTTCCGCAATTGAGAACGGCAGCGCCATCGTGAACGAAGCTGCCGCGATGATGACGGCGGTTGTAGAATCCTCTGCAAAGGTCGAGGAGATCAACAACAAGATCTCCGATTCCACAAAGGAGGCTGCGGATTCCATCAAGCAGATTTCCATAGGAATCGATCAGATCTCCAACGTAGTCCAGACGAACTCCGCGACTGCGGAGGAATCCGCTGCGGCTTCCGAGGAGCTTTCGGCGCAGGCTGCAACGATGAAGGGCCTTATAGGGAACTTCACGCTGCGTGATTCTGACGCCTCTGCCAACCTCTGATAGTTCAACAAATTAAGATCCCGCAGCCGTATGGCTACGGGATTTTTTCATATTACGGTTATTTCCCAGAGTACCAGGGAACCGTCCATGCCGCTCATATCCACGGAGAAGTACTTTACGTTCCCATCGGCGTCGGTGAAGGAGATCCCATTGTTCGGGATATCTCCCAGGAACACCAGACCCGCTTCCAGCGGACGCTCCGGCGTAAGCTCGGGCTGCGAGTACAGCTCCTCGGCGGAGAACGTGAAGATCCCGTTCTCGTCGATGTCCTGCATTGCTATCGACAGCAGCCTGAAGTCGCTGACCGTGCTTTCTGCGGAGAATACCACCTTTACGGCTGATTCGCTGACCTCGGTTCCGTCGGCCTGACTGAATGTGTCGTGCTCACCAAGCTCCGGCACGTCCTCAAGGTACTGCGCCTTTACCGGAAGGCTCTCAGCCGTTCCGGTTCCGGGAAGCTCCCCGGTCGGCATGGTTTCCGGAGGCTCCGCGGTATTTACGGGCTCGGTGCTCGGCGGTTCGGCGGTGGCTTCCGCCTGTGCGGAGCTTTCCGGCGTGGACTCCTTCGGCGCAGTTACGGACTGCTCGGACTGGCTGGTTTGACTGGACTGGCTCGGCTGGCTGGTTTGGCTGGTTTGGCTGATTTGGCTGGACTGGCTCGGCTGGCTCCCTGGCGGTGTGACGTTCCCGGTGCAGCCTGTCATCAGAAGCAGCGCAGATAGTATCGCGATTCTTTTTTTCATATATCACCCTCCTTTGGTCTTTCTATTATACCCGCTTTTCCTGAAAAAGTCAATCCTTATTTCAGAACGTCAGAATTTCTGAATTTTTCACATTTAGGTGTTGACATAACCCCTAAAAAAGTGTAAAATAAAAATGTATGCGTTAATTGTATTCCGGGAAGGCCTCCCGGGCTTGAAAGGATAGATAAAATGGCATTCTTCGATTATTCACCGGAACTGGTGGAAGCAGGAAAAAAGGCAATGGAGCTGTGCGCTCCGCAGTTTGCCGAGTTCGACCGCATGGCGGAATACAACGGCGAGCGCGTTTTAAAGGCGTTCATCGACAACAGGATAAGCGATATCCACATGAAGGGGACTAACGGCTACGGCTACGGCGACGACGGCAGGGACAAGCTGGACGCGGTCTTTGCGCAGATACTCGGCGCCGAGGACGCCCTGGTTCGCCACAATTTCGTGAATGGCACCCACGCGATAACCACCGCGCTGTTCGGTGTCCTCCGCCCCGGGGACGAGCTGCTTTCCGTCACCGGCGACCCCTACGACACCATGCAGGGCGTAATTTCCGGTGATGGGATAGGTTCACTGAAGGATTTCGGCGTGAAGTTCGGCAAGGTAGACCTCCTGCCGGACGGCACCCCGGACTACGACGGCATAAAGCGCCGCGCGGGAACCTGCAGGATGGCTTATATCCAGCGCTCCAGGGGATATTCCCTGCGCCCGTCGCTGAGCATTGAGGTCATCGCGAAGATATGCGAGGCAGTCCGCAGCGTTAATCCGGACTGCGTGATATTCACCGACAACTGCTACGGCGAGCTGGTCGAGGAAAAGGAGCCGGTTTCAGTCGGCGCCGACCTCATCGCGGGCAGCCTTATCAAGAATCTCGGCGGCGGAATCGCGGAGACCGGCGGCTACATCGCGGGCAGGGCAGACCTCGTGGAGCTGTGCGCGTTCAGGCTGACCACTCCGGGCACTGGCAAGGAGGTCGGCGCGAGCCTGAATCAGCTCCGCGGAATGTACCTTGGAATATTCCACGCGCCGGAGGCGGTCTGCGCGGCGCTCAAGACTGCGGCGTTTGCGGCGGCTCTGGCGGAGCTTCTCGGCTTCGAGGCGTTCCCGAAGTACAGCGAGAAGCGCACCGATATCATCGAGGCGCTGAAGCTCGGCGGCGAGAAGCAGCTCATCGCGTTCTGCCAGGGCATTCAGGCCGGCTCCCCGGTGGACAGCTTCGCTTCCCCGGAGCCGTGGGACATGCCGGGCTACGACAGTCAGGTCATCATGGCGGCGGGAGCCTTTACGATGGGCGCTTCCATCGAGCTTTCAGCGGACGCTCCGCTGCGTGAGCCTTTTGCAGTGTGGCTCCAGGGAGGGCTTACGTTCCCGACGGGAAAGGCGGGTATCATGCACGCGGCGCAGTACATGCTGGACAAGGGTCTGGCGCACATCTGACAGCAGTAGGGTTCAACAGGTCGAAAGGACAGTAACATGATAAAGAGCATGACAGGCTTCGGCAGAGGTCATCAGGTACTTAACGGCAGGGATATCACCGTAGAGATACGCGCGGTGAATCATCGGTATTACGAGTTCAGCTCGCGGCTCCCGCGCAGCCTGGGCTACATCGAGGAGAAGCTCAAGAGCCTGCTCCAGGGCAGGATAAACCGCGGCAAGGTGGAGATATCCGTGCTGGTGAACAACGTTGAGGCCGCGGACGAGAAGATAACTATAAATAAGGAAATAGTAAAGGAATACGTTGACGCGCTGCGCTCCGTTAAGGAGGAGTATTCGCTGAACGACGGCCTTTCGCTGTCGGATATCCTGCGTATCCCGGACGCGTTCACCGTAGTAAAGACCGAGACCGACGAGGAGCAGCTCTGGGCTGACGTGAAGTCGGCGGCGGAGGAGGCTCTGGAGCACTTCATCGCGATGCGTGAAGCCGAGGGCGAGCGCATGAAGCGGGACGTAATGTCGCGCCTGGATAAAATCGAGGAGTGGGTCGGCGTAGTCGAAACGCGCTCCCCGCAGATGGTGGAGGACTACCGCAGGCGGCTCTACGACAAGATGTGCGAGGTGCTGAGCTCCACGAACATCGACGAAAACCGCATACTCATGGAGGCGGGGATATTCTCCGAAAAGACCGCCGTGGACGAGGAAACGGTACGCCTGCGCAGCCACATCGCGCAGTTCCGCACAATGCTGGAATCCGGCGAGCCTGTGGGCAGGAAGCTTGACTTCCTGGTGCAGGAGATGAACCGCGAGACCAACACCATAGGCTCCAAGGTGCAGGACATCGAGGTAACGCGCATAGTCGTCGACCAGAAGAGCGAGATAGAAAAGATACGCGAGCAGATTCAGAACATCGAATGATACAGACCCCGGGAGGCTCGGCTTCCCGGGGTTTTCCGTACTATTCAGCGGGTGCGGCGCAAACTTGACAAAAACAGCGCGTTGAGCTATAATAGATTCATATTATAAAAAATGCCGCGTTCTACGGTTGTATCATACGGCTGTATCAAAGGATACGCAATGGGAAAGGAATAAAAAATGCCAGTAAAAATAGCCGACGGACTGCCCGCGCAGTCGATACTTGAAAACGAGCATATATTCATCATGACGGAGCACCGCGCGCTCCACCAGGACATACGTCCGCTGAAGATAGGCATACTGAACCTCATGCCGACCAAGGTCGCGACTGAAACGCAGATACTCCGCAGCCTGTCTAATACTCCGCTGCAAATCGAGGTGACTCTCGTGCAGACCTCAACCTACACCAGCAAGAACACCTCACATGAGCACCTGCTGAACTTCTACAAGACCTTCGACGAGATAAAGGACATGAACTTTGACGGGTTCATAATCACCGGCGCTCCGGTGGAGCACCTTCCGTTTGAGGAGGTCGACTACTGGGAGGAGATTTGCAAAATAATGGACTGGACGAAAACCCATGTGCATTCCACGTTACACATCTGCTGGGCGGCTCAGGCGGCTCTGTACTACCACTACGGCATTCCGAAGTACCCGCTCCCGGAGAAGCTCTCCGGCGTGTTCAGGCACACTCTGCTCACACCGAAATCAAGACTGTTCCGAGGGTTCGACAGCGAGTTCTGGGCGCCGCATTCACGCCATACCGAGGTTCGCCGCGAGGACATCGAGAAGGTGCCGCAGCTCAAGGTGATGGCGGTTTCCGACGAGGCGGGCGTGTATGCTGTTTGCAGCGAGGACAGCCGCCAGTTCTTCATAACAGGGCATTCCGAGTACGACGCGGACACCCTGGCTCTGGAGTACAAGCGCGACCTTGAAAAGGGTCTGAACCCGAAGATTCCCGCTCACTACTTCCCGGACGACGACCCCGCGAAGCAACCTGTGCTCAAGTGGAGGGCGCATTCCACGCTCATCTACACCAACTGGCTGAACTACTTCGTTTACCAGACCACTCCGTTTGATATTTCTGAAAAAATATAACAAATATTGTTGCATTTGTCGTATAATTATGTTATAATTCTATTACGGCACACGCCGAAAAATCAAATGAAACGAGGTACACGCTATGTTTGATATCTACGCAGCCCTGAGCGGCGGCATGATCGCGAATCTCCTGCTTACTATACTGGGACTTGTTATTTCAGTCGCGGCGGGGATCCTGCTTTACTGGAAGGTTTTCGGCCCGAAGGCAAAGGATCCGTCCGCGGGCAGATTCATGCAGTACGCGAACGGTCAGCGCTTCCTGCCGCTTTACATCGTGAAGATAACCTACTACTCCCTGGCGGCGTTCCTTGTGTTTATAGGCATTGCGAAGTGCATCACCACCATCGACGGATTCGGCGCTATATTCAAGTATGTCATCGTTGGAAACGTCGTTCTGCGCATTCTGTTTGAGACCGTTCTCGCGGTGAGAAAGAACGCCGGGATCGATACCGACAACAACACCGCCGACGAGCCAAAGGACAGCCAGTCCGCGTTTGAGCCGAAGCTGCCGACTATTCCTTATCATCAGCCCCAGCAGACTCAGCACCCCCAGTATCAGCCGAATGCCCAGGCAGCGCAGCCTGTTCAGAGCGTTCAGCCTGTTCAGCCTGTTCAGCCGGTTCCGGTTCAGCCTGTGAACGCGGTTCCGACTCCTGTTGAACCTGTGCCCGCTCCTATGCCTGTTCCCGAGCCTGTGCCCGCTCCCGCGCCTGTTCCCGAGCCTGTGCCTGCTCCTATGCCGGTTCCCGAGCCTGTGCCCGCTCCCACGCCGATTCCCGAGCCTGTGCCTGCTCCCACACCGATTCCCGCACCTGCGCCCCAGCCCGTTCCCGCTCAGCCGGGAGCGAACTCCGCTTCCGCATTCTGTACATACTGCGGAAACGCAGTGAAGCCCGGCGCGAAGTTCTGCCCGTTCTGCGGGAAGCCTCTAGTTTAAATGAATCACGGCGGTTCCGATGAGCCGCCGTTTTTATTTCCGGTTCGCTTGACAAGCCGGGTCGGAGGGGGTATAATAGAAACATCAATTCACTGAGAGGAAATTATGACCGAGATAACAGTAACCAAAAACGACGCCGGGCAGCGCGCCGACAGATTCCTCACCAAAGCCTACCCGAACCTGTCGCTGCCGCTTATCTGCAAGCTGATGCGAAAGAAGCGGATAAAGCTCAACGGAGCCAGAACCGAACCGAACGTGAAGCTCAGCGAGGGGGACGTGTTCCGGTTTTACCTGAGCGACGAGCTGCTTGACACCGGAGGCAGGGAAAAGACCGCGGATTTCCGGGAGGTCCCGCCGGAGATAGACGTGATATACGAGGACGAAAATATACTTCTGTGCGACAAGCCGGTCGGAATGGTGGTACACGAGGACAACGACAACACCTCCGACACGCTGATAAACCGCATAAAATGCTGCCTCTGGAAGCAGGGGGAGTACGACCCGGATAGCGAGCAGAGCTTTGTTCCGGCGCTGTGCAACCGTATCGACCGCAACACCGGCGGGATAGTCATAGCCGCGAAGAACGCGGAGTCGCTGCGGGTGCTCAACCAGAAAATACGCGACAGGGAGCTTGTCAAGCTGTACCTCTGCGTTGTGCAGGGGGAGCTTCCGAAGCGCGCCGACACGCTGACCGCCTACCTTGAGAAGCTGTCCGACGAGAACCGCGTGATCGTCTCCGACCGCAAGACCCCGCAGAACCGCACGATACTCACGAAGTACCGCGTGCTCGAGACCCGGGGCGGGAACTCGCTGCTGGAGGTCGACCTGCTGACCGGGCGGACTCACCAGATACGCGCGCATTTCGCGCATGTGGGGCATCCGCTTCTCGGCGACGGGAAGTACGGCAGCAACAAGCTCAACAAGGCGCTCGGCTACGACGTGCAGGCGCTGTACTCCTACAAGCTGCGGTTCGAGTTCACCACTCCGGCGGGCTGCCTGGAGTACCTGAACCACCGGGAATTCTCCGTGGCGGATATGAACTCGATCTGGTTCGTGAAGAAGTTCCACGGCTCCGATTGACCGTTTTTGCGGGTGACGAGGTCCGCTGTTTCGGCGAAATGCACAAAAAAACTTGGCATTTTTTTATGAAAGTCTGCGATTAATTTTCCTCAAACATCTTGATAAAATTACAGATTTTTAGTATAATAAATATGTAATGATATACCCGTCTGGGTGTGTCTGCTGCTTCGCCAGTCGGAGCAAATAATTATTTCTCAGGAGGAATATTCCAATGGCAGATGTTAAAGTTGCAATTAACGGCTTTGGCCGTATCGGACGCCTCGCATTCAGACAGATGTTCGGCGCTAAGGGCTACGATGTAGTAGCTATCAACGACCTGACCAAGCCCTCTATGCTTGCTCAGCTCCTCAAGTACGATACCGCTCAGGGCGGCTACTGCGGCAAGATCGGTGAGAATCTTCACACCGTTACCGCTGATGATGAGAAGGGTACCATCACTGTTGACGGCAAGACCCTGACCATCTACGCTGAGAAGGACGCTAAGGATCTTCCTTGGGGCAAGATCGGCGTTGACGTTGTTCTCGAGTGCACAGGTTTCTACTGCTCCAAGGACAAGTCCCAGGCTCACATCGACGCAGGCGCTAAGAAGGTAGTTATCTCCGCTCCGGCAGGCAACGACCTCAAGACCATCGTTTTCTCCGTTAACGAGAAGACCCTGTCCGCTGACGACAAGATCATTTCCGCTGCTTCCTGCACCACTAACTGCCTCGCTCCTATGGCTAAGGCACTGAACGATTATGCTCCTATCCAGTCCGGTATCATGAGCACGATCCACGCTTACACCGGCGACCAGATGATCCTCGATGGTCCTCACAGAAAGGGCGACCTGAGAAGAGCAAGAGCTGGCGCAGCTAACATCGTTCCGAACTCCACCGGTGCTGCTAAGGCAATCGGTCTGGTTATCCCCGAGCTCAACGGCAAGCTCATCGGTTCTGCACAGCGTGTTCCTGTTCCCACAGGTTCCACCACTATCCTTACCGCTGTCGTTAAGGGCGCAGATGTTACCAAGGAAGGCATCAACGCTGCTATGAAGGCTGCTGCTTCCGAGTCCTTCGGCTACAACGAGGATCAGATCGTTTCTTCCGATGTTATCGGTATGAGATTCGGCTCCCTGTTCGACGCTACACAGACAATGGTAGCTAAGATCGCTGACGATCTCTATGAGGTTCAGGTTGTTTCTTGGTATGATAACGAGAACTCTTACACCTCTCAGATGGTTAGAACCATCAAGTACTTCGCAGAGCTCAAGTAATTTCTGCTCTTTAAGTGCATAGAAGCTCCCCTCGGGTGACCGGGGGGACTTTTTTTGTGGTGGATTATGGGGAGTGGGGTGGAGATGAACTAGAATTTAGCGGCGAATGTTCCGCTTACTGCAACCCCAAATCGGGAGTCAAGGGGGACGCGTCCCCCTTGCAGGTCAAGGGCGGAGCCCTTG
>OLOK01002931.1_pt1 | contig 11159 bp, 10 predicted proteins | sample 1672591 | NCBI WGS metagenome assembly OLOK01 (sample SAMEA3136703, study PRJEB25190) | human gut metagenome | biome: human gut; feature: human-associated habitat; material: faeces | place: Austria | collected 2013 | reverse complement strand
TCGTATTTCCCGAAAAAGAGAGGGTAATATTTCAATGCCTCCACATCCTGTGTGCAGCCTAGGAAGATATTTCCGAAATTCGCCTCAATGGACGACCTGTCCAGTTTGCTGTACAGTTTCTCCAGCTTGGCTCCGGACTGGGTGAGCAGCAGGAACGCCGCCCCGTACTCGCGCAGGACGGAAGGCAGCTTCTCGAAGTCACGCACCTTGAAGGTGGTCATCTCGTCCAGGATAAATACAAAGGGGACCCTGTTCTCCATGGAAAACGAGCGCGAGGCGATACTCATTACCATGGCGATGACGGGGGATATCACCGACTCCGTTGCATAGTTGTTGCTGATTGCAAAAAGTTTCGGATGTTCAGGATCAATCAGATTGAAGTCGAAGTCATTCCCTGTCAGCACATAGCATATGTTCTCATTGGTGGCCAGCTTCGCCACATAGTTGCTGAGAGTGGACACATAGGAGGCCTGTGTTTTCTCACTGCCTTCCGCCTTGAGGTACGCCCCCGCCATCATGGCGCTGATATCGTTCAGCTTCAGGAATTCCTGAAGCTGTCCCGTATCGGCCTTCATCACGAAGTTGACGATATGCGGCAGCGTGCAACATTCCGGGAACTCGTCCCAAAGCCTGTACGCCACGCCGTTCAGGATGCCAAGCGCGCCCGTATACCATTCGTCCTGTTTGGATGTGGGCGGCATCAACGCGCCCAGTACGTCCTCCATCAGCTGCATGAGCATCGTCCTGTCCTTTATATTCCTCCTGTCCAGCGGATTGAAGCGGTAAGTCCGGTTCATGTCCGTGAAATTTACATAATAGAACTCATGGGGGTATCCGTGTTTCCTGATCAGGTTGTATGCAGTCCGGGTATAGTCAAAATCCTTGAAGTCATAGATGAAACCGGCGAATCCGGACCTGATGTACTGTTCCATCAGCGGTTTGCCTATGGATTTGGTCTTGCCGGAACCGGCTCCTCCATAGACAAGGAAATTGGAGAACCAGTAATAATATCTGATAATTGTCCCGTCCGTAGCGTGAAGGGAGAGCAGGGCTTTTCCGCCCTTTCCGCTTTCTGTCCCTCCTTTGAAAGAAAGACGAAGAAGTACGGAAACGACACCCGGAAGCAGGAACCACCACCCATCCGGAATGGTGGCATGTGCGACAGCTGTTTCTGCAAGTATCAACAGCAGGAACAGGACATGTGACATCCGGGATTTTCCCGGAAACAGACAGCTGGCAATGCCGCCGCCAAAAAGCAGGGCTGCCAGTCTCATAATAAACATATGATCCATATTCATAAATTGATTTAGATTTTTCCGGTAAGCGCATCCTTTACCAGTCTTTTGGCTTCCGCTATGAGAGCCTGTTTCGGATTCGCCATGAAACGGAACATCCGGTAAGACACATCCAGCATCTTCCTCTCGTTTCTGAATTCTTTCTGCAGGATGGCGGATTTGGCCATGCTCATCGCCTCGTTCTTTCCTGGAACATAATGGTAGGTGTGTTCCCTGCCGTCCTCGTAATACCTGTGCGTGGCCTTGTAATCATACATGCTGATGAACCGGTCCGCACACCGGGCTTTCCACTCCATGTGTTCGAAGCCGATCATGACTTTTTTGCCATCCAGGACATGGACAAATCCCTTGCTTTTTGCGAGCGGTGACAATGATACCGTCTGTGTCACATCGTTCCGCGAAACGATGATATGAACATGGAGTTGCAGCCCGGGTTTCCTGTCCCCGGCTTTTGCCCGTCCCTCCTTTACATCCTCATCATTGTTCCTGTAGTGGCGTTCCGTTTCCACCCTCCCAAAATAAACAAGATCCTTTCCTGATTTTATCTTCTCCCTGCGAAAATTCTCCGCATACAGGTCCATACAGTTCCGGGAGTAATTCTTCAACTCATGAATGACCTTTTCCTGTTCCTCCACGGTGAGCCGCTCAAATTCCGCCACCTGCTTTCCTGTAACCTTCCGGATCAGGTGGACCGCTTCATCCTGTGAGGGATTGATGGACAGCATATAGAATTTATCGTCTCTTTTTTTTAGGCTCTTGTGGTTGTTGTCAATCTTTTGCATGACCGTCACCGGTGCGACATAATCCTCCTCATGGGAGAAGAAAGTGTCATAATAAGGTTTGTCTTCAAGACTTTCCTTCAACAGATATTCCACCAGTGCCCGGCACCTGTCCTTGTTGTCGCATACACAGGGTGTGTTGACCGGTTTATGTACTTTTACAAACATATTTATAGGTTTTATGAGTAATAATGGTTATATGATATATCAAAAGCCTGGGAACATACAGTGTACCACAGCCACCTGTCGAAACCGATCATTCCCTTTTTACCATTCAAGATATTAACAGATCCCCGGCTGTTGGCAAGAGGGCATAATGTTACCGTCTGTGTCACATCGTTCCGTGACACGATGATATGAACATGGAGTTGCAGCCCGGGTTTCTTGTCCCCTGACTTTGCCCGCCCCTCCTTCACATCCCGGTCTGTTCCTTTATAATACCGGGCATTACCGATTCTTCCGAACCAAAGAATATCCTCCACTCCCTTTATCTTTTCCCTTCTGAAATTTATTGAATAACACCTCATGCATAGTATTGTAAATTTCTTCAACTCGTCAGTCACTTCAATCTGTTCCTCCATGGTGAGCTGCTCGAATTCCGTCACCTGCTGTCCGGTGACCTGCCGGATCAGGTCGGCCAATTCCTCCTGTGAGGGACAAATGAAAATCCGATAGAACTTATCATCCTTCCTTTTCAGCCTTCTGTGATTATTGTCAAGTCTTTGTATAACCTCCGCAGGGGTTATATGACACATGTCATGTGAAAAGAAATTATCATAGTATTCTTCACTTGCCATGCATTTGTCCCTCAGATAGGTTATTAACATTGCAGAGGACCCTTTATGATTCCGTATCCCCGGCATATTGCTTGTCTTGTGTATTCTTACGAACATATTTCCTTTACCTTATATAACAACATTTCCAGATAGACCGGTGCGACAAAATAATCTGTTCCTTTTTCCGCCTTCTTGAAGTTCTTCTGGTCGAAAGCGTTTTCCAGCAGCCTGACAACCTGTCCGAGTTTCCGTCTGTCCTCCACGTCAGGAGCACCTGCTTGCTTCAAGCGTTCCACTTCCGCTTTCAGTTGGGTGACCTGTTTGTCGGCCCGGTCCAGCAATTCATCACTGTGCGCTTCCGGCGCCGGAAGCAGCTTGTCGATCTTGTCTTTCTCTATGGCACGGATGATTTTGATGATCCGTTCGATTCCCTGAAGTTCCAGTGTCTTGAACTTCCCGTTGATTGATGTTCGGGGATCCACCCCATTCCGCTCAAAGTAGGACAGCATTGTCTCAATGAATTCACTGGCCGACACGCTTCCTTTCATTTCGTCCAGATGCTGTTTCACATCTATGGATACACGAATGGTTTTTGTAATTTTTGTTTGCATAATCTTGAATCTTTCCGCAAATGTAAGGGCGGACCGGCACAACCTTTTTGTGCTGCCTCCATCTTTTTTTCTGTAGATTTTTGTCTACATCGCAAATTGTTAACAATCAAATATATATAAAAAACATGTCGATTTTATGTAGACAACACAATTACTTGATAATCAACAGAAAAAAGACTTAAATCTACAGAAAAAGTAGACAATTTGTCTACAAAAAATCTCACAACCTATTGACAATCACGGCTCTGCGTGATGAACATTCCATTGAAATGGGATGTCTGCTTGCTCTTCCTTATTATTTTTTCGATGAAAAAATGGAATTTCTCGGGCAGAGCCCTTTCCCAAGAAAAGAGAAAAGACCATGCGAAATGAAATGAATATAAAAAATATGTGACAGAAAAACGGATATATATTATGTCTATACAGGAACAAACTGCAAGGTTATATGGCAGATACGGATGTGCACCGGATTTCAGGTCTTGAAAGACACGGAGAAATCCGGAAAGGCACTGGCATTGCCATTTTGTAAGAGATTCCTTCGGAAGCTATCGGCAAGTGGCCGGTGGACAAACCGGAAGACAATACGGCAGACTTTATCAAACCGATTCTGAAAATCAAGAAAAGTACAACACCTGTTTCTGCATAATCTTCCCGAAAAAAAGAAAATGAACAATACCTGACAGTATTCTTTCATTAAGCGGATACCGCCAGTAATGATCAGATTGCCGATAGAAATGCGCATGAACATTCCTGTCCATGAACGAATAATTAAAGTGTTTTAATATTAAAACATTAAAATATCAAAATGTTGAAATATTAAAACTTTAGTCATAGTCATAAATACCTGTACATGAAGTCATGCAGGTGTTGTTTTATGATATTTATTTACCCATACATGTTATATTATCATTAAAAATATCAGACACCTAATTCTGTAACCCACACTTGATCTTATGTGGAAAATCAATGGATATTCTTTTTTTCAAAAGAATGCTGACGGTTCAATTTAAAAACATTTTAATATCAGAATATTTTAATTTTAAAATATCAAACAATTTTAAAATTAAAATATTAATACGGACAGGTATGGAGTTGTAATCCGTATCTTTGCCCCATGTCCTTTTAGAAAAAGGAAATATGCCATCATGCCTCCTAAAAATGTCTATATTTGCGTTTCAATAATATAAATGATATGAACAGAACTAAGGACGCATACAGACACCAATCAAACAACAGAGTCATCATGTGGTACAAAATAAGAGAATTATATTCAAAAGGATTTAACAAAAGTCAGATTGCGTTCCAGCTTGGTCTGCATAGAAGTACGGTGCGCCGGTACTTGAAAATGGATGAGGATACATTGACTGCAAAATTGCAGCATCGCAGGCGATATCCCCGCATACTTGACAAATACGAAAGTTATGTCTGTGACGTTCTTTCCCGGTACAGGTTCCTGTCCGCCTCCCAGATTCATGACTGGATGAAGGAACAGTATCCTGATCTTCCTGTTGTCTTCGGGAAAACCGTATACAATTTTGTGGAAACTGTACGTCGTAAGTATAATCTGGACAAGGAGGGTCTTTCCAAACGTGTTTATGAGAAAATGCCGGATACCCCTTACGGGGAATATGCCCAGATGGATTTCGGAGAAAGCCGTATGCCCACATACAGGGACGACTTTGTCAAAGTTTATTTTTTTGTCATGGTGATGAGCCGTTCCAGGCAGAAGTTCGTGTATTTTTCCTGTACGCCTTTCACATCAGCCCTAGCCGTATATGCCCATGAACTGGCTTTCGCATATTTCGGAGGGAAGCCGAGAAGGATAATCTATGACCAGGACAAAGTCCTGCTGGTCAGAGAAAACCTGGGTGACCTCATATTGACAAGAACATTCCGTGCCTTTGTCAACGAGCAGCATTTCCAGCCCGTGTTCTGCCGTCCTGCTGATCCGGAAAGCAAGGGAAAAGTGGAAAATGTGGTCAAATATGTCAAGCGTAACTTTCTTGCCGGACGGACATTTAACAGCCTGGAAGTCCTTAACACCGAGGTCCTGCAATGGCTGGAAAAAACAGGAAACGGCAAGATACATGGAACCACACGCCTGGTTCCGGCTGAGGAATTTGAGATTGAACGGAAATATCTGTTGCCATACTATGGAGAACCGGTGCCCCCTAAAGACGAGCCGAAAGAGTATCATGTCCGCAAGGACAATACGGTACGGTACCGGACCAACTACTACAGTGTGCCCTCCGGCACCTATAAAAATCGGAACACCGTTGTATGGCTTCTTGAGAATAACGGACATATCGAGCTGTACGACAAAGAGAGCGGTAAACTCATATGCAGGCATGAGTTGTGTCCCGGAAAAGGGAAAAATGTATGTGACAAAAGACATCATAAGGACAAGACACGGAGTGTGAATGACTTGCAGGTCCGGATCCGAAAGCGGACGGAAGATGACCCCACCGTTATTCTGTGGCTCCGGAATCTGGAAAGGGAAAAGCCGCGCTATTACAGGGACAATATGAAACTGCTGCTTCATGTGATATCCGAATACGGCAAAGAAACAGTGATAGCAGCCCTGCGGACCTGTCTGGAAAAAAACATATACAACAGTCTTTCCGTGCAGGAAATATCCGGCTCAATCCACAGGAGTAAGGACAATATGAACGGGATGACTTTCCAAGCTCCGACATCCATTCCGGAAACAGCGGACTGTCATCCTGAAAAAACAGATATAAACCAATATAACAAGTTTTTTGAATGATACAAAGTGAAAAATTGAAAGCACACGCCAAACGTCTGCGGCTTTACAACATTGCAAACCGCATGGACAGCATTCTGCATCATGCACAGGAAGAAAAACCGACCTACCCGGAATTCCTGTCCCTGGTATTAGGCACCGAAGTTGAGATGAAAGAGAGGAAAGACTACGAGAGACGCCTTGTTGCGGCACGTCTGCCCCGAAAACATGATCTTGACGAATACGACTACAATTTTTATGAGGGCATAGACCGCCGGCAGATGAAGGAGCTTCGTGAACTGGTATGGCTCCGTGAAGCTTATAACCTGATCCTGATGGGACCATCAGGAACCGGAAAGACATTTCTGGCAGCCGGTCTTGTCTTTGATGCGGTCAAGGCCGGTTACAAGGCATACCTGATGACAATGGAGGATATCGTAAATTGTCTCAGACTTAAAGACATCTCAACTCCGGCCATGATGACTTATAACAAGATTCTGCGCGCACAGCTGCTGGCAATAGATGATATCATGCTGTTTCCTGTGAAAAGAGAAGAAGCAACTGCCTTCTTCAACCTGGTAAACACCCTACATGAGAAGACATCCATCATCATTACAACCAACAAGGCACCTACAGAATGGGTAGAAACATTGAATGATGAAATCCTTGCCAGCGCTCTGCTTGACAGGCTGCTTTATCGATGTGAAGTCATCAAGTTCACCGGTAGTAGCTATCGGTTAGAAAACAGGCAAACGATTTTCAAGACTACAACAGGAACGAGAAACGAACTTATGAAGCCTTAGTTACTGGTGTATTCTGTGGCATATTTAACTTTTCTAAAAAAAGGCACAAGAAAATTTGCAAATTACACCTGGTCGAATCCTCCGATATGTCCTACCGGGACGAAGTGCTGGAGATACTGTATCATACTCCCGAGTTCGTTATCCGTGAGGGCAAGGTCGTGGATAGCCGCCAGCGTCAGCTGGGCATGCTGCACGGCGGCGAGCCGTGGCGTTACATGGAAGAGCGCTTCTTCCCGGAACTGCGCGCCTCGGGAGTGCTCGTCGTCGTTGAAACCGGGCGGGAGGATACTTCCAGCCCTGAACCGGTCGCCCCGCCGCGCGATACCGTTGTCGTAGAGCACCGGGACACGGTGGAGGTCATCCGACGCGACACGATGGATGTACTTTGCCCTGTTGTCCCGGCCCGCAAACCCTTCTACATGTCGCTGAAAACAAACTTGCTCTACGACGTGGCCCTGGTGCCGAATATCGGAGCGGAGTTCTACCTGGGCCGCGGCTGGTCGCTGGGCGGTAATTGGATGTACGCCTGGTGGAACAGCAAGAAGCGTCATAATTACTGGCGCCTCTACGGCGGGGAGCTGGAGATCCGCAAATACTTCGGTCGTCGCGCGGCAGAAAAACCGCTTACCGGGCATCACCTGGGACTCTACGGGCAGCTGTTCACGTACGACTTCGAGCTCGGGGGTACGGGTTACATGGGCGGCAAACCGGGCGGCACGCTTTGGGAGAAGATGAACTACGCTGTGGGTCTGGAATACGGCTACTCGCTGCCCGTCGCCCGTCGCCTGAACCTGGATTTCGTCATCGGCTTGGGCTACTGGGGCGGCGAATACCATACATACGACCCCGTCGACGATCATTGTGTCTGGAAAGAGACCAGGCAGCGCCACTGGTTCGGCCCCACGAAAGCGGAAATCTCCCTCGTGTGGCTGATCGGCCGGGGTAATTACAACGAGAAGAAAGGAGGCAAGCGATGAAAAATATATTGAATACAGTGACAATGGCGGCACTCCTTGTCGCCGCGACATCCTGCGAGCACAAGGATCTGTGCCACGACCACGCGCACGCGGTGGAGGTAGAGGTGGTCTTCGACTGGCGTAACGCTCCCGACGCCGCCCCCGCTTCCATGTCGCTCTACCTGTTCCCGGGTGACGGCGAGGCGTTGCGTTATGATTTCACGGGTCGCGACGGCGGTACCATCCGCGTTCCTATCGGAAAGTACGAGGCGCTGTGCCTGAATTCCGACACCGAAAATATCGGTTACCGGAACACGGAACGCAAGGGCACTTTCGAGGTGACGACCCAGACGAGCCCGCTGCTGGGGGGCCTTTCCGCCCTGGGCGTGCGCTCCGAGGGTGCCCCGAGGGCTGACGGGGCTGGAGACGAGCGCGTCGCGCTGTCCCCGGACATGCTTTGGAGCGACCAAGCGGAAAGCATCGAGCTGAAACATATCCCGGCTCGGCAGAGGATCACGCTTTACCCGGAACAGTCGGTTTGCAGGTACACGGTCGAGATCCGCAACGCCGAGAACCTGAAATATGTCTTTGGTGTCAGCGGTTCGATCTCGGGCCTCGCGGGAGGTTTGTTGCCCGGCACTGGGCCGGATGCCCTCACGGGGGAGCGTGTCACGATCCCGTTCGACGCTGCTGTCGGCGAGGGGGAAAACGGGGAAAAGAGTGTCGTCACGGGCGGCCTTCTCACCTTCGGCCACTCCCCCGCGGTGGATAAGGCGCACCAGCTGACCGTTTACGCCGTCCTCTCCGACGGGAGCAAATGGTATTACACCTACGACGTGACGGGGCAGATCCACTCGGCGCCGGATCCCCGTAACGTGCATATCGTGCTGGACGGGCTTCCGTTGCCCAAGCCCATCACCAACGGCGGCGGTTTCCAGCCCGAGGTGGAGCCGTGGAAGCCCGTGGAGATAGATTTAAAAATGTGATGATCGTCCATGTTATGGACAGAAAGATGTCATATTATTTATTGTTTAACCCTTTTATATTTTTTAAAATGAAACAGAAACTGTTTTTCATTGCCGTGGCCGCCATGGGCATGGCATCGTGCTCGCAGGACGAATCCACGGGCATCAACAATGGCAACGCGATCGACTTCCGCGCCGCGTTGGGAACCCGTGCCGTTGAAACGACGACGGCCAACCTCGACAAGATTGTCGTGACGGCCATCGACAAGAACGACGCCAACTACTTCACCGACGCGGAGTTCACGAAGAACGACGCTTTCTTCACCTCCACTCCCGCCTATTACTGGCCTGGCGACGGCAGCGACCTCTCGTTCTACGCTTACTCGCCGGCAGCCTCGGATCTGGGCGCTACCGTGACGATCAACTCGACGACCAAGACGCTCGCCGATTTCTCGCCCGCCTCGGCGATCGCCGACCAGAAGGACTTCGTGACCGCCAACGCTACCGGTAACAAAACCAACGAGTCGACAGGTGTCGCCCTGCTGTTCAAACACCAGCTTTCCCAGGTCGAGATCAAGGCCAAGAACGGTAACGAGGGATACGTTTACAAGGTGACCGGCGTGCGTATCGGGCAGCCCGTTTCGAAGGGAACGTTCGATTTCGGCACTTCCGGCTGGACGCTCACGCAGGACAAGACAAACTACCTGGCGGAGTATGACCAGGCAATCACCCTGGGAGCCGACGCGCAGGGCCTTATGGGGGATGGAGGCAACGCCATGCTGCTTCCGCAGCAGCTCGTTGCCTGGACTCCCGACACGGACATGCCCAACGCGAACAAGGGCGCTTACCTTGCCGTGAAGGTGAACATCACGACCAAGGACGGGGCCCGTGTATATCCGGCAGAATCTGTCGGCGAGTATGATTGGGCCGCCGTGGCTGTCGGCACGAACTGGCAGGCCGGTAAGAAGTACATCTACACGCTTGACTTCTCGGAGGGTGCCGGTAAGGTCGATCCGGAGAAAGAACAACCTGAAGATCCTACCGTTGACCCGTTCGATCCGGGCGAGGATATCCTGGGCAGCCCCATCAAGTTCACCGTGGAGGTTAGCGAGTGGGAAGACGCCGGCGCGCAGGATATAACCATGTAACAAACCCTCCGGCCGCAGGACGGCCGGGCCAACGGGTCGGAAGGGGTTGAACCGGATAAACGTGTCGTAGGTGAAGAGGCACACGCGCGACACGTTTCGGGGAGAGAGCCTCGAAAGGGGCTTTCTCTGTCTCCTTCCGGCCACTAACACGCGGGCACGAGAATCCCGCGTACAATATAAGACAAGAACAGTAAAAAACGAAAGCGATGAACAAGCAGGAATTGATAAGAGCCGTGGCCGCCAGGGGCGGGCTGCGTGTCACGGATGCCGCCAAGGCGATGAGCGCCTTCGGGGATATCCTGAAAATATGCATGGCGGAAGGAGAAAGAATCACGTGGCCCGGGGTGGGCTCCTTCTTCAGCAAGGAATGCAAGGCCCGCCGGGGACATAATCCGGCCACGGGTACCGCTATCACGATCCCAGCCCGGAAGAGCGTGAAATTCTCCCCCGGGAAAACCCTTCGGGAGGCGGTCATGAAGAAATGAATCAACCAGAGGCGGGCCCTTTCTTCCCCCGGGGGCATCGAGCCTGCCCGGGACTGCTGTGAACTGTAAAACGGCAGTCTCCCCCGCGGCAGCCCCGGCCAGTTGTAGTGATAATGAAACATGATATAATAACTAAAAGACATGAATATGGATGTAAAAAAGAATTTCTACCGGGGGCTCGGGAACCGGAGCCTGCCGGTGTTGTTTTCGGTTCTCCTGTTCGCCTCGTGCCAGGACGACCTGCAAACGAGTGTACACACGGGGCCCGGTATCCGCTTCTCGGTATCCGAAGATAAGGAATGGCATGCCACGCGGGCAGCGGGTAGCCCGGCAGAAGCAACGACACCGAGGGATTCCCTTCTGGGCGTGCTACCCCTGCAGGCCGCGGACGGCGGCGAGGGGTTGTACCTGCACGCCATGATTGCCGACGGGATCGAAGTGACAGGTGCGAATGGGCAAACCGACGAACCGCAGACCCGCGGCTCTCTCGTCGGAGCGGACAACTTTTACGATTCGTTCGGCGTATTGGCTTCGGTTTATACGTGTAGATACTAATTGAAAAGTGCGCTGTATTCTAATTGAAAAGAGCTCCATCCAT
>OLOK01002923.1_pt1 | contig 11196 bp, 6 predicted proteins | sample 1672591 | NCBI WGS metagenome assembly OLOK01 (sample SAMEA3136703, study PRJEB25190) | human gut metagenome | biome: human gut; feature: human-associated habitat; material: faeces | place: Austria | collected 2013 | reverse complement strand
AGAAGTGGGCACAGATGAGCCTGAAGAACACCGCCAACAGCGGCATCTTCAGCGCAGACCGTTCTGTGCTGGATTACGCCCGCGATATCTGGCACGCTTCTGCTGTGAAGTAATTGGAAAGGTCAACCCCCCAGTCACCTACGGTGACAGCCCCCCTCGTAGTGGGGCCTCTGGCGTTACGGGAAGTTTTACAGCTTTTCCTTTACGCACAGACTTCACCGTTCTGCCAAGGTCTCCCCTACTAGGGGAGGTGGCAATGCGAAGCATTGACGGAAGGGTTTAGCACAAATATATCTCTGCCCCGGAGCCATTACGGAACCGGGGCTTTTTTTGAGAAAGGAACGACCCCACTTGTCTTGTCTGTTCAACAGTTTTGACCCCTATTTCAAGCAGCCCTTTGGTGCGGTGCGCGCCGGGCAGACTGTCCGGCTGTCGCTCTGCATCCCCGAAGAGCTGGGCTATGTAGACCCGCACCTTGTCCTGAAAAAAGAGGGTAAGTTCGATGTTCCCGTCTACTACCGGATGAACTTCGATGGCCAGACCCCCAGGCAGAACCACTTTTCCGTGGAAGTGCCTCTGAATGACCCGGGCCTCTACTTCTACTACTTCGACCTCTACACCGACTTCCGCCGCATCGTGCGCGGGCCGGACAACTGCGGCGTCGTGAGCTGGCAGGAGGGCGAAAGCTGGCAGATCACGGTCTACGAGGCCGATTTTGAGACGCCCGCCCCCATCAAGGGCAAGGTGTTCTACCAGATCTTCCCCGACCGCTTCTGCGAGGGTGTGGAGAACAAGCCCATGCCCTTCCCCGACCGGCTTTATCAGGCCGACAAGCACGCCGAACCCTTCTGGCAGCCCAACGAGGTAGGCGGCCACCTGAACGAGGACTATTTCGGTCGGGATGATGTGATCCCCATGTGGGTGGCGGACATGGATTTCGCCTGCGCCCCCTGCGTCGTGGAGGCTGTACAGAAGCGCGCCGCCCATCCGGTTTACGGCTACGGTATGCGCCAGCAGCCCTATTATGATGCGGTGATGGGCTGGCTGAAAAAGCGCCATGGCTTTGAGGTCAACTATGAGCATCTGGCCTTTGCGCCTCCCGGCGTGATCTACGCCTTGAACGTGATGCTGCGCATCCTCACCAAGCCCGGCGACAGGGTCATGGTCCCCATGCCCAACTACGACCCGCTGTTTGACATGGTCACCCGGGGCGGCCGGAAGCTGGTAGAGACGCCGCTAGTCTGGAAGGACGGGCGCTACACCTTCGACTTCGCCGATATGGAGGCCAAGGCTGCCTCCGGCGTGAAGGTACTGGTGCTCTCCAGCCCCCACAACCCCACCGGCCGGGTATGGACCCGTCAGGAGCTGGAGGGCGTGGCGGAGATCTGTCTGCGGCACAACATCTTCATGCTGGTGGACGAGATCCACTGCGACTTCGTGCCGCCGGAGCATCCCCACACCACCTTTGGCCTGCTGGGCGAGGAGGTGCTGCGCCATTCCATGGTCTGCTACTCCTCCAACAAGGGCTTCAATCTGGGCGGACTGGGTATGGCCACCCTGGTGCTGGCGGACGACGACCTGCGGTGCAAGTTCAACGAGGAGATGTCCATTGCCCAGACGCGGCTGGACAACATTTTCGGCATGGCCGCCCTCATAGCCGCCTACAACGACGGCGAGGAGTGGCTGGATCAGGCCATCGCCTACGTCTCCGACAACAAGGCGTATCTGGATCAGTTCCTGCGGGAGCGCATTCCTCAGATCCGTATGATCCCCTCCGAGGGTACGTATCTGGTCTGGCTGGACTGCTCCCAGCTGCCCTACCGGGGCATGGCGCTGGAGCATTTCATGATCAATGAGGCCAAGGTGGCGTTCTGCGCCGGCTATGAATTCGGTAAGCAGGGTGAGGCTTTTCTGCGCATGAATGTGGCCTGTCCCCGGTGTACCCTGACAAAGGCTCTGGAGCAGATGGAAAAGGCGATCAACGGTCTGTCGCTTCAGTAATACCTGTAAACGACGCACCTTGTGAGATAAGAAATTTTTTTAAAGGAGAAACAGCTATGAAAAAAAGAACGATTGCAATGTTCCTGTCCGTAGCTCTGTGTCTCTCGGTGGCCTTGACTGGCTGTGGGGCAGACAAATCGCAGCAGAGTGACCCCGCTGATGACGGCAAAAAGAGCCTGGCCATCGCAGTGCTGAATGATGTTGTCTCGCTGGACCCCGCAGTAAAGGACAGCAGCGCCGAGATGCAGATGGCGTCCCACCTGTACGACCCTCTGGTGGACTATGATGCGGACCTGAGCAAGAAGCCCGGTCTGGCAGAGAGCTGGAAAGTTCTGGATGACGGCGTGACGTGGGAGTTCAAGCTTCGCCAGGGCGTGAAGTTCTCCAACGGAAACGACTTCAATGCCGACGACGTGGTCTTCAGCTTTGAGCGCATCCTCAACGATCCTACTCTGGAGATGGGCGTGTACCTCATGCGTCTTCAGGAAGTCAAGAAGGTGGATGATTACACCGTGCAGCTGGTGACCAAGATCCCCTATCCCGTGTTTGCCGGCAGCCTGGTGCATATCATGATGCTTGACAAGGAGACCTGTGAGGGCCTTTCCAGCGAGGAGATCTCCGCCAACCCTGTGGGTACCGGTCGGTATCGTCTGGTGGAGCACGTGAAGGAATCCTATATCAAGCTGGTCCGCAACGACGAGTATTGGGGCGAGCTGCCTGATGCAGAGACCGTGGAGTTCCGTGTGATCGCCAATGCAGCCACCCGCACCACCGCTCTCATCAACGGCGAGGTGGACTTTATCTCCAACATCCCCGTGATGGACGTGGACCGTCTGAAGGACGCCTCCAACGTTCAGGTCATTACCAATCCCAGCCTGTCCTGCAGCTACATGGGCTTTGATCTGCTCAATGAGCATGGCTCTGCCGGCACCGACGATCCCAACCCGCTTCTCAACGTGAAGGTTCGTCAGGCTATCTACCATGCCATTGACGTTCAGACGATCGTCGATACCGTCATGAACGGCTACGCCACCGTAGCGAACTCCTATATGCCCAGCATCTGTGTGGGATATAATGCCGACGCAGAGCGTCCCGCCTACGATCCCGAGCTTGCCAAGCAGCTTTTGGCGGAGGCCGGCTATCCCGATGGCTTCTATCTCCGCATCGACGCCCGCAGCGACAGTGACGTGAACGCCGATCAGGTGTCTCAGGCCATTGCCAGCTATCTGGAGAAGGTGGGCATCAAGGCTGAGGTAAACCTGCTGCCTCGCGCCTCCTTCTATGAGAAGACAGACGCAGAGAACCTCCAGTCCTCCTTCTTCATGGCGGGCTGGGGCGACAGCTCCGGCGAGGGCATGGTCATCTTCAACGATATGCTCTATACCTACGACGGCAAGCCCGGCATGGGCGAAGGCAACCGGGGCCATTACAGCAATGCCGAGGTGGATGCGCTGCTGGATCAGGCATCTGTTGAGACCGATCAGGCCAAGCGTGCAGCGCTGGTGGAGCAGGTAGATCAGATCGCCCGGGACGAGGCCGCCTACATTCCCCTGTTCTTCAAGCACAATATCTTCGGCGTGCGCACCGGCATTCAGTACACCCCCAGTTGCGATGACCATATTCTGGCTTGGGACTTCACCTTCTAAGCGCGCATAAGAACAGTCAATGGGCGGAGGCAGAAGGGGATCTTCCCTTCTGCCTCCCGCCAAAAGGGTGTAAGCCCGTAAATGAGGTATTACCATGTTCAAGTATTTCCTGAAGCGGCTGGCGCAAATGGTAGTTACACTTTTCATCGTGTCCATTCTGGTATTTGTTCTGGCCAACTTCATTGGCGATCCCGTCAATATGCTGGTCTCGCCCAAGGCTCCGCCTGAGGTTCGAGAGCAGGTTCGAGAGGAACTGGGGCTCAACAGACCGATCCTGGAGCAGTACGTATCGTTTATTACCAATGCGTTCAAGGGAGATTTCGGCAAGTCCTATATCTATAAAGTGGATGCGCTCTCTCTGATCGCCCAGCGGGTGCCTGCTACGCTGGAGCTGGTTTTTGTATCCGCTGTGCTGGCGCTCGGTATCTCTATCCCACTGGGCGTATATGCGGGCGCTTTCCCCAAACGAAAATCCAGCACATTGGTGATGGGAGGCTCCATTCTGGGCATTTCCCTGCCCTCCTTCTTCATCGGCATCATGCTGATCTACATCTTCTCTCTGAAGCTGCACTGGTTCCCCTCCTCGGGACGGGGCGCGACCGCACCGTTCCTGGGGATGGATTTCAGCCTGTTTGCGCCCGGTGGACTTAAGTACATTATCCTGCCTGCTCTGACGCTGTCTGTGACCAACATCGCATCTCTGGTGCGCCTTACCCGTGCCGGTGTGATGGAGAATATGCGGCAGGATTATATCAAATTTGCCCGAGCCAAAGGTGTGTCCACCCGAAAGGTCCTCTTTGGACACGCCCTGAAAAATGCCCTGATCCCGGTTATCACGGTGTTCGGTATGGAAATCGGTTCCCTTATCGCCTTTACGACGGTGACGGAGACCATCTACTCCTGGCCGGGACTCGGCAAGCTTCTTATTGACTCCATTAACTCGGTGGATCGGCCGGTCATTGTGGCCTATCTGATCCTGACTACGGTGTTGTTTGTGTTTATCAATTTTGTGGTCGACCTTCTGTATACAGTCATCGACCCGAGAATCAAAATCAGGTGATGCGCTATGGGTGAAATGAAAAAAAAGGGCGCGGCCCCCAACAAGAGCTTCTTCCGGCGCATCGCTGAGTCTGAGTTCTTTCACAATTACAAGCGCAGTCCGTCCGCTATCATCGGCACGGTGATCGTGGTACTGGTACTGTTCATTGCCCTTTTCGGGCCGCTGTTTGCTCCGCAGAACCCCTATGATGTAGCCTCTCTCTCCCTTACGGATTCCTACAAGCCGCCTGCATGGGAGGCGGGAGGTGACGCCCGGTTTATTTTCGGTACCGACAGTCAGGGACGGGATATTTTCAGCTCTCTTATTTACGGAAGCCGTATCTCCCTCTTTATCGGCGTTGTAGGTACGCTGCTGGCCTGCGCCGTAGGTATCACGCTGGGACTGATCTCTGGCTATTTTGGTGGAAAAGTAGACGCTGTCATCATGCGTTTGGCAGATATCCTGCTCTCTTTTCCCGATATCCTCGTGGCACTCTTCATCATGACCATGTTTGGACGGGGTGTAAGCAAGCTGCTGGTCGTATTTACGATCATCGGATGTGTCACATACATCCGTACCGTCCGCGCCGAGGTGCTGACGGTGAAGCAGATGGAATATGTAGATGCGGCCAGAGTCATTGGCCTCCCCAATATCCTGATCATCGCCAAGCATGTGCTGCCTAACGTAATGACCACCGTCATCGTTCTTTCCACGATGAAGGTGGGCGGCCTTATTCTGGCGGAAGCCACGCTGAGCTTTCTGGGCGTAGGCGTTCCGGTCACGGAACCCTCTCTGGGCATGCTGGTCAAGAACGGCTTCGACGTGCTGTTCAGCGGATACTGGTGGATCGCGGTGATGCCGGGTCTCTACATCATGCTGATCGTGTTCGGAATCAACCTTCTGGGAGATTTCCTGCGCGATGAGTTCAATCCTAAGCTGAAGTAAGGGGGGAGCGAGATGAGCGAAACACTGCTGCAGGTGGAAAACCTGCGGACCTATTTCCACACCTTCCGCGGTGTGGTCAAGGCGGTGGACGGCATTAGCTTTTCCCTGGATGAGGGACAGGTGCTGGGCATCGTGGGCGAGTCGGGCAGCGGTAAATCCGTTAGCAGCTTTTCCATTCTGAAATTGATCGAGCCGCCCGGTGTGGTGGAATCGGACGGGATTCTTTTCCAGGGCGAGGACATCAGCAAAAAGAGCGAGCGGGAAATGATGAAGATCCGAGGCAAGGCGATCTCCATGGTGTTCCAGGATCCGATGACCTCCCTGAACCCGCTCTATACCATTGAGAAGCAGATCACCGAGATGCTGGACCTCCACCAGAAGCAGATGACCAAACAGGAAAAGCACGCGCGCTGTGTGGAATTGCTGCATATGGTAGGTATCCCCAATCCTGAGGATCGGCTGAAATCCTACCCCCATCAGTTTTCTGGCGGTATGCGGCAGCGGGTCATCATTGCGATCGCTCTGGCTGCCAATCCGAAGCTCATCATCGCCGATGAGCCTACCACTGCCCTGGATGTGACCATACAGGCGCAGATCCTCAAGCTCATGGATAAGCTGGTGAAGGAGCAGGACGCTTCTCTCATTTTGATTACCCATGACTTGGCGGTGGTTTCCCAGATGGCGGATCGCATCATTGTGATGTACTGCGGCAAAATCGTGGAAAGCGGCTCCCGGGATGACGTGATCCGCCGCCCCAGCCATCCGTATACCGAGGGACTTCTTAACTCCATCCCCAGAATGGGAGAGGAGCAAAAACGCCTGGAATCCATTCCGGGTATGGTTCCCAGTATGCTGGATCTGCCCCAAGGATGTTATTTTGCTCCCAGATGCAAATACTGCCAGGATATTTGCCGTACCGTGGCGCCTGAAAACCATGAGGTTGGACCGGGGCATTGTGCGGCGTGCCACTTTCCGCTGACAGGAGGCGAGAGCCATGAGTAAGATTCTTCAGGTGGAGAATTTGGTGCAGGAGTTCAATCTCACCAAGGATTTTCTGGATAAGGTAAAATTCAAAAACGGCCATTTTTCACTGGAAAATCGAGTGGTTCATGCGGTCAACAACGTCAGCTTTGATGTGGAGGAGGGCGAGGTGTTCAGCCTGGTGGGAGAGTCCGGATGCGGAAAGTCTACCACGGCCCGCACCATCATCAAGCTGATCGAGCCAAAGTCCGGCAAGATCATATTCGACGGACGCGATATCACCCGGCTCAAGCCGCAGGAGATGCGCCCCATCCGTCGAGAGATGCAGATGATCTTTCAGGATCCCTATGCCTCTCTGAATCCCCGGCAGAAGATCATGGAGATCCTCACCGAGCCGATGCTGTTCCACAAGCTGTGCAGCAGCAAGGCGGAGGCGGAGGAGAAGGCGATCCATCTGTTGGAGCGTGTTGGACTCAGCTCTGAGCAGGCCAACCGGTATCCGCATCAGTTTTCCGGCGGTCAGCGTCAGCGCATCGGCATAGCCCGGGCGTTGGCGGTCGAGCCTAAATTTATCATAGCAGATGAGCCGGTATCTGCTTTGGATGTGTCCATTCAGGCTCAAATCTTGAACATTCTTATGGATCTGAAGGATGAATTTCATTTCTCCTATCTGTTCATCGCACACGATCTGAGCGTGGTCAAGCACATCAGCGACAGCTTGGGTGTCATGTATCTGGGAACTATTGTGGAGCGGGCTCCGAAGAAGCTGCTGTTCTCCAACCCGGTCCACCCCTATACCAAGGCGCTTTTTTCCGCTGCGCCGACGATTGATGAGGGCAGTATTGCCGAATCTCAGGAGCTGCGTGGAGAGATCCCCAGCCCGATCCATCTGCCCTCCGGCTGTCCCTTCCATGACCGCTGTCCTGTGGCTTGCCCGGACTGCGCACGGGAGAAACCGGAGCTCAAAGAGGTGGAGCCCGGACACTTCGCAGCCTGCCATCTGCTGTAAAAAAGGGGATTTAGTGCGGGTGGATCACCTCGCGTACCCCTGCGGGGGCGGCATAGCCGCCCCCGCTTTTTAATTCTCTATCATTGAATAGACCAGAAGGAGGAAGAAAAAATGGAACTGCAACTTGTGAAAAAGTATGACGCCAGAGCATGGGACGGTGTGGTGGTCCCGCTGGGAGAAGGCAACCTGAACAGCTATCAGGGACCTTGGGAGCAGGAGCTTGCCGCAGTTCGTGCCTCGGGGCGCTTTGAAGGGAAAACGGGTGAGATTTTCCGCTTTTCTGTTCTTTCAGAGGGCGTGCTGACCCAAATTTTCCTGCTGGGTCTGGGGAAAGACTGGAGCCTGGAGCAGGTGCTGGAGAGCTGTGCCAAGGTGTATCGTCAGTGCCAGGAACTGGATCTGCGTGCGGTGTGTACCGATCTGCGGGGCGTGCATCCGCAGTTCACGCCGGCGCTCTTCCAAAAGGCGGCAGAGGCTGCCGCTCTTACCGGCTACCGGTTTGACAAGTACAAGACGACCCCTGCGGCGCCGGGGATCGAAACGGCTGCGTTTCTCTGCGAGATGCCGGAGCGCTACGAGGCCGCCTTGGTAGAGGCGGAGGTGTCTGCTGAGGCCACCTGCATCGCACGGGATCTGATCAATGAGCCCCCCACGGTGCTTACCCCCGCCAAGCTGGCGCAGGCGGCGCAGGAGCTTTTTAAGGAGACGCCCGTGAAGGTGACCGTTTACGGCAGAGATGAGGTGGAGCGCATCGGGCTCACCGCTTTTCTGGAGGTCGGGAAGGGCTCGATTTACGAGCCTAAGCTCATTGTCATGGAGTATACCGGCGCACAGGGCGTGGAGAGCCGCCTGGGGCTGATCGGCAAGGGCCTTACCTACGACAGCGGCGGATACTCCCTCCAGTCGTCTGAGTTTATGGAAACCATGCAGCATGATATGAGCGGCGCAGCCGCCGTGATGGGCGCCCTGTGGGCGGCGCAGAAGCGGGGCCTTCGGATCAATATTACCGGTGTGGTGGCGGCTTGTGAGAATAAGCTCTCCGCCACGGCCTATGTGCCGGGCGATGTGATCCGCTCCATGTCCGGGCGGTATATCGAGGTGAACAACACCGATGCCGAGGGCCGTATCACTCTGGCCGATGCCGTGACGTATGCCAAGCAGTGCTGCGGCGTGGATCGCATCGTGGATATTGCCACACTCACCGACGGTATTCAGACGGCGCTGGGAAATCGCCGCTGCGGAGCCTTTTCCAATAACCGGGCCCTGACCGCACAGGTGGAGAAGGGCGCCGCCGCCGCCTGTGAGCGGATGTGGGAGCTGCCCTGTGACGAGAATCTCCGCCGGGTGCTGGACTCTCGCGTGGCCCATCTGAAAAACAGCGCAATGGGCTCCAGCGTGGGTGGATATGCCACGGTGGGCGCCATGTTCGTTAAGGAGTTTGTCGAGGAGACGCCTTGGATCCACTTGGATATCGGCGGTACCGCTTGGACCACCGAATGTGAGGGGATCTATACAAAGGGCGGCATCGGATTTGGCACGCGGATGCTTTATGAGACGTTCAAGGTGATGGAAAAGGAGGGGACGCAGGTATGAAGAAGCTGGCATTGACGGATTTTACCAAGTATCGGTATCCTTCTGCACTGGAGCTGTCTCCGGACGGCAGATATCTGACCTTTGCACTCAAGGAGGTCGACAGGGAAGGGGACGGCTACCGGTGGAATCTGTGGCTGTATGATCTGGAGAGCAGAGAGAGCCGGCAGATCACCAGAGGAGACCACCAGCGGCAGGCGGTTTGGGAGGATAACACCCATATTCTCTATAAAACCACAGAGCTGGACGAAGCTATGCGGGCCCGGGGCTTTGAGGAAGAGTGGACGGTGTATCACCGCCTGAATGTATGTACAGGCGAAGAGTGCGAGGCATTCCGTCTCCCCATGTCCGTATCCGGGCTCTGGAAAATGGACGAGGGCCGTTATGTTTTCACGGGCGAGACCCATTTGGACCGGCCGAATCTTCTGGAGCTGACGGGAGAGGCGCTGGAGAAGGAGCTCGTTCGCCGTCAGCAGACCAAGGGCTATAAGGTTTTGACGGAATTACCCCTGTGTGAGAACGGGGTTGGGATGTTTAATCAGACCAGAATTACGCTGTTTCTCTATCTGGAGGCTACCGGAGAATATCGCCGGATCACGCCGGAGGACTATGATGTGAATCATGTGAATGTCCGGCCCGGTCAGGTGCTCTTCACTGCGTTCCCCTTCCGGGATGTAAAGCCGGTCACCGAGGGAATGTATCGCTGGGATGCGGAGCGGAACGAGACGGAGACGCTGATCACGCCCGACAAATACAGCATCGACTATGTGGGGCATTTAGGCCGGAAGGCGCTCTGTCTGGGACTGGTCATGCGGGACTATGGCGTGTACGAGCACCCCACATTCTTTGTGGTGGACGAAAATGGCGAGGAAAATCTGGGCCGCTATGACCGCCGGGTCAACTCCGAGGTGGTCACCGACTGCTTCTCCGGCTCCGTCACGGGACAGAGAATGGTAGGCGAGACGCTGTATTTCCTCAACACGGACGGCGTGGGCTCCAGCTTGTGTGTGTGGACGCGGGAAACCGGTGTACAGACGCTCTTCGGCGGCGACGACTACCTCATTGATTTCGATACTAAGGACGGAAAGAGGTTCCTCTTTTCCGCGGCTGTGGGTCTGAAGCTTCCTGAGGTGTACCTTTGGGATGGCGGCCAGCTGGAGCAGCTGACGGATTTCAACGGAGCTGTACTGGAGGGCGTGACCATTTCCGTGCCGGAGCGGCTTACCTTTACCAACACGGACGGCGTGGATATCGACGGCTTCGTGATGAAGCCGGTGGGCTACGAGCCGGGCAAGCGGTATCCGGGCATCCTTCATATTCACGGTGGGCCGAAGATGGTATTTGGCCCGGGCTTCCACCATGAGATGCAGCTTTGGGCGGCCTCCGGCTTTTTCGTATGCTACTGCAACCCAAGAGGAAGCTGCGGCAAGGGAAATGCCTTTGCCGATCTTCAGGGCAAGTACGGAGAGGTAGACTTCCAGGATCTGATGGAGTTCACGGATGAGGTCCTGCGGAGGTATCCCGAAATCGACGCAGATCGAATGGGCGTTGCCGGCGGTTCCTATGGCGGCTTTATGACCAACTGGGTCATCGGTCACACGGATCGTTTCCGCTGTGCCGTGTCCCAGCGAAGCATTGCCAACTATGTGGGGGATTATCTCCTCTCGGATATCGGCTACTATTATGTGCCTGACCAGCAGCTTGGCACCATTTGGGAGCATCCGGAGCGTTTGTGGAAGGCGTCGCCCCTCACCTATGCTGACCGTGTTAAGACGCCCACACTCTTTATTCACGCAGATAAGGATTACCGCTGCACGCTGGCCAACGGTCTGGAAATGTTTGCGGCACTCAAGCTCCATGGCGTGGAGAGCAAGCTGTGCATGTTCTACGGCGAGAACCACGGCCTGAGCCGAGAGGGAAAGCCCTCCAACCGCATCAGCCGACTCAGCGAGATCCTGCACTGGATGGAGGAGCACCTGAAGGAA
>OLOK01002922.1_pt1 | contig 11209 bp, 7 predicted proteins | sample 1672591 | NCBI WGS metagenome assembly OLOK01 (sample SAMEA3136703, study PRJEB25190) | human gut metagenome | biome: human gut; feature: human-associated habitat; material: faeces | place: Austria | collected 2013 | reverse complement strand
ATCGTATCGCTGATGGAAAGCAGACCAGCTTGCTCCACTCTCACTACCAACTCATTACGTCTAGTATATCATAATAAAGAAACAGCAGCCAGAGCATTTCTGCCCTGGCTGCCATTCTTTCTAATCTTTCGTTTTCGCTTCACGGTGTTTCATTCCCGCTTATCCCTATATCACCGGATTATCTTTCTTCGCATCTCCTGAGTACAGGTCATCCAGCTGCTCTTCCAGATCTTTCTGCTGCTTTTTCAGATTCTGATTTCTGACAACAAATACAGCGATTACTGCTAACAATATAAGCAGTGCAAGAAGGTCCAACCAGCAAAAACCAAATTTAGTATGTTCAAATAAATATGCCATATGTCTCCCTCCTTCTATACTCTTGCGGTCTGATCATTTTCTGAGTTCTGTTCTCCTCGAATCTCCTGGATCTTATCGTCCAGCTCTTTTTCAAAATCATCATCACGCTTTTTCTGATTGTTATGATGTACAATAATCATGATTACTAAAATCACCAGGGCAACTAATGCTGGAATATCCCAGGCATGTAAGCTGAGGCTATGAACAAATTCAAAATAACGCATATCGCTACCTCCTTTTCCTTATCTTAATCGACAGTTCCTATCATTTCTCAGTAGAGAGAGGAAGACCTCTCTTTGCAAGCTCGCAATCAAGCTCCTCTCTCACTTCATGTAATTTTTTCTGTCGTTTCTTCATGCTCGTTGTTGTGAATGCATATACAAGTAATGTAATGAGCATGATCAGGAAATGAAGGATACAACACTTGTGATCATCGTTGTCATCCAGCTTCTGATTTGCCACTGGTACCTTGTCATCATCAGATTTAAGCACTTCCTTAATCTCTGCAGCTTTCTCTTCTACCTTCTCCTCACTTGGTGTAACGGCATTCTCGACAGTTGCATTACCTGTCGGCGCTGTTGTACGAGTTGTCGGTCTAGTCGGTCTTGCCGGCGGTGTTGTCGGCTCTGTTGGTGCCGGAGCCGGTGCAGGTGTTGCTGTAAATGTTGCTGTAAATGTCATCTCACCTGTAATATCGTAAGTAATTGTCGGTTCTCCCGGTGTCCAGCTTAAGCTTGACTGATCATATCCAGTATTTGCTGTTGCTGCTGCGATCTGGTTCTTTGTGAGATGTCCAACTCCATCTTTCGCCGGTTTGCCATTTTTATCAACCAATGTTACAACTGCTCGGTCAGTAGATACTGTACCATTTACTGCTGCAAATCTTACGACTACCTGGAACTCATCCGATACTCCATCCGGTTTCTCCGGATCTGTAGGATCTGTTCCGATTACATCTTTGTAGTACTGGAATGTTACTGTGATGTCTTTATCGACAACTGTTACATTCTGTACTGATGGATATGCTACATATCCTTTTACAGCTTCTGCTGTGATACTCTTTTCTGTGTTTGGTTTCAGGTTTTCAATCGTGTAATCTTCTGGTAATAATGCAACATCGCCTTCATTATTTGGTGCGAATTCGTGTACAACATTGATGTTGTATACTTTTTCAATCACTACTGGCACATCCGGTGTTACAGGGTTTTCACCCTCACCGTCAGCTACTGCTGCGTTAGTAATAGTGTTTCCACGATCGTCATATACGATTGTGTACTCTACAGTAATTGTTGCTTTAGCTCCCGGTACAAGTTTATCTAATGTTGCCTGTTTACCATTGCTGATTCCGTTAGCTCCATCGATATTTGTGATTCTTGCCTGTCCGGCTGCTTTCATCTGATCCTCTACCAGAATATTCTTCTGAGTAACATTTCCGATATTGGTTACTGTGATCTCATATGTAACAACTTCACCGATCTGGTATTCTTCCTTCGGGTCTACAACCTTCTTGTCGATTGCCAGTGCAGGTTTCTCTTCTTCTACAGGATCTTCTGTCTCTCCAGGTGTTACATCAGGCTTCTCGATGTCCGGATCCGGTGTTGTTCCTGTTGCTGTTGCCACATTGACAACTGTCTTTCCAAGATCAGATTCTTTTACTGTATAGCTTGCGTCAAATGTCTCTTCCTCACCTGGTGCAAGTTCATCAATTGTCCACTCATCACCTGTCAGTTCGTCAGTTACCTTCACATTTGTAAGTGTAAGGTTACCATCATTTGTAACTGTAATCAAGTAGTTAATTGTCTCGCCAAGTGCGTACTTCTCACCGTTTTCCGGCTCGCTTGTTGTTTCTTTTGATACTGTAAGATGTGAATCTTTTTCTTCTGTATCAACTCTTACTTCGCCATCACCTGTTACCTCTTCGTTTCTTGGATCTTTACCTGTTGCTGTTGCTCTATTTACAATTGTACCTTCAAGAATATCGTCTTCAGTTACTGTATAAGTAGCTGTGAACTGTTTTGTCTCTCCAACTGCAAGTCTGTCAATTGTAAATGCATTGTCTCCAGTATTTCCTGTCAGCTCGTCTGTAACTTCGATGTCGTTGATTGTTACATTTCCGTTATTAGTTACTGTGCATGTAAAGAGCTATTAACAACCTCCGATCTGTCTGTGACACAGATTGCATCCAGCGCCGGTTTTTCTTCTCAGTCTTATTTTTCACAGATCTTTAACAAGAAGGTTGGAATGTCACCGCGACAATATCGTAAATTATATTCACACGAAAAAAAGGAGTAGCATAACTCCTGTTTTCATTTTAAAAGGGTCAGTCTCTCACGACTGACCCTTAATTAATTCAGCATCCCTTTAAGAACTTTGATTATCCTGTTTCTTAAGCTCTGCGTTTCTTTTTTAATGCAATCACAATCGCTGCACCTGCTGCAAGTACTGTCATTCCGAAGAATGGAATCACATCAGTTGCATCTCCTGTCTTAACCGCACCTGGCTTCTTATCAGAATCATTCTTCTTGGAATCATCTTTCTTGGAGTCATCTTTTTCTTCTGTATCAACTCTTACTTCGCCTTCACCTGTTACCTCTTCGTTTCTTGGATCTTTACCGGTTGCTGTTGCTCTATTTACAATTGTACCTTCAAGAATATCGTCTTCAGTTACTGTATAAGTAGCTGTGAACTGTTTTGTCTCTCCAACTGCAAGTCTGTCAATTGTAAATGCATTGTCTCCAGTATTTCCTGTCAGCTCGTCTGTAACTTCGATGTCGTTGATTGTTACATTTCCGTTATTAGTTACTGTAATTGTGTATGTAATTGTCTCTCCAAGTTTTACAACACCTGTCTTATCAGATGTCTTAACTACTGCTAAGCTTGGATTTGGAGTTTCGATCGGATCTTCCTTTTCGCCAGGTGTTACCGGTGTCTTCGGCTCATCTGGATCTGTCGGATCTGTTGCTGTACCAGTTGCGTTATTTATAACTTTTCCTTCCAGCACGTCGTTCTCAGTTACTACATATCTTACATCAAATGTCTGTGCCTCACCCGGTGCAAGTATATCAATTGTAAATGCATTCTCTCCAACATTACCTGTCAGTGCATCTTCAACTTTTACATTTGTAAGTGTAAGGTTACCATCGTTTGTAGCTGTGATCTTGTAGTTGATTACATCGTTAAGTTTGTAGATATGACCTTCCTCTGCTCCTACAGTTGTCTTTGTAATCGTCATATGCGGGTTCGCATCTTCAAGCTCGTCTACTGTATCAGTTCCTGTGAACTTATCATCTACTCCACTGAATGTTACTGTTACATTGTTTGTAAATGTTCCGTTTACAATATCCTGCTCAGTTACTGTATAAGTTGCTGTTGCTGTAACTTCTGCTCCAGGAGCAACATTTTCAAATACGTTTGCATCAAGTGCTACGCCTTCAAGCTCTTCCAGAGTGATTGTCTTAGTTTCCTCATAAATGTTCTTTGCAGTGATTGTAAATGTGATAACGTCACCAGCTTTGTATGTCTGGCTCTTATCATGTGTCTTGTTAACAACTAATGTTGGATCAAGTGGGTTCTCCGGTGTTCCGGCTGTTACTACCAGAGTTCCTATACTCTCTGTTACTGTATAGTTTGTCTTCTTAGCTGTGTATGTTCCGGATGTTCCTTCTACCTCACTGTCTGCCCATACCATCTCGTATGTGTTCTGTGAACTACCTACGTATGTCTGGCTTCCAGTTGTCTTGAATCCATAGGTCTCACCAGATACGATGCCTTCAACTTTACCACCTGCTGTCAATGCTGTTCCGTCAAATGCCCTTGTTTTAGACTCTGTAGTGATTGTTACCGGCTTCGGTGTGATCTGGTATGTTCTTGTAATTGTTCCTGCGTAGTTGCCTGCGCCATTGATTGTTACTGTAATGATGCCTGTAACATTTGTGCGGTCTTCATTGTCGTAAGTTACTGTGTAGTCAGTATCTTTAACAAGTGCTTTACCGTTTCCATCTGTTACTGTTGGCAGCCATGTCTGATCCTCTCCGGTGTACTCAACATCTGTCGGTGCGTCGACTGTGATGCCTTTGTAGTTCGGGTTATCAGGATCAATGCTCTGTGCTGTTACTGTTAATGTACCGATTGTTTCAACTACTTTGTAGTTGGACTCTTTCGCTGTTCCATCCCATGTTAGTGAGTATGTATTCGCTGTGCTTCCAACTTCTGTCTGACTTCCGGTTGTTGCAAATGTTGCTGTTTCATCATTTACAAATCCGCTGATTGTTCCAGCTGCTGTTAATGGTGTTCCTTCATAAACCTTTGTGGCGATTGGTGTTGAAACTGTTAATGTAGCTGGTGTAATCTTCACTGTTCCTTCCAGTTCTACCGGGCTCGGATCATAGTTTGCATTTGTTACTCTGACTTTAGAAGTTACGCCCAGCTGTCTGTCTTCCGGTCTAGTTGCTGCTGTGATTGTCAGTGTTCCTGGGTAATAGGTTACGCTATAGTTACCCTGTGCAGCATCTCCTATTGCCAGAATCTTATAAGTTCCTACATCCTCTCCTGTCTCTCTATTCAGTTTATAATTTACAGTATCTCTTCCAAGTGTTCCTTCTACTATTGCTGTAAATTCAGGATCAGTAGTGCCATATGCCTTATTATAGCTATTTGCTGTTACAGTTACCGGCTTCGGTGTGATTTTCACTGTTCCTTCCAGTTCTACCGGGTTCGGATCATAGTTTGCATTTGTTACTCTAACTTTGATTGTTGTTTCTGTTACATCTTTGTACTGATTCAGATTGGTTGTCCAAGTTTCTCCACCATCATAGCTGTATTCTACAACATCTCCATCCAATACATTATCAACTGTGATCGTATGCTCGTTTGCATCGTATACTCCTTCATAAGAAGTTACGCTCAGCTGTCTGTCTTCCGGTCTGGTTGCTGCTGTGATTGTCAGTGTTCCCGGATGATAAGTTACATTGTAGTTACCCTGTATAGCATCTCCACTTGCTGTAATTGGATATGTGCCTACACCTTCCCCTGCTTCTCTGCTCAGGTTATACGTTACTTTATCAGTTCCAAGTGTTCCGACTACTGTTACTGTAAATTCAGGATCAGCAGCACCATATGTCTTGCTATCACTGTTTGCTGTTACAGTTACCGGTTTCGGTGTGATTGTTACTGTTCCTGTAAGCTTTGGCACCTCTGCATAGTTATCATTCATTACCTGAACTAAAATTGTTGTACCTGCTGTTACATCAGTATATTCTTTTAATTCATCTTCCCAGGTTGTTCCGTTATCATAGCTGTACTTAACCAAATCTCCTCTTTCGAGATTCTTTACTTCGATTGTATGTTTCTTTGCATCATATACTCCATTGTAAGAAGCTACTTCTACTGCTTTCTCTCGGTCTGATGCTACAATCGTCAGTGTTCCCGGGTTATAGCTTACACTGTAATTACCCTGTGCAACATCTCCGCTTGCTGTGATCAGATATTCACCTACATCTTCTCCTGCTTCTCTGCTCAGGCTATACGTTACTTTGTCAGTTCCAAGTGTTCCGACTACTGTTGCTGTAAATTCAGGATCAACAGCACCATATGTCTTGCTATCACTGTTTGCTGTTACAGTTACCGGCTTCGGTGTGATCTTCACTGTTCCTTCCAGTTCTACCAGGCTCGGATCATAGTTTGCATTTGTTACTCTGACTTTGATTGTTGTTTCTGTTACATCTTTGTACTGATTCAGATTGGTTGTCCAAGTTTCTCCACCATCATAGCTGTATTCTACAACATCTCCATCCAATACATTATCAACTGTGATCGTATGCTCGTTTGCATCGTATACTCCTTCATAAGAAGTTACGCTCAGCTGTTTGTCTTCCGGTCTGGTTGCTGCTGTAATTGTCAGTGTTCCCGGATAATAGGTTACGCTGTAGTTACCCTGTGTTGCGTCTCCTATTGCCAGAATCTTATAAGTTCCTACGTTCTCTCCTGTTTCTCTATTCAGTATATAGTTTACAGCATCAGTTCCAAGTGTTCCTTCTACTTTTGCTGTAAATGTAGGATCAGTAGCACCATATGCCTTATTATAGCTATTTGCTGTTACAGTTACCGGCTTCGGTGTGATTGTCAACTCTTCTGTTCCTGTCAACTCACCAGTATACTTCTCACTTGTTGCACGAACCTGTACTGTTTTACTATCACTTACGTTTGTTGCTGTGATCTCTGACGGATTTGTTGTCCAGTCCCTTCCATTAAGACTGTACTCAATCTTCACACCTGCAGTATCAGCGCCCTCAACTTTACCAGTTACTTTTGCTGTCCCTGCCTGAAGCTCTGTTCCATCATATGGTTTTGATACATCCTTTGGTACCAGTGTAAGAAATTCCTCAATCTTCTGCTCTTCCCATTTTGCAGTAAGTGTTACATCTCTATTTGGCATTGTGAAAGTTTCGCCACTATCTAAAGTAGTTGTTGTACCCAAACCTTCAACTGTCCAACCTATAAATTTGCAACCTGCACGTGTAGGTTCTTCCTTAACAGTAACGGTTGTATCTGCATTATGTTTTTCTTCTGCACTAGTTGAATCATCACTAAATTTTCCACCTGCCAGGTTATATGAAACCTTATATTCTGCAGTATATTTTGCGTAATAATTAACAGAACCTGTAACCTTCGCCGGGAATTCTGGTGCACGCTGTGTCAAATTTTCATCTGTATACCATCCAGAGAATTTATAGGTTACACCGTTAACCGTCTTGGTTTCTGGAAAAGTTCTACTTGTGACATCATCAGGTTTTGTTGTAGATGTATCTTTAACTATATAGTTTTTAGATCCTAACATCTCCCAGTTTGTTCCATTGGCATCAAATAAATAATATTTAACCAATGCAACACTCTTACATTTAATATTAACATTACAATCTAGATGCAGATCTGGATTTGTTCCGTTATTTTTTGAAATTTTCGCCGGAACAAGTGTAATTTCCTCTACATCATCTGCTGTAATCTTTACTCCCAACTGTGTTTGAATAGAAGCCTTATATTCATTAAATATTGCATTCCAATGTGTACTGTTTTTAGGAATTACATTTGTGTTATTTGGCCATGATACAACACGCTGACTCAAACCATTAAAACAGTTTTTATCCTTAACCCATTTGGCACCTTCTACATTGACAGTTGCATTTCCGTATGCATCTCCCCAATGACCAGTATCGTTTGAATTTGCATCTTTTGTAGGATCTTTCAGATAATAAACGATTGCCGGCTTTACAGTTACTTTTTCTGAAGAAGTAACACGAACTGTATAAGTGATTGTTGTATGGTATAAACTATATCTGTAAATCCAATCAGAAACTGTTGCTGTTCCTTCTTTCAAGCCCTCTGCAGTAACTTTATATCCTGATCCTGTAAGTTTAATAACATCATTTCCTGATGTAATCGACCATTTATGAGAATATTTACTACTCTTGTAATCGCTACTTTTTAGACTTGCTGTCTCCCCAACCTTGATTGTTTTCTCACTATCCGCTACTGTCGAGATATTCTCATTCAAACTTGCTGTACTAATACTGTTATCTTCTGGTTCCGCTACCGCCGGTTCTTCAACTTTCGTCTCGTCCTCTGTCTTCGGCTCCTCAGCTGCTTTTTCCTCTGCCGGAGTTTCTATCTTATTATATGTAACATCGATAACCTTTTCTTCGTTGATTCCGGCTACCTTATATGTGATTACATTTCCTTCTGTGTTTGCCGGGTCGAATGCATTACCGTTTACTTTAACCTGTGCGATCTCGAAACCGTCATTTAATGTAATCTGGAAGTTGAATTCTTCTCCTTCTTTAACTTCCTTCACATACTGATTGTTACCATCATACTCTGTCACATCAACCTTATTGTTATCAGAACCCCAGGCTTTAATCTGGCCTCCGTCCAATTCTGATTTATTGATCTTAACATTATATGTCTGCACCTCTGGTGCTGTAGCTTCTCCTTGTTGTCCTGCACCTTCGGATGCTGGAACTGCCGTTGCCGGAGTTACAGTTGCCGGAGTTGCCGTTGTTGGAGCTACCGTTGTTGGAGCTACCGTTGCCGGAGCCGCTTCCGGTACATTTGCTTCGTTCTGTCCCTCCTGTGCTGCCGCCTTTGGGACATTGGCTGTCTCTGCATCCTGTGCAGACGATTCGCCACGTTCCTCCTCAGGCGTTACTCCTTCTACAGTTGCTTTGCCAGTATCTTCCTTCGTTTCTTCTGCCTGTTCTACAACTGCATCTTCCTTTGGCTGCGCTTCTTCTGTAGTTTCCAACTCGCTGGCGCTAACAATCGTTCCAAGCTGACTTACGCCATTTGAACATAAAAGTGTAACTGCTAAAAGAATTGCCAAGCATCGTTTTGCGTTCTTCATATGCTATTCCTCCTTTCTGATGATCTCCAATTTTATAAGAATCTAACATATGTAGTTCATATATTGTCTATCATCTTGGTGCTTATTATGTATAAAGACAAAAAAACTAATCGAAGTGGCTCATTTTTACAGAAATTTTTTCATATTTTTTTTCATTTTTATTCATTTTTATGATATACTACCGTTAAGCCTTATTTATTAAGACCTGTTTACTGCGTTAGATTGTGAGGTATTCATATGAAAAATTTAGTACTTTTAAGATTGTTCAGCTCTCTTTACTTGTGGTATTAACTCTTATTTCTTTCTATTTGTTAATGAAACCTGAGGTAAAGCAATATGTATTTTCTTCATTAGCAGCAACCATTCTATTTATAGTGATCTGGATTTTGTTGATAGCAAGTTTTATGTTTCTTTTAATAGATTTTAATTTGATTTCATCCATCAAGATCAACTACCACAATTTATATGATGTCGCTTATTCTGATCAATTATCTGGCATTCCGAACCGATTCAGTTGTGATAGAGTAATTGAAAAATATCATGACAAGGAACTCCCGGATGATTTATCCTGTGTTATGATCGTTTTGTCCAATCTTCCGCAAGTGAATTCTTTATACGACCACACAACCGGCAATAAGCTTTTGAAAGATTTTTCCATTATTCTTTCTTCTGCAGCCCTATCACTTTGTTTTGTAGGAAGAAACGGTGGCAATAAGTTTCTTGCCATTTTTGAGCACAGCGAGCGACAGAAAATAGATACCTTCCTTGCACGAATCGAAGATCGTGTGAATCAGCATAATCAATCATCCACAGCTATTTCTATTTAATATCGTACCGGTATTGCAGTAAACAGTAAGGAACATATGGATCAGATTACAGAATTGATCGCGCTCGCTGATAAGCGGATTTTTGGTTCCAAAAGAGAAGAGGACATTTCCGCAAATTAAATCTGATAAAATCGGATATGGTGTGTCTCGAAAGGAGTGAGAGGATGGCTGAGCTTAATTATGACTACATTGCAAAACTAGTTCGAAAGACCCAGGCGGGAGACAGTGATGCATTTGCCGAGCTCTATGCCGCCACTTATAAAAAGCAATACTATTTCACTTATCAATATGTAAAAGATTCTTATCTTGCGCAGGACATTTTACAGGATGTCTCTATTTTGGTATTAAAAAATATACGCACATTGAAAAATCCAAGATTATTTATCTCCTGGCTGAATCAGATTAATTTTCGTGTCTGCTATAATGTATGCCAACAGCGTCTCCGTCACGAACAGGAGCTTGAGCTGACAGAAAATATAAACCCGGAGACGCTCCCCGAGCATAATCTGGATCTTATTTCTTCTAATCCGGAAAAAGAAGTTGTAAATCATTTTCAACAGACTGAACTAATGGCACAGATTCTATCTCTTACGCCAAATCTGTCTCAGACAATTATTATGAGATACTATAATGATATGACACTTGATGAGATTGCGGATGCTATGAATTGCAGCCGAAGTACTGTAAAACGCCGTCTTGTACAGGGAAAGCTTGAACTCAAAGCTAAACTTGGAAGCTTGAAAGGAGGTGGGTTCTTTGAAGAATAATTCTATACCTGATTTTCCACTTGATACCACTACTTTGAATAGTACTGAGATTCCTAAACTGGATACCCAGACTGCAAACCAGTTTTTGAATAATGTTCTTGAAGCCTGTGACATGGAACCAAGACACTTTTTTGAAGTTGCTAAAGGCAGAATGAAATTCAAATGTCCTAAGATCAGTCACACTGGTGGCTGTATTTCCTGTACATACGAAAACCCTTGCTCAAATGCTAAATACGGACGCACAATCCATCTGGTTCTGAAAGATAATCCAAGATTGTTCAATAATCCACCAAGAAGCAGTAAGGAATGGAAACCGGAATACAATGCAAGAACTTCTGCTGAGCGTTCTAACAAACGCGAGAAATTAGACTTTAAATTAGAAGACGGCAGACACCGCTCAACTAAGATGTGGTACTGCCGTCTCTATCTCATCCTGATGTTACAGCATCTGGATGCTTGGAATCTGCCATCTGAAGTCACTCCGCGAAAGTTGATTTTGGATGTAGCATAATCCTATAGATTATTATATCTCATTTTTTTAACATAGCGACAGTTATGTTTATTTCTTGCGCTCATTTTTTCGTTCAAGAATAATATTTACTTTTCAAAGTTCAATGCCACTCCACAAATACACAGCATTGAAAATGATGTATTCATGATCGCTTCTGCTTTTTTTATGTTCCCTTTGCCTCGGTTAATTGAAAATAACGGGGCACCGCCACTTCCAAATAAATTGCTAAATGCAGTGATGATCACAATGATCGGAAAGCATAACCCCACTGCCCCAAGCGCTGTTGTTCCTACTAATGGAATCCTGGCAATATAAATCCGATCCACAATGTTGTACAAAAGACTCAGTATCT
>OLOK01002917.1_pt1 | contig 11220 bp, 10 predicted proteins | sample 1672591 | NCBI WGS metagenome assembly OLOK01 (sample SAMEA3136703, study PRJEB25190) | human gut metagenome | biome: human gut; feature: human-associated habitat; material: faeces | place: Austria | collected 2013 | reverse complement strand
AACAATTGTGTTCATCCGGTATGAAATTGGCTCCACAGGATGGGCAATCTTTTTCCTTGAAAAATACTCCGTCCGTCTTCCTTCTTTCTGGATATCTCGCCCTCTGCAAAACGAGTGTCGTTTTTGTTTTCTTTGTATACGGTTTTCCACTCTCAGGCAGGTAGGTTTCACTTCCATATGCCGTAGTGGTGATTTCTGTTGTATTGTCTGTATTTACAACATTTTTAAGTATGATCGATCCGATTCCATAATCCATCAAATCCGGCTTGTTTACATCCTTATAAAGTGCATCATTGATGCAGGATCTCAGATAATTTTCCGAGTATCTGACGATCTCCTTCGGCAGCTTTTCCTGTTTCTCTTCCTTGGATTGAAAAATTTTCGCAATTCCCAGAAGTATAAGCAGTGTAGCAATTACACCTATAGTAAGAGAAATATCCGTGTCTTTGATCAGGTAAAGGCACAAGGTCAGACACAGGAACATGATGCCCGAGTAAGCAAGCAATAATAGTCCGTATTGCATGTTCGCACCCATTTTCTCATAAATTTCGAATACCTCTGTCTGCCAGTCGTAGAATTCACTTTGTATCACACCGCCACAATATGGACAGATGACTTGCTGACTGCTCAGTTCCACCTCAGCTCCACAGGATGGACAGATGATCGTCCCTTTATCGGAATAAAATTTCTTGTTCTTACCCTGACGGTCAGAATGACGGATATGCCTTGACTGAAGAATCCGAAGGTAACTGTTTTTCCGATAGATCTGATGCACTGTCTTACCAGATTGAGGAGAAATAAGACGTTCCAAAGAACTACATTGCAGGATAGACTCCCTCCACTCCCGTCCGTCATCATTCCATCTTTTGAAATTATTTTTTGGAAGTGGTACAACGTCCGTCACCCGGATATCTCGGCAAAGCTTACGCTTTCCCAGCAGTTCCACCTGATGAACCATCTTTCTGCGAAATGTAAGATCCATTCTCTTTGGAAGATAACCCTTATCTGCTTTTCCAAGTGGAAGTAATACATTTTCAAAGGAATCCTTGATGTCCTTCTGAAGCCTTGCCCCTTGCAACGGTGTTTCACGCTTTGCAAGAATTCTTTTCATTTTTGCTTTTTTCAAATTCTTTGGCATAAACTGTTCAAAGTCTATGTCAATGATTTTCTCAGCAATGGCAAACGCACAGATTATGGTAGCTGCAAACGCAAACAGCATCGCCTCTGACAATCCCATATTTATCCCTCCTCATCTATCATTCTATCTGGTTGACCTATTGTTCCTTCTCTTTGCTCTTACCAAATATTTCATAGATCAGGAATATGGAGATAATGATTCCCGCCGGGATCATCATAACGGAGGTAATATTATCACCTATATCGCCTGTGTAAAGCTTGTATTCTCCATTCAAAGCCCGGTAAGCCTTCTCTGTCACTTCATCCCCCCGGGATATATCTCTGGAAAATACATCTTTTCCTGTATAAGTTTTTCCATCCACTTCAAAGGACAGAATTGCGTGATACTTTACATCTTCATCGCCCTTTTCATCGGTCTTAACACTTATCTGATAATCTTTTACAACGGCGGTTACATGACGAACATCGGAAGATAGTTTATATTCTATACTGGAAAAAATATGAGTAACTCCATATACAACGAGCCCAATCGAACCAATCAGTAAGAATACACATATCACCTTATTTTGTGCTTTATCTGAAAGTACCTTCACGCAACTCCCTCCTTCCATACTTACAGTCTTCTACCCTCTTTTTCTTCCCGGTGATACTTGATAAGATCTTTACTTAATCCAATGAAACCAATGAGACCTAGCGGAATCATTGCAACAAATGCAAGGAAGTAAATCGGAGTTGGCCCCGGTTCCAATTTGTATTTTCCTTTAGAGTTCCGGTAAACAGTGATCAGTACAGTATCCCCTTTCCTGATTTCTTTATAGTAAGTATCAAAATCATCATATGTCGTTCCATCGATTTCATAAGTAAACCTTACTTTATATTTTTCTTTTCGGTCTCCCTTATCATCTTTTTCTTTCGTTTGTTCACAACTGTAAACGGTTGCATGAAGCGTTCGAACATCCGTGGAATTCTTAAACTCACTGCTTTCATGCTTCGTATATATCATGCCGCCGATTCCTGCGATAATAATGAAGATACTTAAAATCAAAGCACCGATTGTGGTCTTATGTTCCTCTTTTTCTGATGGGAGTCTAAACATAGAATTCCCTCCTCTCTCTCGAATTACTGTCTGTCGTTCTCGTCAAAGATGTCGCCACATTCCGGACAGAATTTCGGTGGGTGTGTCGGGTCTTCCGGTTCCCATCCACATTTGTCACAACGGTAAAGCAGTGCACCTTCCGGTTTCTTTGCTCCACAGTTCTGGCAGAATTTTCCTTTATTCACTGAACCGCAAGAACAGGTCCATCCTTCTTCCTCTACCGGTTTTGGTGATCCGCATTCCGGACAGAACTTGCCGGTAACAAAGTTTCCGCAGCTGCACTTCCATCCGTCTGCCTGCGGTGCCGGCTGCTGAACGGCCTGTTGTGCAGCCTGCTGCGCTGCCATCTGCTGTGCCTGCTGTTGCTGACCCATTGCAAATAAATTCTGTGCGTTCATACCGCCGCCCTGATTCATTGCCATACCCATGCCCATGAAGCCTGTCATTGCACCGGCCTGATTACCGGCTGCAGTCTTCATTGCATCAGCCTGTGCTCCGACCAGCGTTGCTGCTGCCATTGTAGGATCGCGCATGATCGCTGTACGCTGAGCCTGTTTTATAAGTTCTGCATCTTCATCCGGAAGTGTCACAGATCCAAGGGCAATACTTACAACCTTCAGTCCGCGAAGTGCGCCCCATTTTTCTGAAAGTGCAGTATTCATGGCATTTTCAAGATCTGTGTTATGTGTCACGATCTGATTCGGACGAAGCTCCAGTTTTGACAAATGTCCGAATGCCGGCTGAAGAGCGGAGATAAACTCTGTCTTAAGGGTAGCATCCAGTTCCTCTCTGGAGTATTCCTGCTCCACATTTCCGCAAACATTAGAGTAGAACAAAAGCGGATCGGCAATCTTGTAAGAATAGACACCTGAGCAGCGGATCGATACGTCGATATCAAGTCCGATCTTTGAATCCACAACACGGAACGGAACCGGATTCGGCGTTCCGAAGCGATTTTCCAGAATCTCCTTGGTATTAAAATAATAGATTCTCTGATCCTTTCCGGTATCTCCTCCGTAAGTAAAACGTTTTCCTACGGTTTTAAAGGTTTCTTTGATACTCTCTCCAAGGCTGCCTGCAAAAATAGACGGTTCGGAAGAAGTATCATAAGTAAATTCTCCCGGTTCTGCACAGACTTCTACGACCTTGCCCTGTTCTACGATGATCATACACTGTCCGTCTGCTACAGCAATTCCAGAGCCGTTCGAGATAATATTGTCATTTCCTTTGGTGTTCGCTGAACGTCCGGTGACACGTTTTTGTCCTTTTGTAACGAGTACCTCCTTTGGCATCGATTCACAGTAGAAAAATTCCTTCCATTGATCTGCAAAAGTACCTCCAAGAGCACCCATACCTGCTTTAATAAGTCCCATAATATTTTCTCCTTTCCTTTTTGAAATGATCTTCCTCTATGTTATCCGGTTACACCGGAAGAACACGGTTTAATATGCGGCATTCCATGTGTCTGTAAAAACATCATAAATATAAATGAGATTATCACAAACGCCGTAAAGCTGTTCCTGCACAAACTGTTCTCCATTATCAGTTCCTAATACAAAAAGCATACAGCTGCCTCCGTTTATGATCTCTGATTCTCCTGTATACATAAGCTTCATTCCATTTTCCAGTCCCTGTCTGACCTCTCCATACTCCAGCAGGATCTCTGTTGCGATTTCAACCGAACGTTCATCCGGTGTTTCCTCATAGACTGAGAAATCATATACTCCGGCAAGTTCCGCCAGATGGCCGTCCATTAATGAAATCGACGGGTGGAAATCTATAGCACCGCCACCATCTGTCACCGAAACCAGTACATTGGAATAGATCTCACTGAAATTACAACGTAGCACAAGCGCCTCTCCCGGTTTTCCTTCAAATAACGGATGACTCTTATCATCTGCATATTCACCATTTTCCGTGATATCAGAAGGATAGACGGTCACTCTGCCTTTTTCATTTGGCGGAACGATGGCATACAGCTCCTGCCCATCCGCCATGTAACAGGCTGCTTCTGACAAAAACGGATACTCTTTTGTTAAATGATGAAATTCCAGGTAAAATGAAAGATCTGTCCTTGTAAATTCACTGTCCACATACCCGAAAAGTGCAACCCCTGCACCGCAGCTGTTTTGATTGATCTGTTTTTTGAGAAGTGACAGTTCCGTATCTTCCGTCTCGACGATTTCTGTCTTCCCCGTCTCTTCTTTTTCCTTCTCTTTTTCTTCCTTCTTCTCTTCTTTTTTATCATCCTGCACTTCCACAAGACCGCTTTTATTCTCGCCTTCCACAGGCTTTTGCGGACTGCTCTTATGAGGCAGTCTGCATCCGCATAATAAGCCGGCCTGCAGGATTATCAAACAAAACAGTAATGATATTTTCTTCATATTACATTTCTCCTTGTAAAGACTGAACCTTTTTTCTTTCTCCAAAACGGCAAGCATCTATTTGCCGTTTTGGAGAAAGGGCTTTCCTGATCAGAAAGCCGCTTTCTTAGGTATGTCTATTTTCTTCTGTGGGAAACGGTTGTTAATCCTATAAAAGCAAGAGCAGCTGCAAGAATCATTGTAGTCCAGATAACCATCAGGCTGTCGTTACCGGTCTTAGGAGATTTCATTTTATCGTCCGGAGCCTTCTTCTGTACCGGAGCTACTGCTTTCTTCGCATTATAACTGTTCGTGAAAACAGCTTCCCGTACTTCATCCTCCTCATTGATATATCCATCTTTATCAAGCTTATAAAATGCCCAATCCTCTACACCGTTCTCATTGATATATGGTACTACATAATAGCTTGTCTCATCATAAGTCCATCCGCTGGCATTTCCTTTAATCTGACGTAACACAAAGCCTTCTGAAATATTTCCAAGCAGATTACTGTGAATCGTAAAAGCAAATGTGCCACTATAGGTTTTTTCGCCGTTTGTTTCAATAGCATCGGAAATAATCTTATAATCTACCGGTGCTCCGAACTCTTCGATCACAAACTTAAATGTTTCTTTTGTCGGATCAGCTTCACCGGTCTTTTTCACAACAAGCTTATACGGAATTTCCATCTGAATCTGTTTTACCTGCTCTTCCATTACCCATCCACATTCCTTACAGGTAATTGCATAATCTTCCGTAGCGTGTCCTTCATGATCCGGAATATGTACAGCAAAATCCAGTTTTTCTTTGCAGTCCTTACATTCATGCCAGTGTCCGGAATAATCACTTTCCCAGACATCGGACAGATTATGCTTTTCAGGATTTTTTTCTCCTTCGAAGGTATGATTTCCATTACTTTCAATCGCTCCGCATTTTTCACAAGTATAATAGAACACTGCTTTATTAACACAAGTACCCGGAGTCATTACTGCATCCCCCGAAGCTTCTGCTAATGAAAACTTATGTTCACATATATCCGGTTCCACCCCATCTTCGGAAGCATGCACCGGCACTGCAGTAAACAGTAGACCACTTATCATAACCATAGATAATAATAAAGATGTAATTCGCTTTCTCATAATCAAACTCCTTTTTCTTTGTTTTTCTTTGTTTGTGGCTTTTTTGTTTTTCACCTGGCGACTCACCAAGTCGCTGTCCCTTTTTTCACCTCTCTTTTCTTCTTTATTTCAGTCGGATATATACGCAGTTTCTTCTCGGTGGTTCTTTCATTTCCTTACATCGCATAAATCTGATCCATCAGATATTCAGCAGTCATGGATCCATAGAAGAACTGGTCGATAAGACCGTTTTTCTTCGCATCCCGAATGTCTTTTGCCGCCTGTTTTTCTGTATTGGAATCCACGATGAAAGCAATTTTACAGTCAGGACACACCCTCTTTACTTCATCCCGAAGCTTCATTCTCTCGCAAAGCTTCCACGGAGTATAGCCCGTCACCTCCATGATAAGAACAAACGGTTTATAAAGCTTACAAAGTTCAACCGTATCTTTTGAAGACTCCGTACGGACTACATCAATCTCATAATCCGATTTTTTGAAGGCAGTCGCTACGGAATCCGCAAACAGAAAATTCTGCATATCAACCACTATTTTTCGCATCGAACCATCCTCCTTTCTTTCAGCGATATATCCGATGTGTCTGCTATATTTCTTTTTTTCTTTAGTCTAACAGAGAAAAATAGCTCTGTCTGTCCTCATAAATGTGGACAAATAAGCATTTTACACAAAAAAATCGCTCTACCTAATAAAAAGCAGAGCAATTTTCACATCTAAATCCTATTTTATTTTCTTCTTATACGTCGAGCTGACTACTCGGTACGACCAGGCGTTTGCTTACCGCCGCAACCATCAGGCGATTGCGGTTTGTGTATCCTGTTTTCTCTAACATCCGGTTGATATAGGTACGAACCGATGATTCTGCCACATGAAGCTTAGCCGCAATCTCGGCATTCGTCTTCCCTTCACACAACAAACGTAAGGTTTCCATTTCCTGATCGGAAAGGTCACAGGAAAGTGCTTTTCCAAGCTGCACCGCCGGCACCTTGTCCGGCCAGAAATTTTTACCTGCAAGTGTCCCTTCGATCACGCTAATAAGATCACCGGAAGGAGAATCCTTATACCAGAAGCTGTCCGCTCCTATTTTCCTTGCACGATCCAGAAATCGTCCTTCTAACATGGAGGTCACCATTACGATCTTGATCCGTGGATAGTATTTTTTGATTGCTTCAGCCGCATCTAATCCATCCGAATCATTTTCTGTACAAATATCCATCACCACCAGGTCAATATGCCCCTCACCACATCTCTGCAATGCTGCATCTGCCCGGGTCAGGGCAGATGCCACTTCACATTCTGTGCTTTTTTCTATGCAAGAGCACAAATACTTACGGGCAAGCATCTGATCTTCAACAATTAGTATTTTTTTCACTTTCATTCCTCCCTAACGTGTTAAATCTTAGGAATTTCTATTACCAGAGAAAACTCCGGAAAACTCTGTACGAGCATCCTTCCGCCTTCCGTTTCAATCCGGTGACGCAGATTGGTAAGTCCTCCACCTTCCCGGATTTCTCTTTCCGGAGGCTGTCCGTTGTTATAGATCATCACGGTATAGCTGGTTTCATTTTCAAAAACATTTGCCTCCAGTTCTGTCGCTCTCGCATATTGAAGGGCATTATTCAGACATACCTGCATAGCAGCATACATCATCTCTGCTGCTTTTCCCGGTGGTTCCTTTCCTTCTATCTGCACAAGGACACCACTGCTTCTTGCACTGGCAAACAATTTCTCTTTTTCTGATAAATGTTCGGCCTCCCGAAAAACAATATTCTTCTCCCATTCCCGCAGAACTGTTTCCACATCGATCCCGCCGAAATCTCCGGAAAGATACTGCTTCATTACAATAATACTGGCTGCAAGATTATCATGCATAGCAGATTTTGCCGTCAAAAGTTCTTTCTCCCGGGCAATCTTCTCCACATTTTCAGATAACCTTTGCAGATGTTCTTCATCCTCGGCAAGCTTCTTATTTTCCACAAAAAGCAGTCCGAGCACATGGCACAATTCCGTAACATCCGCAGCTGTAAGCTGGATATAGGTTTCTCCATATCGATCCGTTACTTCTGTTTTCTCAAACTGCCATATGGTATTATCCGGAAAACGATAGGTACCCTCCATATTCGAAAGCTGCAGAATTCCTTCCGGTGGGGTCGCAAGTGCCCGCTCAACTTCACCGAGATACTGCATATCACTTTCAAATAAATAATGACTCAGACGATACATCTGCCTGTTGCAAAGAACAATACTTCCTCTGCTGTCAAAAAAGCAGATCGCCGTAGGAAGCTGGTCAAATCCTTCCTTGATACGATTAAACCCAAAGCGCCTCAACCTACGCATTATCCTCTCCTCCTATTGCTGTACGTATCAGCCACAATCCATCCTCCTTGTCGACCGTTACCTCAGAAGAGATAATTGGGGACAAATCAGCCGCACATTCTACAGACAGATTCATTTCCTGATCAGACACGGAAATAAACAGCGAATGCAACTCATTTATCGTCATTTCCATTACTGTTTTTAGCAGTTCGAACAAACGTACAACCTCTTTTGATGCTATCGGTTTTGTGGTTAAATAGACCGCACCACATTCAATTTTGCAGGAATTCATTGCACGTACCAGTTCATCGATCGTCAGCCTGAGTTCCTGCTGTGGAAGCTTTTCGTATTCCTGAGAAAGAAAATACAGATTCGCACTTCGCTTGATATAAGTACCGAGCAACAGAATCTCTTTCATACACGCCTGCATTACCTCAGGCTTTGCATTCTTACACTGTTCAAGAAGTTCCTTTATCCTCCTCGTCTGGGTTTTGTGTTTTTCTTCCAGTTCATCATAAATACGGTTCTTTTCCGTTAGTTCGTATAGCTCCTTCTGCACAAGATAAGCATCCTTTAATTTCTTTTTGTTATTCTCTCTTTTTCTTTTATTCTCATCAAGCTGCTTGCGAAGCTTGGTAAGGTGCTGCAAGTTATCTCCCCAGATGACAAAACCATCTTTAATCGGTGCCGAAGAGATACGCATTCCATCCGGATAAACGATACTCTCCCCATCTTTTGGACATACCATATCCTCTCCTGCTGTGCGGGAACGAAGCAAAATCCGCCCATTTTGATCTGCAATGCAGGAGGCAAGCGTTGTCGCCTCATATAACTCGACATACCCTGTGTTTGACTGTATCATACGGCAATGGATACAGCTTTCGTATATTGCAGCATAAAAGAGACAAAACATTACATTCATATCTCCAAAAACATCACGGATGACCTGAAATCCCAAAAGATAAAGTGCTCCATACAAGAGCATCACGCAGCTCAAAACAAAAGGCATCATTCTCCGCTTTCCAATACTTGGAAGCCTTGTTTTTTTCAGCAGCTGAAATACTGAAAAAAATACACAGCCTATCGTCCATCCAACACTCACAAAATAAAGCGGACGATGGAAAAAGACTTTGTTATCCGGCACCCCCGGAATTCCGCTCGCAAACGAAAATACTTGCTGGTGGAAATCATTTGTGATAACAGCCAGAAACAATGCTGTCGGAATCAGCGATAACAACCAGCTTTTTCTGGAAAGCTGATAATCTTCGGATTTTCCCAGAAAAATTGCAGTATATGCACCAAGCAGCGGAATAAAAAGAATCGGCAGGTAATAAAGATACCACAAATAACGTGCCACGGTCAGATCTGTAACCACCTCGTATTTCAAAGTACGCAAAGTCAACCAGATAAGCATCAGAACATCCATCAAGCGAAGACAGTGCAGCACCGGTTTCTGAATAATCCGCTGATCCAGAGAATACCCCCACAAGACAAATAATAATAAATACAATGCGGCACGCACATAGCTTGGATAGTTTCCTCCTATATCAAACCATGCCAGCAGCCGGCAGGAATATGCTGCTATGATTATCGCAAAAACAAAAAACATCAAATAAAGCTGTCTGGTGTTCCTTTTCACGAGTTCCTCCCTCTTGCCCGGCTCATCACCTCCGGGCATTTTTATCACCTATAGTATAGTATAAGCTTCCTTTTGGCGCAACTGCTTCCCCCGGATTAAAAAAAAGTCTCGCAATCCGCTATACAAGCGGCTTGCGGGACTTTTTTCTCCAAAAGCTGTCAAAAGCAGGAGTATAGCACATGTCCCTTGATACCGTCAACGCAAAAATCACATCTCCGCCCCTTCAGGACACCATACCACCGAGCATTCCGCCTGCCCCACAGAGGATCCAGGCGATCATCATCTGCATTCCACCCTGCACGCTCCGGTAGATCCCTGCTGAAATTGCAAGCAGGAGCAGAAAATAGAGCATTCCAAGCATAAATCCCCTCAGGAATTTCCTTGTCTTCCCCATTTTTCCCATGGCAAATCCACCGGCAAATGTGGAAATTATGTAAACCGCAAGGATCCCGATCCGGACTGTTTTCTCGCTTAAGTCAAACTTATACAGTCCAAAGGACAGCCCGAGCAGCATCAGCATCGTAAGAAAGTAAGAAAGCATCAGTGCTTTCACAAGTCTTGTAAAACAGATATTTCCAAACAGCTTTTTTTCCATAAGAACCCCTCCTGTCCTTTTATACTATGAGAGATTCTTATGAAATATTCCTTTACTGTTCCATCTGTCGTCCCAGAAATCCTGCTGCGCAGAGTATCATCTTCTGTTCCAACTCACCGGGTTTTTTCCTGCCGTCCTTTGCCAGGATCACGACAGAACCGATCGCATCTCCGGCGCAGATGATCGGACTTACCACCTGCCATTTCAGTTCTGCATTCTGTCCCGACACGATGACCGTGAACTTCCGATCCATAGAGGATGCCAGAAACTGCTCCCTTCTTGCGATCACTTCCGCAAGCTGTCTTGTGATCAGCTGTTCCTGAAATTCTTTCTTCCCCGGTCCTGCTGCTGCAATCACCTGATCTGTATCTGTGATACACACCAGATATCCAAGCGTCTGCGCCAGACTTTCCGCATATTGGTCTGCAAAATTTCCCATTTCCCCAAGCGGTGAGTATTTTTTGAGAATGATTTCTCCTTCCCGGTCGGTGAAAATTTCAAGTGCATCACCCTCACGGATACGTAGCGTGCGCCTGATTTCCTTCGGAACGACAATTCTGCCAAGATCATCGATCCGGCGGACAATTCCTGTAGCTTTCATATTGATTCTATTCCTCCTGTGTTCCACATATTTTCCATATTTTATTCGATATGGGTAGTATGTGGAAAAACGCAGAATTTTATTACTCCGTATCCCTGAAATCTTTATTTATAATATCTTTCTTCGATCATATCCAGAAAATCCCGGTTTAAATAGTCTTCCATCTTTTTAAATGTTTCTTCGTTGCGGATCAGTCTTCCCGGCTCCTGATATTCTACCCACGCCATTGCACACCATGTAATTCCCCTGAGACACGTGATCGGAATAAAAATGTTCAGACGTTCTTCGATTCCACTCACATCAAATCTGCCATTTACCGCCTGGATATATTTTCTTGT
>OLOK01002916.1_pt1 | contig 11227 bp, 9 predicted proteins | sample 1672591 | NCBI WGS metagenome assembly OLOK01 (sample SAMEA3136703, study PRJEB25190) | human gut metagenome | biome: human gut; feature: human-associated habitat; material: faeces | place: Austria | collected 2013 | reverse complement strand
TGGGGGAGAAGTTTGACACGCTGGTCATCACCGGCCCCAACACCGGCGGCAAGACGGTGACCCTGAAGACCATCGGTCTGCTCACCCTCATGGCCCAGTGCGGCCTGCACATCCCCGCTGGGGACGGGAGCACCATCCGGGTCTGCCAGCGGGTGCTGGCGGACATTGGGGATGAGCAGTCCATTGCCCAGTCCCTGTCCACCTTCTCCTCCCACATGAGCAACATCGTGGGTATGCTGGCCGAGACCGACGGAGAGACCCTGGTGCTCTTTGACGAGCTGGGGGGCGGCACCGACCCGGTGGAGGGGGCGGCCCTGGCCGCGGCCATCATTGAGCACGCCCGGAGCCTGGGGGCCTTGGTGGCGGCCACCACCCACTATGCTGAGCTGAAGGTGTATGCCATGACCACCCCGGGGGTGGAGAATGCCTCCTGTGAGTTTGATGTGGAGACCCTGGCCCCCACCTACCGGCTGCTGGTGGGCATTCCAGGCAAGTCCAACGCCTTTGCCATCTCCCAGCGTCTGGGCCTGCCCCAGGAGATCATCCAGCAGGCCGCCGCCCGGGTGAGCGCCGAGAACGTCCGCTTTGAGGATGTGCTCACCAAGCTGGACCAGCAGCGCCAGGAGATGGAGAAGGAGCAGCGCCAGGCCGCCCAGCTCCGGCTGGAGATGGAGCAGGCCGCTGCCAAGGCCCAGGAATACCGGGACAGCCTGCAAAAGGAAAAGGAGAAAAACGAGGCCCGGGCCAAGGCGGAGGCCCGCGCCATCCTGGACGAGGCCCGGCGCACCGCCGACGAAGTCTTCCGGGAGCTGGGAGACATGCGGAAAAAGGCCCAGAAGGAACAGGATTGGCAGGCGGTCAACGACCAGCGGGCCGGCCTGCGCCACCGGCTCAACGAGGCGGAGGACAAATTGGGCGTTCGGGAGAAAGCGGCGCCCCCGCCCATGCTCCGCCCCGCCCAGAAGGGGGACACGGTGACCATCCTGAAAACAGGCACCCAGGGCACCGTCCTGTCGGTGAACAAGGACGGGGTGCTCCAGCTCCAGGCGGGCATCCTGCGGATCACCGCCAAGCAGGAGGAGGTCCGGGTGGTGGAGGGGGAGACCCAGACACAAAAGGCTGCCCGCCAGTACATCCAGCGCACCGAGCACAAGCTGCGCAGCCTGGGCGCCAAGGCCGAGGTGGACCTGCGGGGCATGACCACCGACGAGGCGGAGATGACCCTCAGCCAGTTCCTGGACCGGGCCATCATGGGCAACCTCACCCAGGTCACCGTCATCCACGGCAAGGGAACCGGGGCGGTGCGGAAGGCCGTGCACACCTATCTGAAACGGTGCAAAGGGGTGGCCTCCTTCCGCCTGGGCCGGTACGGCGAGGGGGAGGACGGCGTCACCATTGTGGCGCTCAAGTGAGATTCCCGGCCTGCCGGGGAGAATCCCGGCGCTCCAGGGAAAACTATAAGGGAAAAAGACAAAAAAAGCGTGTAAATTCCGTGGAATGCCATGAAAATTGGCATTGACGGACACCGGGAAATTTGCTATTCTTATGGTAGCATTTTAGGGAAAGAATTCGGGAGGGACTATTATGTATATCAAGCAGGCAACTGTCAATAATCAGGTCGGCCTTCACGCGAGACCTGCTACCTTCTTTATTCAGAAGGCAAACGAATTCAAGAGCACCATTTGGGTGGAGAAGGACGAGCAGAGGGTCAACGCCAAAAGTCTGCTCGGTGTTCTCTCCCTGGGCATCATCAAGGGCAGCACCATCGACCTCATTGCCGACGGCACCGATGAGAAGGACGCCGTGGACGCCCTGGTGGAGCTCATTAGCTCTGACTTCGCTGACTGAGCTGACACAGCAAAGCAAAAAGCGCCGCGGACGCGGCGCTTTTTTTACTCCCATGGGTCGGAGAGAGGAGGGAGCGGATGACCTTTGACCAACTGAAAGAGAAGGCGCTGAGCCTGCCCCTCAAGCCCGGGGTCTATCTGATGATGGACCGGGAGGGCACTGTGATCTATGTGGGAAAGGCCAAGGCCCTGAAGAACCGGGTGAGCCAATACTTTCACGACCAGGCGGCCCACACGGAGAAGACCCGGGCCATGGTGGCCCAGATCGACCACTTTGACACCATTGTGGCCGGGTCGGAGTTTGAGGCCCTGGTGCTGGAGAATTCCCTCATCAAGCGGCACAAGCCCCGGTATAATATTTTGCTGAAGGATGACAAAGGCTATCCCTATATCCGGCTGTCGGTGAAGGAGGCCTATCCCCGTTTCTCCATCCAGGGGCGGATGGCCGACGACGGCGCCCGGTATTTTGGGCCCTTTGGAGGACGCCACGACACCCAGTCCATTCTGGACGCCCTGCGGACCGCCCTGAAGCTTCCGGCCTGCGGGAAGGTGTTTCCCCGGGACCAGGGAAAGGAGCGACCCTGCCTCAACTACCACATGGGCCAGTGTGACGGCTACTGCCGGAAGGAGGTCCCGCGAAGCCAGCACCAGCAGGCCATCGAACAGGCGGTGCGGCTGCTGGAGGGAAAGTTTGGCGAGGTGGAGAAGGAGCTGAAGGGCCAGATGGAGGAAGCGGCGGAGGCCCTGGAGTTTGAGAAGGCCGCCGCCCTCCGGGACCGTCTCCGGGCCATCACCCTGCTGGGCAAGCGCCAGAAGGTGGTGGCGGGCTACCTGGCCGACACCGATGTGCTGGGCCTCTACAGGGGGGAGGTCCGCAGCGGGGTGGCGGTGCTCCACTTCCAGGAGGGGAGCTCACCGGCCGGGACCTGGAGGTCTTTCCCACGGCGGGGGAGCCGGCGGAGGAAATCTTGTCCGCCTTTCTGGTCCAGTATTATACCCCCCGGGGCCTGCTGCCCCGGCAGATTCTCCTGCCGGAGGCCATGGAGGGAGCGGCGGACCTGGGGCGGCTGCTCTCCCACCAGGCCGGGCGGAAGGTGGAGCTGGTGACCCCCCAGCGGGGGGCCAAGGCCGACCTGATCCGCATGGCCCAGGAGAATGCCCGGACCGAGTGCGAGCGCCTGACCACCCGGGAGGAGCGGACAGCCAAAATCCTCACCCTCCTGGCCCAGCTGCTGGAGCTGCCCGGGCCTCCCCGGCGGATTGAGGCCTATGACATCTCCAACACCGGGGCGGCAGACATTGTGGCGGCCATGACGGTTTTTGAGCAGGGGCGGCCCCGAAAGGGGGCCTACCGGTACTTTGCCCTGCGGGACCTGGACGGGCCGGACGACTATGCCTCCATGGACCAGGTCATCACCCGCCGCTTCCGCCATGAGAAGGAGGGGGACGAGACCTTTGCCAGCCGCCCGGACCTGCTGCTCATCGACGGGGGAGAGGCCCATGCGGCGGTGGCCCTTCAGGCCCTGACCCGGTACGGCCTGGACATCCCCGTCTTCGGCATGGTCAAGGACGACCGGCACCGGACCCGGGCCCTGGTGACCCCCGACGGGCGGGAAATCGGGATTCAGGCGGTGCCGGCGCTGTTTGCCTTCATTGGGCAGATTCAGGAGGAGACCCACCGGTCCGCGGTGGGCTTCCACCACAGACGACATACCAAGAGCGGCCTGGGCTCCACCCTGGAGCGCATCCCCGGCATCGGGGAGGCCCGGCGGAAAAAGCTGCTGAAGGCCTTCGGCAGCGTGAAGGCCATCCGTCAGGCGGACCTGCCGGCCCTGGAGGAAGTTCTCCCCAAGGCGGCGGCCCGGGCGGTCTATGAACAGTTCAGAACCAAAGAGGAGGAAACGACATGCGCGTCATCACAGGCACGGCCCGGGGCCGGCGGCTGAAGGAGCCCGTGGGGCTGGAGACCCGTCCCACCGCAGACCGGGTGAAGGAGGGGATTTTCTCCAGCATTCAATTTGAACTTGAGGGCCGGCGGGTGCTGGACCTCTTCGGCGGCACAGGGCAGATGGGGATTGAGGCCCTGTCCCGGGGCGCGGCCCATGCCACCTTTGTGGACCTGCGGAAGGAGGCGGTGGGGATCATCCGGGAGAACCTGTCCCTGACCGGCTTTTCCGACCGGGCTACGGTGGTCCAGGGGGACTATCTGGCCTTTCTCACCCGATGCCGGGAGACCTTTGATGTGATCTTTCTGGACCCGCCCTATGGCAGCGGGATGCTGGAAAAGGCGTTGGAAACCATCACAACGATTGACATTGTGTCCGAAAATGGTATAATAGTCTGCGAAAATGGGTCGACTGTGGGCTGGCCGGCGGTACGGGCACCCTATCGGCTCCAAAAAGAGTACCGGTATGGGAAAATCCGAACCGCCCTGTACCGGCGCCAAGCCGATTGAATCCCGGCCCCAAGGCGGAAGACGGAAAGGACAACATGCTATGAAGACCGCAATCTACCCTGGCAGCTTTGACCCGGTCACCCTGGGACACATCAACATCATCAAACGGGCGGCGGTGGCCTTTGACAAGGTCATTGTCTGTGTCATGGTCAACTCAGAGAAGAATGGCGGCCTGTTTACCCCGGAGGAACGAATTGACCTGATGCGAAAGAGCATTCAGGTGAGCAACGTGGAGTTTGACGTAAACTACGGTCTTGTGGCAGAGTATGCCAAGGCGAAGGGCGCCCGGGTCCTGGTCAAGGGCCTGCGGGCAGTGTCCGACTTTGAGCAGGAAGTCCAGATGGCGATGATCAACAGCAAGATAAACCCCGATCTGGACACGGTCTTCTTCCCCTCCAGCGAAAAGTACACGTATCTCAGTTCCTCAGTGGCCAAGGAACTGGCCCGGTACCATGCCAACCTGGACGAGTTTTTGCCCCGGGAAATCATTGATGACGTCAAAAATAAACTGGAAATAAGGAGCGATGAGTGCGATGGCAGGCAGCGTTGAGGAATTACTGGACCTTTTATATACGGAAATTGAGGAGGCGAAAAACGCCCCTCTCAACAACGACCGGTGCGTCATTGAACGGGACCGGGTCCTGGACATGATTGACGATGTGAAGGCGGAACTGCCGGTGGAGATCAAGCGGGCCAAGGACCTGGTGGCCAACCGGAACGACTATATCGCCTCCGCCAAGCGGGAGGCCGACAGCCTGCGCCAGCAGGCGGAGGACTACGCCAAGCGGCTGGTGAACGAGGACGCCATTGTGCGGGAGGCAGAGAAGAAGGCGGATGAGATCCTTTCCGATGCGGAGGAGCAGTGCCGGATGCTCAAGGCCGCCGCCAGCGAGTACTGTGAGGATACCCTGCGCCGCATGGAGGAGGCCGTGGCCGACGCCTACGACGAGGTGAAGCACTCCCGGGCCAAGTTCCGTTCCGCCCTGAGCGCCGCCTCCGGCGGGCCCGCCCCCCGGAGTCAGCCGGCACCCCGCCGGGCCATGTATGACGCTGAGGCCGATGAGGACGAGGATTGAGCTGTGAAAAGAGACCACCCGTGGGTGGTCTCTTTTTTTGCGCCTGGGGGAATCAGAGCTCCGGCGGGAGAACCCCGCTGTCGTTGATGACCAGGGTGTCTCCGGCGAGGAGAACGGTGTCCCCCTTGGGGATGAGCACGTCTCCGCCCCGGCGGACCAGGATGATCAGACGGGTGCCTGTGGACAGGGTGGACAGGGGGCGGTCCAGCCAGGGGTCTCCTGTCTCCAGGGTGCGCTCGTAAAGGCGGACCCCCTGGATGGCCCCGCCGGCCCGGCCGCTGAGGATCAGGGTATCCCCCGGCTCCAGAACGGTGCTGCCGTGGGGGACCCACTGCTGGCCCCGGCGGAGGAGGAGGACCAGCAGACAGTCCGGGGGCAGGGAGAGGGTGCGCAGGGCCTGCCCCGCCCAGGGGTGATCCGGCGGCAGGGTACACTGGAGAAACTGGACGGGTACCTCATCGGTGTAGTCGGTGAAGGTTTTCAAGACGTTGGCCTCCTGGTCGGTCATGTTCAGCTTTTTGGCCACCACGGGGATAAGGGTGCCCTGGACCAGGATGGAAAAGAGGACGATGAAGAAGACAATGTGGTAGAGGTCCAGATTGGTGACGGCGGGACTGGTAATGGCCAGAATGGAGAACACGATGGAGGCCGCCCCCCGCATCCCCGACCAGGCGACCAGGGCCATCTGACGGGGGCTGCTGCGGAAGGGGGCCATCAGCAGAAAGACCACCGCCGGCCGGGCCACAAAAGTGAGGAAGAGGGCCACGGCCAGGGCCGTGGGGGCGATGGCGGGCAGCTGGGAGGGGAAAGAGAGCAGCCCCAGCAGGAAGAACAGGAGCATTTGCATGAGCCCTGTGGCCCCGTCAAAGAAGTTGACCAGGGCTTTCTTGTTCTCCAACTGGCTGTTGCCCAGGAGGATGCCGGTGATGTATACGCTCAGGTAGCCGTTGCCCTCCAGTAGGGTGGGGACGACATAGGACAGCAGGGCCACCGCCACCAGGAAAATGGCGTCGAACCCCTCTGAGGCAAACCGAAAGCGGCGGAGAAAGGCCCGGGCCGTCAGGGCAACCCCCACCCCCAGGGCGCCGCCGTAGACCAGCTGGGCGAAGATCTGATAGACAACGGCTGGGGCGGAAATCTCCCCTGTCATCAGGGTGAGAAGAATGAGGGTGAGCATGTAGGAGAAGGGGTCGTTGCTGCCGCTCTCCACCTCCAGCAGGGAGGCGGTGTGGTCCCGAAGGTTCAGCCGCTTGGAGCGGAGGATGGAGAACACCGAGGCGGCGTCGGTGGAGGCGATGACCGCGCCCAGCAGGAAGCTCTCCAAAGTGGGAAGGGACAGAACCGCCCAGCAGAACAGCCCCACCAGCCCCGCGGTGAAGGCGGTCCCGAAGGAGGAGAGGATGGCGGCCTTCCCCGCCACAGGCTTGGCCTGGCTCCAGTTGGTGCCGAAGCCGCCGTAGAACATGATGAAGATGAGGGCAAAGGAGCAGATGTTTTGGGCCAGACCGTAGTTGTCAAAGGGAATCTTGACCACCCCGTCCGAGCCGAAGAACATGCCCAGCAGAATGAAGGCCAGCAAGGTGGGCACCCCTAACTTGCTGGAGAGCTTGTTGCACAGCACGCAGGCCAGGATGACAAGGGCGGAGAGAAGCAGCAGATGGGTCATAAGCAGTCCTTTCAGTACAGAGCGTGGGAGGGAAAAACATACCATATTACTATTTTAGTATCTCTATCATACCAAGATAACGCCGCGATGACAAGCCCGGATCGGGATCCGGTCAAAAGGGAGAAAAAACAGCGCCTCCCAAAAAACAGTTGCTTTTTACAGGCAACCCCTCTATAATGAAGGAACCAATGCCGGCCTAAAATGGCCGGGTTGGGGAAAGAAGACGAGTTCTTTCCTGATCTTATGAATTCACTGAGGGCCCTGCCCTCTGAGGAGCTTTTGCATCAATGAGTGGAGCATACACACACCGGCCGGTTCTGCTGGAGGAGGCCATCCAGGGGCTGGCCATCCGCCCGGATGGGGTCTATGTAGACGGCACCTTGGGCCGGGGCGGGCATTCGGAGGCGATTGTCAGGGGACTGACCGCCGGCGGTCGCCTGCTCTGTATCGACCGGGACAGCCAGGCCCTGGAGGAGGGGCGGGCCCGCCTGGCCCCCTGGGCCGGGCAGATCACCTTCCTCCACGGTAATTTTGGGGACCTGGCGGCCCTGCTGGACGGGGCCGGGGTGGAGCGGGTGGACGGGATGCTCTTTGACCTGGGGGTGTCCTCCCCCCAGCTGGATGACCCGGCCCGGGGCTTTTCCTATCAGGCGGACGCCCCCCTGGACATGCGGATGGATCAGGGGGAGACCCTGACTGCCTGGACGGTGGTCAACCAGTGGCCCCGGCAGGAGCTGCGGCGGGTCCTTGCCCAGTATGGGGAGGAGCGGTACGCCGCCGCCATTGCCGCCGCCATCGAGCGGGCCCGGGCGGCAGGTCCCATTGAGACCACCGGCGCCCTGGTGGAGATCATCCGGGGCGCCCTGCCGGCAGCCGCCCTGCGGGAGAAGCAGCATCCGGCCAAACGGAGTTTTCAGGGCATCCGGATCGCGGTCAACGACGAGCTGACCGCCATCTCCCGGATGCTCCAGGCCGCCATTCCCCGGCTGAAGACCGGGGGACGGCTGGCGGTGATCTCCTTTCACTCCCTGGAGGACCGGATTGTCAAGAGTGAGCTGGCCGCCGCGGCCAAGGGATGCGACTGTCCCCCCTCTTTCCCGGTGTGCGTCTGCGGCAAACGGCCCCTGGTCCGGCTGGTGAACCGGAAGCCCATCCTGCCCAGCCAGGCAGAACAGGAGGAGAATCCCCGGGCCCGGAGCGCCAAACTGCGCGTGGCGGAGAAGCTGGAAGGGTAAATCCGAGGAAATCGACCAGATGAGGTGGAGCAAATCGTGACAGGCAAACAAACCCAGGGCGCCGTGGCCTACGACGGCACCGGAGCCCTGAAAATGGCCGCGCCGGAGGCGCCGGCCCAAAAGAAGAAGTTTCGGAAAAAGGAAACCAAAGGGAAAAAGGAGACCAAGGAAACGCAGCATCCCGTGGTTAAAAACGGTGCCGCCCTCTTGACCAAGGGGGCCCGGTGGACCGTTCCAGGGGCGATCCTGGCCATTCTGACGGTGGCCCTGGTGGTGGTTATCACGTTGGCCAGCTATGCCCAGTTGGTGGTGGTCAATGACAAGGTGGTGGAGCTCCGCAATGAACTCAGCGAGCTCCAGTCGGAGGAGACGCAGCTGAAGGCCCAGTATGAGCTGGCCTATGACCTGCAGGAGATTGAGAGGCAGATGCTTGCCAGCGGAGAGATGATGAAAGTCCAGAGCTGGCAGACCTATACGCTGGAGCTCTCGGAGCCCGACACGGTGGAGTATCACCAGGGCTCGGACCTTGCCCAGCAGATCATGTCCTTTGCAAAGAACCTTGTCTCCGCGGTGAAGGAATATTTCTGAGCGTGGAATACATAAGATTAGGAAAGAAAGCATGAGGGCGTGAGAAACCGATTTCTTACGCCCTCATATTGCCATCGACCAAAACAGAAAGCAGGTGGAACCGAACAATGGCTTTGAGACGAAAGACAACAAACCAAGGCGGCCCCTCCCATTCCTGGCGCCGGCTGGAGGGGAAGGGCATGCAGCGGATCCTGGTGCTCAGCGGCATTTTTGGGGTCCTCACCTTTGGCATCCTCTTTTGCAAGCTCTGGCAGCTCCAGGTGGTGCAGCATGAGAAGCTGGAGAATAAGGCCATCACCCAGCAGACCAGGGAGATTTCCTCCACGGCCAACCGGGGCACCATCTACGATGCCAACGGGGATATCTTGGCCATCAGCGGCTCGGTGCAGAATGTCATCCTCTCTCCCCGGGACGTGCTGGCCACGGTGAAGGTGGACGAAAAAGACGAGTTTGGCAATGCCCGCTCCGAAACCGCCATAGAGGCGGAGAAGGAGACCAAGGTGCAGGCCACCTATGATCTCATCGCCGACGAGATGTCTGAGATTCTGGGCCTGGACCGGGAGGATGTCATGGCCCGGCTGAAGAAGACCAAGTCGGCCTACGAGGTGCTGGCGGAAAAGGTGGAGGACGACGTGGCCGACCAGATCCGCGCCTTTATTGACGAGAACGATCTGGAGGGATGCCTCTACCTGACCGCCGACTCCAAACGCTACTATCCCTACTCCACCATGGCCTCCCAGGTCATCGGCTTTGTCAACAAGGCCAACGAGGGCGCGTATGGCCTGGAGGCCCTGTACAACCTGGACCTGGCGGGCCAGGACGGGAAGATCATCACCGCCAAAAACGCCTCGGGGACGGAGATGCCCTCAGCTTACTCCAGCTATACCGACGCGGTGGACGGCTACAACGTCCACACCACCATTGACGCCACCATCCAGATGTACGCAGAGAAGACGCTGGAGGAGGGCATTCAAAAGTTTGATGTCACCAACGGCGGCTTCTGCCTGGTGATGGACCCGGACACCGGGGCGGTGCTGGCCATGGCGGAGTATCCCAATTTTGACCTGAACAATCCCCGGGATCTTTCGGTGACCGGCCTCTATACAGACGAAGAGATCGCGGCCATGGATGACAAGGTGCTGGGCGAGGCATATTACAGTATCTGGCGAAACCACTGTATTTCCGATGGCTTCGAGCCGGGTTCCACCATGAAGCCCATGACCATTGCAGCCGGTCTGGAGACGGGCAAGGTGCGGGACGGCGACGGCTTTACCTGTGTGGGAATTCTTCACGTAGGTGAGCACGACATTCGCTGCTCCAACCGGTACGGCCACGGTTATCTGACGACAGATCAGGCGCTGATGAAGTCCTGCAACGCGGCCCTTATGACCATGGGTATGCGCATCGGTGTGGACGATTTCCGAAAATATATGACGATCTTCAACATCGGAAACCGCACGGGCATTGACCTGCCGGGCGAGGCAGCCGGTCTGGTGCTGGATGCGGACGCCATGACCATCACCGACCTGGCGGCCAACTCCTTCGGACAGGGCTTTAACACCACCATGATCCAGATGGTTTCCGCCTTTTCTTCCATTGTCAATGGCGGCACCTACTATCAGCCTCATGTGGTGAAGAAGATTCTGGACAGCAGCGGCGCCACCGTGGAGACGATCCAGCCCCAGGTGATGAAGCGCACCGTGTCCCAGAAGACAGCGGAGACGCTGCGGACTTATCTGTATCACGTTATTGCCGGGGACGGCGTTATGACCGGTACCGGAAGTGCGGCAGGCGTGGAAGGCTACAAGATCGGCGGCAAGACCGGCACGTCGGAAAAGGTCGCGCAGGACGCGGCCGGCGGCGCGAAGGAGTACATCGTCTCGTTCATCGGTTTTGCGCCGGCGGATGACCCGCAGATCGTCATCCTCGTGCTGCTCGACACGCCGAGCAACAGCACCGGCATCTATATCAGCGGCGGCCAGATGGCCGCGCCCGTCGTCGGCAAAATGATGGCGGACATCCTGCCGTACCTCGGCGTGGAGCCGTCGTACTCCGAGACGGAAAAGACGCATATGGATAAGACCGTACCGAACGTGACGGGCCTGTCCGTTGAGCAGGCGAAGGCCGCGCTCGCGGAGGTGGGCCTGCAGGCGCGCATCTACGGCGATGGCAGCACAATCACGGCGCAGCTTCCGGGCAGGGGCGCGGTCGTGGCCAACGGCAGCACCATTCTGCTCTATGCCGGCAAAGAGCCCTCGGCCGACAAGGAGACGATGCCGGATCTGTCCAATCTCAGCTATCAGACAGCCCGCGACCGCATGGCCGCACTGGGGCTGTATATCAAGACCAGCAGTTCGATC
>OLOK01002908.1_pt1 | contig 11246 bp, 7 predicted proteins | sample 1672591 | NCBI WGS metagenome assembly OLOK01 (sample SAMEA3136703, study PRJEB25190) | human gut metagenome | biome: human gut; feature: human-associated habitat; material: faeces | place: Austria | collected 2013 | reverse complement strand
CAAGAGAATACTCCATTTCATCCGGTTCCTCATACCCTAAACTAATTGTGAGACTGCCCTGCGGATCTGCATCTATCAGAAGAACCTTTTTTCCTTCCTGTGCCAGTCCGATTCCTAAATTCACGCACGATACCGTTTTTCCAACTCCACCTTTTTGATTTGATACTGCTATGACCTTACACATATTCTGTTCCTCCTGTCCTTAAATCCAGTTACTGTTTCTCCATGATTTCAATATTTCTAATATCTCTCTTCGCATCTGTTCTGATGTATAAGTTGATGGGAAGAAACGGTATAACTGCTCATTTTTAAATATCACCCTATCAGTTTCCTTCTGCTTAACCTCTCCAAGAATCCCTTCTATTTCTGCTTCTGTCAGCTTTCCGGATTCACTCAGTTTTTTCATCCGGATGGCTTGTGAAAGTGATGGTGTGCATTGGGTAGAATCAATTGCATTCATTATTTCCTGCTGTTCTTTCTTTTTTAAGTAGGACAACTGTACTGCTGGGGTAAATCCCATTGTTCCATCATCCACTTTATCCAACAATGCCGGTATCAATTCTGTTATTTTGATATAACGCTGCACCTGCTTCGCACTGTCACCACAAAGTTCTCCGATTACGTCAATACTCCTCTTTCCTGTATTGTGGTCAACTTGACTACAATTCTTTCTGCCTGCCTTTTTTTTGATTGCATCATATTTCATCTTATAGGCATAGGCCTTTTCACTTGGTGTAATCTGCTCTCTCTGCAAATTGGAATCGACCATGATCACGACTGCTTCATCATCTTGCAACATACGAATGATTACTGGGATTTTCTTATATCCCAGCTTCTCAGCCGCATATTTTCTTCTGTGGCCAGAAATAATTTCGTAGTAGCCTTCAATCTTTGGACGAACAATCAATGGATTCAGTACACCATACTTTTTTATGCTGTCCTGCAGCTCAATCATCTGACTGTCTCCGATCACTTTAAATGGATGATTTGGAAATGCTCTTAATCGTTCCATTTCAATCTCAACAACTTTTTCATCCGGATCTCTTACATCCGTTTTTTTATCCATAAGCTATCCTCCTCCAAAATATCTGTAACGAAAAAAATCCGCCCAGAATAGATTCTTAGTCTAATCTGAGCGGATAGATCCGTCAGGCCTGTTTTGTTCAGGCAAGAAAACCATATTTACATTCATTGACACCCCAATCCTTATCCTACGCTGTAGTTATCTCCGTTCGGTGCCAGGATTGAATTATTGCATTGGTGCCCGTTAAGAAATTTCGGTGCTCAATATCTGCGTTTAAGTGTTCTCTCGGTGCTCACGAGCACCGGAAAAAAGAAAAAGCAGCAATGAGCTTTTACGATCATTGCTGCAAAAAATGCACGTTCCCAGGGGGAATCGAACCCTCAATTAGTGCTTAGGAGGCGCTTGTTATATCCATTTAACTATGGGAACAAATGCCGTATTTTCGGGCTTTTCAGCCTTTTCGGTCACGGCGACCAACTTTATGAACTCAATCACTTTCGTGATGAATCATCTGATTTCTTATTTCGACATTTCTATATGCCATTGTTCAAATCGGACTCTTTGTTACCACCTTTTTAAGTTCCACGGCTTTAACTATGGTTACTTCTTAGGAGGACCCCGTTATATCCATTTAACTACGAGAACAAATGCCGTATTTTCAAGCTTTTCAGCCTGTTTCGGTTACGGTGACCTTCTTTATGAAATCAATCACTTTTGTGATGAATTATCGTTTTTCTTATTTCGACATTTCTATATGCTACTGTTCCAATCAGACTCTTTGTTGCCACTTTTTAGGTTTCACGGCTTTAACCATGGTTGCTTCTTAGAAGTAACACCTATTCGATTCGTCACACAAAAAACAGTTCCATAAACAAATTTATTATACAGAAATTATCTGTACAAGTCAAATACTTTACGCTGTCCGTGAACTCTTCTACGACTCTTCCGGGAAATTCACCTGTCCCTGCAACCACACGCTGCCCTTGAAGCGGCGTCCGACAGCAGGTTCGCCCAGCAGATCAATGCTGTTGATTGCAACCTTTAAATTCAGGTCGTTGCAACACAGGGTCAGAATATGTACCTTTTCGCCCGTCAGTCCGTTGGTTACAAGCTTCATATCCGTGATTTCACCCAGAACAGAATACTGGTCACATTCCACACCATACGGCATGAAATACGTATCTACAAGACTGAAAATATCGGCTTTTTGAATTTTTCTGGAAATGGACGTGTAGGTGTCCATATCTTCTAACGTCAGGCTTTCCATCGCTTCTTCATCGCCGCCGCGTGCAGCTTGAATCAGACGGTTTCTCTGCACCGCGTCCTTAGCGATCTTCTTTTTCTGCCATTCCGTCTTCTGAATCGGCATCATGATCGTTCCCTGGCAAGAAAGTGCAGAAAGGTTCAGAGAAGTGCCCTTTGCCGGGATCTTGCCCTCTCCCTGCAACTTCAGATAAGAAATCATATTTTGCAGGTAAAAAATCAGGGAAACACCAACCTTCGGATCGTCGCAAATTCCCGCATAGGACTCCTTCGCTGCGTGGCGCTCGATTGAGATATCCTCTGCTGTACTGACAAGATCGGAGCGCAGGTACGGAAGATAATAATCGAAACTGTACGTATCGTCCTCATCAAATTCTCCGCACACTGCTATTCCGATATCTTCGGCGAAATTCCTGTCAAATTCTGCAACCAGCGTCTTTTTCCCAACGGTCGTATAGCTGCGCTCATCCGCATGAATAATGATATCCCGGATCAGCTTTTGAACCTGTTTCTTTTCTGTATACTGACTGAATCCCACTGCTCTCAAAAATTTGTGCAAGAATCTCACCTCACTTTTTGTTTATTTTAGTTTACATAATTATTTTTTGCGAATTTCTTTCATTCCGCCCATGTAAGGCTGCAGCACTTCAGGAATTCTGACAGAGCCGTCTGCCTGCAGGTTATTCTCCAGGAAAGCAATCAGCATTCTCGGAGGCGCTACTACTGTATTATTCAGTGTATGTGCAAAGTATTTTCCGTTTTCACCATTTACACGGATCTTCAGTCTTCTTGCCTGCGCATCGCCCAGGTTGGAGCAGCTGCCGACTTCGAAATACTTCTTCTGTCTCGGGGACCATGCTTCTACGTCTACAGATTTCACTTTCAAGTCAGCCAGGTCACCGGAGCAGCATTCCAAGGTTCTTACCGGAATATCCATGCTTCTGAACAGATCTACAGTGTTCTGCCACAGCTTGTCAAACCACATTTTGGAATCTTCAGGCTTGCACACAACGATCATTTCCTGCTTTTCGAACTGATGGATTCTGTATACGCCTCTCTCTTCCAGACCGTGTGCGCCTTTTTCCTTACGGAAGCAAGGAGAATAGCTGGTCAGAGTCTTAGGCAGCTCTTCTTCCGGAATGATGGTATCAATAAACTTACCGATCATGGAATGCTCAGAAGTACCAATCAGGTAAAGATCTTCGCCTTCGATCTTGTACATCATAGCATCCATTTCCGCAAAGCTCATAACGCCTGTTACAACATTGCTTCTGATCATGAAAGGAGGTACACAGTAGGTAAATCCTCTGTTAATCATGAAATCTCTTGCATATGCGATAACTGCAGAATGCAGTCTTGCAATATCGCCCATCAGATAGTAGAAACCGTTTCCTGCAACCTTTCTTGCGCTGTCTAAGTCAATACCGTCAAAGCTCTCCATGATCTCTGTATGATAAGGAATTTCGAAATCCGGAACAACCGGCTCGCCATATCTCTGAACCTCTACGTTCTCGGTATCGTTTTTACCGATCGGAACAGAAGGATCGATAATGTTGGGGATGGTCATCATGATTTTCAGGATTCTTGCCTGCAGCTCTTCTTCCTGTGCTTCCAGCTCAGAAAGTCTCTTTGCATCTGCATTGACCTGTTCCTTCATCGCCATGGCTTCTTCTTTCTTACCCTGGCCCATCAGTTTACCGATTTCTTTGGAAATCTTATTTCTGTTGGCACGCAGATCATCTGCTTCCTTCTGTGCAGTTCTGCTCTGTGCGTCCAGTTCGATTACTTCATCTACCAGCGGAAGCTTTTCATCCTGGAATTTTTTCCGGATATTTTCTTTTACCACTTCCGGATTTTCTCTTAAAAATTTGATATCGATCATGACTCTTCCTCCTTAAAATCCAATCGCCATATTCAGCGCTTTTCTTTCTTCTTCACCAAGGGCGATTTCACATTCGCCGTTTTTGATTTCCTTCGTGTAGGTATAGCAGCCGTCACTGCTGTGTACGGAATTTAAAATAAATCCGCTGTTTCTCTCATTCAGCATGCACAGGCAAAAGCTCAGATTACCGCCCATCTGGTTATAGGCATCGTATTTTACCAGTCCGGCCTTCTGATAACAGAATTCCAGTTTTTTCAGGATATTGCGGATGTCCTTTCGATTCTTCTCACTCTCGCTTTTGATAAATTTATTATCCTCAAACAGAGCGATAATATCCTTTTCCAGGCTCTTTCCGTCTTTGCCTTTCATAAATTTGTCGTACTTTTTCTTCAGCTTTTTGTACTTTGCAAACTGTACAATGATTAAAACCAGAAGAATCAGCAATACAACAAAAATTCCGATAAACAGCCACGCAATATCCAATCCTGCTATTCCGAGATATTCCATCAACGGGCTTGTCATTGTTTTTCTTTCCTTTCTTACGGTATTTCGGTAATTTATCTTACCGTCTCACAACTTTAACCCGTGATCCGCTCCAGCAGGCGTTCCAGATCTTCATGATTATAAAATTCAATTTCTATCTTACCCGCGCCGTTCTGTTTTGCGCTCACAGATACCTTTGTACTCAGACTCTGCTTCAACCGTTCGGAGATCTCCTGATAAATTGCCTGCAGCGTCTTATTTTCTTCCTTCGGCGGCTTCGGCGGCTTGTGCAGATCTTTTACCAGCTTTTCCACCTCGCGGACACTCAGCTTTTCATCAAAGATTTTCTGTGCGATCAGATACTGTTCTTCCGGATCTTCAATGCTGATCAGCGCTCTTGCATGTCCGGTGCTGATCATATCGTCCACTACCATCTTCTGTACTTCATCGCACAATTTGAGCAGACGCATGGAGTTTGTAACGGCAGTTCTGCTCTTGGAAACCCGCTCCGCTACTTCATCCTGCTTTAAATGGAACTCTGTCAGCAGTCTCTTATAAGCCTGTGCTTCTTCGATCGGATTTAAATCCTCTCTCTGAATATTTTCAATCAGAGAAATTTCAACTATTTCCTGATCTGTCAGCTTTCTGACGATAACCGGAACCTCTTTTAATCCGGCAATTTTGGCAGCTCTCCATCTGCGTTCTCCTGCGATGATCTCATAATAATCACCACGGTTCTGTACAAGAATCGGCTGCAGCATTCCGAATTGTTTTAAAGATTCTGCCAATTCCTGTAAAGAATCTTCATCAAAATTTTTACGGGGCTGTTCCCGATTCGGCTCTACCTTTGACAGCTTTACCATCAGAGTGCCGTCTTTTTCCTCCTCAGCTGATGAGGCGGTCGAAACTGTAGCATGCTTTACCTCTGACTCCATCATCACATTTGTCGGAATCAGAGAATCCAGTCCTTTTCCTAATCCTCTTTTCAACGCCATTATATACCCTTTCTCTTTATGACTTCATCCGCAAGTGCCATATAGCTCTCTGCTCCTGCTGACTTTGCATCATAAAGATTGATCGGCATTCCATAACTCGGTGCCTCTGCAAGTCGAATATTTCTGGGAATCATCGTCTTGTAAACCTTTTGATTCAGATGATCCTTGACATTTTCAACGACCTGCATCGAAAGATTTGTTCTCGCATCATACATGGTAAATACGATACCTTCGATATCCAGAGTCGGATTCAGACGTTCTCTTACCAGATTTACGGTATGGATCAGCTGACTCAATCCCTCCAGCGCATAGTATTCGCACTGAATCGGAACAAGAACTGTATCCGCTGTCGTCATCGCATTGATCGTCAGCATGCTGAGCGACGGCGGGCAATCGATGATGATAAAATCGTACTGATCTCGAATCCAGTCGATTTCATTTTTCAAAATGTACTCTTTTTTATCTACTCCAATCAGTTCAATCTCCGCTGCGGCAAGATTGACATTTGACGGAATAATTGAGACATTCTTAACAACATTCTTGATCAGACACTCTTCTACCGAACACTCACCAAGAATCAATTCATAAACTGTGTTTTCCAGTTCATTTTTTTCGACGCCGAATCCACTGGTCGTATTTCCCTGCGGATCCATGTCAATAACTAATACTTTTTTTCTTTTCGCCGCCAGACAGGCTGACAGATTGATCGCTGTCGTTGTTTTACCAACGCCGCCCTTCTGGTTCGCAATTGCTATTGCTCTCCCCATTGAAATTCATACACCTCGTGTCGTTTCACGACTTCTTCTCTTACCGTTTCAAATTCACATCATTTATTATAACATCAACATTTCAAGAATGCCATTGCTAATAGTTATAAATTTGTGAAAAGGAATCCACTTTTTTTCAGCAGTTCCGTTTTTTGATGTAAAAAGGAAATTTTCAATCTTACACTATATTCTTATTTCAGTCTAATCTTTGAAACGCACTATTGCTCCTCTCTTTCGCGATATGTCTCTATTTTTCGTTCCGACTTGTCCGGTCAATGTTTCACGTGAAACATTTGAGGATTATAAAAAAGGAGATGTTTCACGTGAAACATCTCCTTCTCATGTTGACCAACTCAGACAATCGGCATCTTCGCCGGTGTCCCTGCTTTTCTCGGATATTTTTTCGGCGTCTTTTTAATCTTATCAATCACAACCAGCGTTCTTCCCATATCTCCGCCCGGAAGCTGGAACTCGATCTTATCAGATATTTCTCCACCAAGAAGATCGACCGCTTTCTGTGCCGCTTCAATTTCCGCCTCCGCTTTTTCTGCCTTATAAGGAATGAATTTACCGTTTTCTTTTACATAAGGAAGACACAGCTCAGAAAGCGTTGATAAATTTGCTACTGCTCTTGAAACACATAAATCGAAATGCTCTCTGAACTCTGACTGTTTTGCATAGTCCTCTGCTCTGCCATGAAGCATCTGGATCTCACCTAATTCCAGCTTATCAGAAACCTCCTGTAAAAACTTCAATCGTTTTTGTAAAGAATCCAGTAAAGTCAGTCGAATCTGCGGAAATGCAATTTTCAGCGGAATTCCCGGAAAACCTGCGCCGGTTCCGATATCGATAACGGAAACCGCCTCCGTCAGGATTTCCGGATAGGCACGAACAACCGTCAGACTGTCGAAAAAATGCTTTTTCATTACATCTTTGTAATCTGTGATCGCCGTCAGATTCATTACTTCGTTCCATTCCACCAGAAGCTTATAATATTCCTCGAACTGCTGCTTCTGGACATCCGAAAGAACGATCCGCAATTCTTTTAATTCATTTTCAAATTGATCCATTCCGTACATAGAACATATGTTCTCCTATTCTTTCTTCAAATCGCGCATATGACTTTCATGCTCCAAATATACCAAAAGCACGGAAATATCTGCTGGGGAAACGCCGGAAATTCTGGAAGCCTGTCCAACCGATACCGGACGGAACGCTTTTAACTTCTGTCTTGCCTCCAGACGCAGGCTCGGAACTTCATCATAATTCATCCACTCCGGGATTTTATGCTTTTCCATCTTCTTGTACTGCTCTACCTGTCGCTTCTGGCGCTCAATATAACCTTCATATTTGATTTCGATTTCTACCTGTTCAATAACCTCTGCCGGTAAAAGCTCCCGCTTCGGGTCGATTTCTGCAAGCATTTCATAGGAAAGTTCCGGTCTGCACATCAACTCCGCCAGAGACGCTGCCGTCTTCAAAGGTGTACTGCCCATTTTCTCCAAAAACTTCTGATGCTCTGCCGATGCGCCGATCACAGTTTTTTTCAGACGTTCCATCTCCTGTGCAATCAGCTGTTCTTTCTGTTCCAGCCACTGCATCTGCTCTTCCGAAATCAGACCAGCCTCATATCCCTTTCTGCGCAGACGCAGATCCGCATTGTCCTGGCGAAGCAGTAATCTATATTCTGACCGCGAGGTCATCATCCGGTACGGTTCTGTATTTTCCTTCGTCACAAGGTCGTCTACCAGAACGCCCAGATAGCCTTCCGAACGGTCGATAATCATTGGCTCCCTGCCCTGACATTTCAGACCCGCATTGATTCCTGCAAGAATGCCCTGGGAAGCCGCTTCCTCATAGCCGCTGCTTCCATTGAACTGTCCTGCCGAAAAAAGCCCCTCAACATCCTTAAATTCCAACGTCGGGTACAGCTGTCTTGCGTCGATGCAATCATATTCAATCGCATATGCATTGCGCACGATCCTGCAGTTTTCCAGCCCCGGAACCGTCCGATACATGGCAAGCTGCACATCCTCCGGCAAAGAAGATGACATGCCACCGACATACATTTCATTCGTATAACGTCCCTCCGGCTCAAGAAAAACCTGATGGCGTTCTTTATCTGCAAATTTTACAACCTTATCCTCTATAGACGGACAGTATCTCGGTCCCGTCCCTTCAATAATTCCCGCATAAATCGGAGAACGATCTAGGTTTGCCCGGATGATCTCATGCGTTTTTTCGTTCGTATAGGTCAACCAGCAGGAATCCTGATCAATCTGTACGCTTTCCGGGTCAGTAGAAAAGGAAAACGGCACAACCCTCGGATCACCGAACTGTTCTTCCATTTTGGAAAAATCAATACTCCTTTTATCCATTCTCGCAGGCGTTCCCGTCTTGAAACGGCGCATCGCAATGCCCATTTCTTTCAGGCTGTCTGTCAGGTGATTTGCCGCCTGCAGTCCGTTCGGCCCGGTATAGGTGATGGATTCTCCGCACAGGCAGCGTGCCTTTAAGTAGGTTCCGGTACACAAAATAACCGCTTTGGCTTCGTATACCGTTCCCGTAAATGTCCGCACACCACGGATTTTTTTCGTTGCACCAGCTTTTCCGGAAACCGTGTCTGCATTCACAGCATCCCATAAAAGATCGCAGACTTCTGCCTGCTTGATAACCAGATGCTCCTGATTTTCCAGAATCTGCCGCATCCGTCTGCTGTATTCCGCTTTATCCGCCTGCGCCCGCAGCGAATGCACCGCAGGACCCTTCGATGCGTTGAGCATCTTTGACTGAATAAAGGTATGATCGATATTTTTTCCCATCTCGCCGCCGAGCGCATCCAGCTCCCGGACGAGATGTCCTTTCGAAGAACCGCCGATATTCGGATTGCACGGCATCAGCGCAATACTTTCCACGCTTACCGTAAAAATAACCGTTTCCAGTCCCATTCTCGCGCACGCCAGCGCCGCTTCACATCCGGCATGACCTGCCCCAATTACACATACATCAACTTTTTCTGTTATCTGAGCCATCTTTTCCGCCTTATTTTCTGTGCTTTTCTGCAATAGAATGCGCACCATATAACATTCCATTGTCCTAAACAATAGAATGCACGCTCTGCAAGCATTCTATTGTCATGAACAAAAGAATGCACGCTCTGCGAACATTCTTTTGTCATGAATCATCGCATGCTTTCTGCACCAATCATACACGAATCCTGCGTTTCCGGCAACTGTTTCTGTGGGCAGTGTTCTACAATCCTGCTCGCTGCCGCTTTTCCAAACCGTTTGCGAAACCTTCCCTTCGAGACTTTTCGCTCCTGTTTTTTTCCCATTCCTTTAGAAAATGTCTCTTCAAGACTTTCCACCGCCTGGTCAGATCATTTTCCCATGCAAAATTTGGAAAAAATCTCGTTTACCAGATCATCACCGACCTCTTCCCCGATAATCCGACCAAGGGACGCATACGCGCTCATCAGGTCGATGGAATAGAAATCCTCCGGCATATCGTCTTCCAGGCTTTTCTGAACCATTTTCAGGCTGTCATACGCCTCGCAGAGGGCTTCTTTGTGGCGCATGCTCGTGATAACCACCTCGTCCTCCGAACGGATTTCTCCATGGAAAAACATCTGCTCCAGAAGCTGCTCAAATTCCTCGATTCCGGCATTTTTCTTTGCAGAAGTGCGGATCATGGAAACCTCCCTGCCGCCGAACGCCTCCTGCAAATCCGTTTCGCTGACAGCCGCTTCCAGATCTGATTTGTTAAGCAGTACGATGACCTTCTGATCCCGGATCATCTCAATAATCTGCCTGTCATTTTCGTCCAACGGGCGCGACGAATCAACCACATACAGAATTAAATCTGCCTCTTTTGCATACTGCATCGCACGCTCTACACCGATTTTTTCCACGACATCATCCGTGCTGCGGATTCCCGCCGTATCGATGATATTCAAACTGATTCCCTTTAACCGGATGGATTCCTCCAGGGCATCGCGCGTCGTGCCTGCGATATCCGTTACAATCGCGCGCTCTTCTCCGACCAACAGGTTTAACAGAGAAGATTTTCCAGCATTCGGCTTTCCGACAATGACGGTACGGATGCCTTCTTTACGTAAAAGTCCGTCCTCTGCGGACGCGATCAGCTTCCCGATCTCTCCTAAAAGCTCCTGCGTGATTTTGCCGAGTTTTTCCGAATAGCCTTCTGTACTGATATGCTCCGGATCGTCTAACGCGGATTCGATAAATGCAATTTCATATAAAAGCGCCGCACGCAGGCTCTTCACTTTCTCTGCAACAGAGCCGCGCAGCTGTTTGATCGACGCCTGCATCGAAAACTGGTTTTTCGCCTGAATCAGATCCATAACCGCCTCAGCTTCGGATAAGTCGATTCTGCCGCTCAAAAACGCTCGTTTCGTAAATTCGCCCGGCTCCGCCATCCTCGCACCGGCATGCAGAACAGCCTCCAACACACGTTTGGTCAAAAGCACGCCGCCGTGGCAGTTGATCTCTACCGTGTCCTCTGTCGTATAGCTTCTGGGTGCTTTCATGACAGAAACCATAACCTCATCCAGAATCGTTCCGTTTTCTTCGACAAAACCATAATGAATTGTATGCGTCTGCCAGTTTTTCATTGTGTGTTCTTTCTTCTTATTGACCACAACCCGGTTCGCAACCGCAATCGCCTCCGGACCGCTGATGCGGATAATGCCGATTCCCGCATCAGACAATGCCGTTGCGATCGCCGCAATGGTATCTGATTTCATACTACCTCCATGAAAAAGAATGTGCCTTGGCACATTCTCGCGCCGAGGCGCGGTTGCTTTAGCAACC
>OLOK01002897.1_pt1 | contig 11308 bp, 8 predicted proteins | sample 1672591 | NCBI WGS metagenome assembly OLOK01 (sample SAMEA3136703, study PRJEB25190) | human gut metagenome | biome: human gut; feature: human-associated habitat; material: faeces | place: Austria | collected 2013 | reverse complement strand
CATCCACATCCAATTTTAGATATTTTACCTGTCTACTTGACAAGGGGCATATCACAGATCCTGTGGACGGCGGATTTTTTTCTGTGATCTTATTGTTTTTTGACCGGAGCCTGATATCTTGCGGTTGATTCACGTTCGATCAGTGCTGCGCGGAGCTGTGTGCGGCAGATTGGAATGTGATGTACCAGGGAGTTTAAAATGACATAAGCACATTTTCCAAGTTCACTGCGTTCCTGCCGGATAGTGGTAAGCGGTGGTTCTAACATGGAGGAGATCGGAATGTCATCGAATCCGACCACGCTGATATCTTCCGGTACGCGGAAACCGCGGAGCTTGCATTCCGTGATAACACCGGATGCGATCAGGTCATTGCCGCAGATGATCGCAGTAGCACCAGCACCCAAAAAAGTAGGAACGTGATACTTTGCACTGTCTGCCACATAATAGCCGTAAGCGGTCAGGTCTTCATTGATCTCAAGACCATGTGCTTTCATGCTGTTATAGTAGGCTTCCTGACGCTGCTCGGATACCATGGAGTGCAGGGAACCATTTAAAAAGGCAATTTTTTTGTGACCGAGTGTGTAGAGATGGTCAACTGCCGCATCGATTCCCTCATAGTTGTCCGTTCCAATGTAAGCAACATTCGGATTCTTCTTAATATAATTGTCGAAGAGAACAGTCGGCATGGTGGTTTGTTCTAACTGTTTCATCCATTCGTCGTGAAGGGCGAAGCCGACGAGAAAGGCTCCACAGAAACCATTCTTTAACATATAGGTGTCATATTTTTCTGCGAGCTGGAATGCCGGTGTGACCGGAATGACTGTCACATCCCAGTTGTGGCGGAACGCATTCTGTTTGAATCCCAGGACAATTTCATAACCAAACTGTGTGGCAGCTTCATAGTCCATATTTTCAATGAAAATCGCAAGCTTGCGGTTTTCTACTTTTTTTGATCGTTTGGTCGCATATCCCATTTCCACTGCGGTATCTAAGACCATCTGTCTTAATTCATCACTGATATCGCTTGCTCCGTTCAAACCTTTGGAGACAGTGCTGACGGATACACCCAGACGATTTGCTATATCTTTGATCGTAGCCAAGTCTTTATCCTCTTTGTTATAATTATTCGATACTTTCCCTTATTATATAGAATCGAATTTCCGTTTTCAAGCAGTCTGCTCAGAGATTTCAAAAAAGTTTCGAAACAAAACGAGAAAAACTTGTCATTTTACACAAAAAAACAAATATAAAAACGTGAAAAATAGCAAAATCGATATTAATATTTGCAAATTCGTTGACAAAAACGTTTCAATAAACTAAAATTACCTCAGATACGAAAATTCACGAAACAATTCGTATAGGTTTTGAATGCGGGATCATTCCAACAGAACGGGAGGAAATGAATTGGGATCAAAAGAATTGACCAGGGGAGCAGGAGTCCTGCTGGCAATCACAAGCTTACCATCTTCATATGGAATAGGAACATTAGGGGAAGCTGCATTCCAATTTGTTGATTTACTCGTCGATCTCAAGCAGAGGTACTGGCAGGTGCTTCCGATCGGTCCTACCAGTTTTGGAAACAGTCCGTATCAGTCCTACTCCGCATTTGCCGGAAACCCATATCTCATTGATCTGGATGATCTGGTGAAGGATGGATTGTTACAGGAGACGGAGATCCGCAGTTTTAACTGGGGAACGGATGATGCAGATATTGATTATGCAACCATCTATGAGAACCGTTACAAGATTTTGCGAATGGCTTTTTCGAGATTTTCTGCGAAGAGTGAAGACTTCCTTGCTTTTACAGAAAAAAGCGACAGATGGCTGTCTGATTATTCTCTTTATACCGCATTGAAACGGCATTTTGGAGATATAGAATGGCAGAGCTGGGACGTGCCGCTCAGGGACAGAGATCCGGAGGCAGTGAAAGAGTATCAGGAAATATTACATAATGACATCATGTTTTGCAAATTTTGCCAGTACGAGTTTTTTAAGCAGTGGATGCAGCTGAAGCAGTACGCAAATAGCCGTGGAGTCCAGATCATCGGTGATATGCCATTGTATGTGGCGTCAGACAGCGTGGATGTATGGGCGCACCGTGAGATGTTTTTACTTGAACCGGATGGAAGACCGAATGTGGTCGCAGGGGCAGCACCCGATGCATTTTCCGAGAGCGGTCAGGTATGGGGCAGTCCGGTATATGACTGGAACGTCATGGAAGAGGATGGCTTTGCATGGTGGAAGGCAAGAATGCTTGAGAACATGGAATTATTTGATGTGATCCGGTTAGACCATTTTTCCGGTCTGGTGCGTTATTACACCGTTTCTGCAGATGCAGAAGACGGAAGAAATGGCAAGTGGAGCAAAGGACCGGGCAGGAAACTGACAGATGCCATGACAGAGGTTCTGGGTGATATGCGGGTGATCGTGGAAGACATCGGACCAAAGGGCGGGCTTCCGGGAGTGAAAAAGTTAAAGACAAAAACCGGATGGCCGGGCATTAAGATTTTAATGTTTGCCTTTGATGATGACACCGCGAATGAGCATCTTCCACATAACTATCAGGACACGAACATGGTCGTATATGCAGGAACTCACGACAACGAAACGATCGTTGGTTATTTCCGGGATAAGTCAGATTACGAGCTGGCATATCTGTATGAGTATCTGAACATTCATTATAAAGAAGAAATACCGGATGCACTGATCCGGGCAGCCTACGCAAGTATCGCAGATGTGGCCATTATCCAGATGCAGGATCTGATGAAGCTTGGAAATGAAGCCAGAATGAACGCACCTTCCACGGTGGGACGCAACTGGCGCTGGCGTATCGGAAAAGATACTTTGAGCGAAGAACGGAGAGCATGGATACGGACTCTGGCAGCCGTATATCGCAGATAACAAATACGCTATAAGATGCATAAGCATTTTATATAGAAGTCTTATTCTAAAAAAGGAGAGGAATCAAATGAAAAAGAAAGCAATCTCATTATTACTTGTTGCAGCTATGACAGCTACAATGACAGCAGGCTGCGGCGACAAACAGGAAGCAGCAGACAACACAACTGCAGGAAACGATGCGGCACCTTCTACAGAAGCAGCAGCATCTGATGATGCAGCAACAGAAGAAGAGGAAGCATGGAGCGGTACATTGACTGTATGGAGCCCACAGGAAGATCAGGATACAGGCTGGTTACAGAAAGAATGTGACGCATTCAATGCGGCTCATCCAAACTGGGATGTCACATTTGAGTATGGTGTATGTGCAGAGGGTGATGCAAAAGCTACTGTCACAACAGACGTTGAGGGATCTGCAGATGTCTATATGCTGGCAAACGATAACATCCCTGATTTAGTAGCAGCAAACGCACTTGCTGAGCTCGGCGGATCTTATCTTGATTATGTAACAAGCACAAACTCCGATTCCATTACAGCATCTGTTACATACAATGATGCAGTAGTAGCATTCCCATTTACATCTAATACATGGTTCATGTACTATGATAAGAGTGTATTCTCTGATGAGGATATCAAGAGCTTTGACACAATGTTGGAGAAAGGAAAAGTTGCCTTCCCATTATCTGATTCCTGGTACATTCAGGCATTCTATGTTGGAAATGGCTGTTCATTATTCGGAGATGGTACAGACGCAGCAGCAGGTATCGACTTCGATGGAGAAAAGGCAGCAGCTGTTACAGATTACTTAGTTGATGTAGTTGCAAATCCTAACTTTATCAATGATGCAGACGGAGCTGGTCTTGCAGGTTTACGTGACGGAAGCGTAAACGCTGTATTCTCCGGTACATGGAATGCAGAAGCTGTAAAAGAAGCACTTGGTGACAACATGGGTGTTGCAGCACTTCCATCATTTAACTTAAACGGAACAGACTGCCAGATGAAATCCTTCATCGGATCTAAAGCAATCGGTGTAAACCCAAATGCTGAGAACATGCAGGTTGCTACGGCATTGGCAGCTTACCTTGCAGGTGAGGACGCTCAGAAAGATCACTACGATATGAGAAACATCCTTCCTACAAACACAAACATTGTAGTTGATGATGAGATCGCAGCAGCAGTTGCAGACGCAATGATCAACACATCTATCATGCAGCCATTAGTACCTGAGATGAGTAACTACTGGTCACCAGCTGAGAACATGGGTAAAGCACTTGTAGCTGGCGAGGTCACACATGATAACGCTGCAGAAAAGACAGCAGATATGAATACAGCAATGAACACAGACGCAGCACAGTAAAAAGAATACAGAAGATTCTTACATGCAAAATACAAACCTCGGGGCGCATGAGCGCTCTGAGGATTGTTTGATACTAAGGAATCCATTTTTATTTTAAGGAGGCCCATAACGTGATACAGGCTGGAAAAAGAAAAAAAGAGTTTGCGGATCCATATACCGTGACCGGTGCGGTTACAAAAGGAAACATCATTACAAAGCTTTCCCTGCTTATTATGGGCTTGGGTAATATCGCACACAGACAGATCGCAAAGGGACTGATGTTCCTGGTTGTTGAGATTGGATATATATGGTTTATGATCCAATCCGGAATTTATAATTTATCCATGTTTCCATCATTGGGATGGAGAGAGCAGGAAAAAGTCTGGAATGAAAAGAAAAGTATCTATGAGTACACTGCCGGTGATCAGTCATCCCTGATCCTGTTGTATGGAGTTGCAACGATTTATATTACATTGATGTTTATCGTTGTGTGGAGAGAGGCAGTAAAAAGCTCTTATAAATCAGAAGTGCTTGCAAAATCAGGAAAGCACCTGAACACCTTTAAAGAAGACTTCAAGAGTTTGTTTGATCAAAATTTACATAAATTATTACTTGCAGCGCCGATCATGGGAGTATTGATCTTTACGATCCTTCCACTGATCTATAATATTTCCATGGCATTTACCAATTACAGCAAGGTAAATGATCATCTGGTATTATTTGACTGGGTTGGGCTTGCAAACTTTGCAAAAATCTTAAATTTGAACGACAGTATCGGTAAGCAGTTCTATTCCGTACTGACATGGACGATCACCTGGGCGATTTTTGCAACAGCATTAAACTATATTTTCGGTATGATCCTTGCAATCGTGATCAACCGTAAAGAGACACATTTTAAGGGCTTCTGGAGATTCTGCTTTGTATTATCCATCGCAGTACCTCAGTTTGTTTCCCTGCTGATCATGAGAAGTATGTTACAGCCAACCGGTATCGTGAACACTTTATTATTAAAATATGGTCTGATCGATACGGCACTTCCATTTTTCTCAAGTGCGACATGGGCCAGAGTGACAGTTATCGTTATCAACCTGTGGGTAGGTATCCCATATACGTTACTTCAGGTAACAGGTATTTTACAGAACATTCCGGGTGAATTATATGAGGCAGCGAAGATTGATGGAGCTAATGCAATCCAGATATTCTTCAAGATCACATTGCCATATATGTTATTTGTCATGACACCATACCTCATTACACAGTTTACCGGAAATATCAATAACTTCAACGTTATCTACCTGCTGTCCGGCGGTAATCCGACACCGGTGGATGCAACAGCCGGTAAGACAGATCTGCTTGTTACATGGCTGTACAAACTGACCGTTGATAAGAACTACTACAACTTAGGTGCAGTAATTGGTATTATGACGTTCATTGTCCTTGCGATCGTTGCGCTGGTAACATATCGTAATACCGCATCCTACAAAGATGAGGAGGGATTCATGTAATGAGTAAAAAACAAGTGACATCTGGCACAAAAGCAAAGAAAACAATTGTGAATATTATTATCCATATTTTTCTGGCAATCCTGTCATTCATCTGGGTGCTGCCGATTTTCTGGGTAGTCCTGACAAGTTTCCGCGGTGAGAAAGGTTCTTACGTAACCACTTTCTTCCCGAAGACTTATACGATCAACAACTATGTGAAATTATTCACAGATACAAGTATTTTGAACTTCCCGAAAATGTTTGTGAATACTTTTATCATTGCGATTTTTACATGTATCATTTCAACCATTTTTGTACTTTCAGTATCTTATACAATGTCAAGAATGCGTTTTAACATGAGAAAACCATTTATGAATGTGGCAATGATCCTCGGATTGTTCCCATCCTTTATGTCCATGATCGCTGTTTACTATATTTTAAAGGCTCTTGGACTGGCAGAGGGATCTATGATCCGTATCGCTTTGATCATCGTATTCTCAGCAGGATCCGGTGTTGGATTCTATGTTGCAAAAGGTTTCTTTGACACGATCCCAAAAGCGCTGGACGAGGCTGCGATCATCGATGGGGCAACAAGATGGCAGGTATTTACCCAAATTACCGCGCCACTCAGTAAACCAATTATTGTTTATACCATTTTGACATCCTTCATGGGACCGTGGGTAGACTTCATTTTTGCAAAGGTTATCTGCCGTGCTGATGCACAGTACTACACCGTATCTATCGGTCTTTGGAAGATGCTTGAAAAAGAATACATTGACAGCTGGTATACCTGTTTTGCCGCAGGCGCAGTTGTGGTATCCATTCCGATTGCAATTCTGTTCTTACTGACACAGAAATTCTATGTAGATGGAATGAGTGGAGCTGTAAAGGGTTAAACCGGGCAGCGGATAAGTTTTGGCTGTGTGTGGGACTGTTGTATGAGAGTGAAAATCTTGATACAGCAGTCCCTTTTTATGTAAATAGAAAAGTGTTACAGAATATGGGAAAGGTAAGGTATGGGAATGAAAAAGCGTTTGATAGCAGCCCTGATAGCAGGAATGATGTTGATACAGACGGCCGCTTGTGGGAATAATGCCGGCACACCGGCAGACAGCGTGGATAGCACAGAGTCAGTACCGGAGAGTGGGACGGAGACAGATACAGAAAGCGAAGGGAATGAAGTTACTGCATTGTCTTTGATGCAGCAGGTCAATACGGCGGAAGAGAATGTGATTGATGACAATTACCGAACTTATTATGAAGTGTTTGTTTACAGTTTTTATGACAGTGACGGAGATGGAATCGGTGATCTGAAAGGACTGACGGAAAATCTCGATTATATAAATGACGGTGATCCTGCGACGGACACGGATCTGGGATGCAATGGTATCTGGCTGATGCCGGTCATGCCGTCCACAACGTATCATAAATATGATGTGACGGATTATGAAGCGATTGATCCGGAGTACGGGACGATGGACGATTTTACGACACTTGTAGATGAATGCCATAAGCGTGGAATCAATGTGATCATCGATTTTGTCATGAACCACACATCTTCACAGCATGAGTGGTTTCAGACTGCATACCAATATTTGCAGGGTCTTCCGAAAGGTGCAGAACCAGATGCGTCAGAGTGCCCTTATGTAGATTATTATAATTTTTCCAAAGAAAAACTGGGCGGTTATTATCCGGTGGAGGGAACAGACTGGTACTATGAGGCACAGTTCTGGAGCGAGATGCCGGATCTCAACTGGGATAATGAGATGTTAAAGACAGAGTTTGAACAGATCGTACAGTTCTGGCTGGATCTCGGAGTGGATGGTTTCCGTCTGGATGCAGTAAAGGAATTCTATTCGGGCGCAGATGAAAAAAATATTGCAGTCCTGACCTGGTTTAATGATATGGTGAAATCCAAAAAAGAGGATGCATATCTGGTCGGAGAGGCATGGAATGATTACAATGTCTATGCGAAATATTATCAGAGTGGCATGGACAGTTTCTTTGATTTTACTTTTGCGGATAAGGACGGTATCATCGCAGACACAGTAAAGGGAATCAATGGCGCTTCCGCTTACGGAAAGAGTCTTGTCAATACGCAGGAGCTTTACGGCAGCTACAGTGATACTTACATTGACGCACCGTTTTACACCAATCATGATATGGCGCGGAGCGCAGGTTATTATTCCGGCGATTATAGTGAAGCGCAGACAAAGCTTGGAAATGCAATGAATCTTCTGATGTCGGGAAGTGCATTTTTGTATTATGGGGAGGAGCTTGGAATGAAAGGCTCCGGAAAAGATGAAAATAAGCGTGCTCCGATGTACTGGTCGACGGATGCCGATGCTACGGGTATGTGTGACGGACCAAAGGATATGGACGATATTAAGATGAAGTATGGCAGTTTAGAGGAGCAGGAAAACGATGGTAATTCCATTTATAACTTTGTGAAACAGACGATCGCATTGCGGAATGAGTATCCGGTGATCGCCAGAGGAAAGGTCGCATTTGATGAGGGGATTTCGGATGATACGGTATGCGTGATCCGGAAAACCTGTGATGAGGGACAATTGACGCTGGTGTTCAATACTTCAGAGAAGGCACAGACGGTCGATTTTGGGAAATCAGCTCTCGGAGCAACGGAAGACAGGAAATATCCATTGCAGATCGCAGGGGAGCTTCTGACAGGAACGGAAGCTGCCGTTCTGGATGAAGAACAGCTTACCATACCTGCGTATTCGGTCGTGATCTTAGAGTAAAAAAGAATACTTTTCCGGATAACAGAAATCCCCGGTATGAGACGGTCTATCGGGGATTTTTACTTGAATCTGTGCTTTTTTGGTATATAATAGTAATATCAAAGACGGAAAATACAGGTGTTGTGGAAATGCGTGTGTTTAAGAGAAAATCTGGAGGAACAATAGATGAAGCGGAAAGTCAGAACAAGAAAGCTGGGGATCAAATTTAAAATACTGATCCCGGTATGTGTATGTGTACTCGTTGTCTGTGTGGTTATGGGAGTAAATTCTTACAAACATATCCAAGACGGCATGGTTGAGATGGGCGTTCAGGAGGCAGACATGGCGGCAGATCTGACACTTCGTATGTTAGATGGCGACGAGGTGGAGCAGATCGTTCCGGGGGCAGAAGAAAGCGATGCATATAAAGGAGTCCTGGCAGCCTTAAAAAATATGAAGGACAGCTGTGGGATTGCATATCTGTATACTTTATATACCGATGGGACAAATGTTTATTACGGAGTAGATGTGGAAGCAACCGAAGATGTAAGTTATCTCGGGGATCCTTTTGCTGACTCTTATGAGGAGTTAAAATCTGTATTTGAAGGACAGGAATATGTGCAGGATTATATTGATGAGACGGAGGATGGAGACCTGATCACAGTCTACAAGCCAATCACAAACAGCGCAGGAAAAGTGGTGGCAGTTCTGGGGTGTGATTATGATGCATCTGATATTACTGCCCGGCTTGAGGCATCACTTGTGGGAGTGGTCAAGATTGGTGCGGTCTGCATTGTCCTGGCAGTAGCGGCTCTCAGCATCATTATTTCAACGATCACGAGAGGTCTTCAGAAAGTGGACGACAAGATTTATGAGATCGTGCATAATGAGGGAGATCTGACGCAGAAGCTGGACATCCACAGTGGAGATGAGATGGAACTCATTGCAGGGAATGTCAATGCTTTATTGGAATACATACGGGGAATCATGTTGAAGATCTCCGACAATTCAGAACATTTAAATGGTTCGTCACAAAAGATTGCACAAAACCTTGCAGCAGCAGAGGTGAATATCACAGACGTTTCCGCAACTATGGAGGAAATGAGTGCGGCAATGGAGGAGACAAACGCTTCACTGGAGCAGATCAGCACCTCAGTGGGACAGGTTTATGCATCCATTGAAAACATGGCAGCACGTGCAGAGCATGGAAAAGAGTCTTCCGGTGAAATGAACGGACGGGCAGACAGTGTCCGCACAGAAGCCTCAAGCAAACAGCAGGAGGTTGCAACGCAGGTGGCCGACATGGCACAGAAATTGAATGAGAAGATCGAGCAGTCCCAAGCGGTGCAGGAGATAGCACAGCTTACGGCAAATATTATCGAGATCACCGATCAGACCAATCTGTTGGCATTAAATGCGAGCATTGAGGCGGCAAGGGCAGGAGAGGCAGGAAAAGGATTTGCAGTCGTGGCAGATGAAATCGGAAAACTTGCTGCCAATTCGGCAGAAGCTGCAGAACAGATACAAAAAGTGAGCGCAGCGGTAGTTGAGGCTGTGAATGGTCTGGCACAAGAGGCAGAAAATATGGTCGAATTTGCGGGAATAACTGCTATGGATGGTTATCAGCAGTTAGTGGAAATGAGTGAGTTTTACAGCAAAGATGCAGGTGATATGAATGCCATTATGGAAGATTTCACAAGTGCTGCCGGCGAATTGCAGAAAGCCATGGATGAGATCAAAGAATCGACTACAGCAGTCAGTGCTGCTGTCGAAGAGAGCGCAAAGGGCATTGTAAATGTGGCAGAAATGTCCACAGATCTTACAGGAAGTGTGGGAGATATCCAGAAAGCGGCTGATCATAACAATGAGATCGCAGATCTGCTTGATACTGAGGTGAAACGGTTTAAGCTGGAGTAACGGAGATTGTAAATCATAATTGAAATAAAAAATCGTGCGAACAGAAACGTATCATGTTTGCACGATTTTTTTATCAATAGGTGTTCAGTTCATAACATAATGAAAGAAATCAACAGCATTCCCTTTGTTATCAGTTGCGTATGCAATGCCGAAGCAGACCGTTCCGGTGTAGTAACCGTAGTCAGAAAGCCATTGGTTGTCGTTCAGTTCCAGACCGCAAGGGAGTGTCTCACCGGTTTCGGAATCTGTTGCATAGACGATCATATCTTTGTACTGTTCTAATTCGTCCGCTGTTAAATAATCCGTAAGAGGCATAAGACTTCCGGCATCAGCGTATTGCTGAAACACAAATTCCGGTGCAAAAAGAACGTCGGCACCACCGACAGAAAGTTTTAAAGTCAGTTTTTGGTCACTGTAGTAGTTTGTGGAGTAATTATCGTCATCAGAAAAAGTGATGGAGGTATCTACGGTAACTTCTTCTTTCTTTGTAAAGCCTTCCTGTTCAAAAAATTCATCTGTGGAAGAAACGCTTTCTTCATAAGGATTCAGGGTATTTACCATCACTATATCTAAAACACTTTCCCTATAGGCAGCATAATGTACGATCATGGAAATGACAAACGCCACAAGGCAGATGGCAGCAATGATGTGCCAGCGGTAATAGTCCCAGATATATTGCACCTTTGCTTTGCGGGAAAGGTCTTTGAATGCAGTTTTCTTTTCCATAGGAAAACCTCCGTAATTCTGTGCGCTTTACTAACGCGATAATGATAGGATAACATAGAAAGAAGCAGGTTAAAAGGGAAAAAGTATAAAGTTTATCTAAAATAAAAAATGCTAAGAATGAAAAGGATTCATTCTTAGCACATTCGTTGTACACAAAAAGCGGGTGATGGGAATCGAACCCACGTATCCAGCTTGGAAGGCTGGTGTTC
>OLOK01002891.1_pt1 | contig 11323 bp, 7 predicted proteins | sample 1672591 | NCBI WGS metagenome assembly OLOK01 (sample SAMEA3136703, study PRJEB25190) | human gut metagenome | biome: human gut; feature: human-associated habitat; material: faeces | place: Austria | collected 2013 | reverse complement strand
GACAGGTGAATTCACACAGGCTAAAGGTCAGGAAGTTATGGAGTCTATGCTGAAACAGTATGACAACATCAACGTAGTATACTGCGAGAACGATAACGAAGCATTCGGAGCAATCGATGCAATCGAAGCAGCAGGTAAGACAGTTGGATCTGATATCGCTAACGGCGAAATCATGGTAATTTCTTTCGATACAACACATGCAGGACTTCAGGATGTTCTTGATGGAAAGATCGAATGCGATGTAGAGTGTAACCCACTTCACGGACCACGTGCTGAAGAACTTATCAAAAAACTTGAAGCTGGCGAAGACATTGATAAACTGAACTATGTAGATGAAGAAATCTTTGCTCATGATGACACAGTTAAATCTGTAAAAGCTACAAACAGTTTAGACGAAGAAAAAGATTTTGATGTAACACCACTTACACAGGATATTCTTGACAAACGTGCATACTAAAATGCATTAGGAAAGTCGGATATATAATTTGACAGACACATAAGGGTGGATGAATAGAGAGGCGTGGTAGATAATAATCGGAATGTGCCGGATATTTATACTACGCCCTCTTTATTGAAAAAAGGAAAGCAGGTGGAAGAGTATGGAGGGTAATGTTGTACTTACAATGCGGGATATTTCCAAGACATTTCCCGGTGTAAAAGCATTGCAGCATGTTGATTTTACACTTCGCAAGGGCGAAATTCACGCTCTGATGGGTGAGAACGGTGCAGGTAAATCTACACTGATCAAGGTTCTTACCGGTGTACATGAATTTGAAAATGGCGAGATCCGTCTGGATGGAAAAGACGGTCCGATTATTAATAAATCACCTCAGGACGCACAGAACAATGGTATCAGTACTGTATATCAGGAAGTTAACCTTTGTCCGAACCTGACGGTGGCAGAAAATCTGTTTATTGGACGCGAACCAAGAAAAGCAGGATTTATTGACTGGCGTACAATGAACAAACGTGCAACAGAATTGCTTAAGAGTCTTGAAATTGATGCTTCAGCTACACAGAAGCTGGAAGAGGTTTCTCTGGCAAGACAGCAGATGATCGCAATTGCACGTGCAGTTGATATGAAATGTAAGGTTCTGATCCTTGATGAGCCAACTTCATCTCTGGACGATGATGAGGTTGCAAAACTGTTCAAACTGATGAACAGACTGAAAAATGAAGGTGTAGGTATTATTTTCGTAACACACTTCCTGGAACAGGTATATGAGGTCTGTGACAGAATCACAGTTTTACGAAATGGGGAACTGGTTGGCGAATACGAAGTCAAAGATCTGCCAAGAGTTATGCTTGTTGCCAAGATGATGGGTAAAGACTTTGATGATCTTGCAGATATCAAGGGAGATCATGCAGAACTCAAAGAATTCATCCCGGTTATCGAGGCAGAAGGACTTAGCCATAAAGGAACGATCAAACCGTTTGATATGACGATCAACAAAGGTGAGGTTGTCGGATTTACAGGACTTCTTGGATCCGGACGTTCGGAACTTGTCCGTGCAATTTATGGAGCTGATAAAGCGGATTCCGGTAAACTGAAAGTTAACGGAAAAGAAGTAAAGATTCATGCTCCGATCGATGCAATGAAGCTTGGTATGGCATATCTTCCGGAAGACAGAAAGAAAGATGGTATCATCGCAGATCTGTCTGTCCGTGAAAATATTATTATCGCACTTCAGGCGAAAAAAGGTATGTTCCATCCAATGAGCAGAAAAGAAATGGATGAAGCAGCAGATAAATATATTAAGATGCTTCAGATTAAGACAGCAAGCCGTGAAACTCCGATCAAGAGTCTGTCAGGTGGTAACCAGCAGAAGGTTATCATTGGTAGATGGCTTCTTACCAATCCGGATTTCCTGATCCTGGATGAACCTACAAGAGGTATTGATATCGGAACCAAGACAGAGATCCAGAAACTGGTACTTGATCTTGCAGATCAGGGAATGGCGGTTGCATTTATTTCTTCAGAAGTAGAAGAAATGCTCCGTACCTGTTCACGTATGGCAGTTATGCGAGACGGTAAGAAGGTTGGAGAAATTTCCGGTGATGAATTATCACAGGAAGGTATCATGAAAGCAATCGCAGGAGGTGAAGAGTAATGAGCACAAATAAATCAACATGGAAAAAGCTTACCTCTATGAGGCTTTTCATGCCACTGGTGTGTCTGCTTGCAATCATTATCGTAGCTACAATTACAATTCCGGGCTTCTTAAGCATGTCTCTTAAGAATGGAGTTCCATACGGATATCCGGTCGATGTGATCAACCGTGCATCCGAGCTGGTTATTTTGTCAGTTGGTATGACACTTGTTACAGCAGCATCCGGTGGACAGGATATCAGTGTTGGTGCAGTTATGGCGGTTGCAGCAGCTGTATGCTGTCAGATCTTATCTGGTGGTGCATCTTCCGTAACTGAATATCAGAGTTCTCTGATTCTTGCTGTAATTGCAGCACTTCTTGCAGCCGCACTCTGTGGTGCATTTAACGGATTTCTGGTTGCAAAGCTGAATATTCAGCCGATGGTTGCGACATTGATCCTTTACACAGCAGGACGTGGTATCGCCCAGCTGATCACAGACGGACAGATTACATATATCCGTGTGAAATCTTATCAGGTATTCGGAAGCTATGTCGGAAAATTCCCGATTCCGATGCCAGTTGTAATTGCAATTATCGTAGTTATCATTGCATATGTTATTTTGAAAAAGACAGCTCTTGGACTTTATATCGAGAGCGTTGGTATTAACGGAACCGCATCCAGACTGGTCGGACTTAATTCAACCATGATCAAGTTCCTTACTTACCTGATCTGTGGTGTACTTGCAGGTGTTGCAGGATTTGTGGCTTCCAGCCGTATCTACTCAGCAGATGCCAACAACATTGGTCTGAACCTTGAAATGGATGCCATCCTTGCAGTTGCCCTTGGTGGAAATGCCCTTGGTGGTGGTAAGTTCAGCCTGATGGGGTCTGTGATCGGAGCTTATACAATCCAGGCACTTACAACTGTTCTTTACGGATTGAATGTATCAGCCGATCAGCTTCCGGTCTATAAGGCAATCGTTGTTGTAGTCATCGTTGTCCTTCAGAGCCCGGTATTCAAGAAATTTATTGCAGTGCAGAAAGAAAAAAGAACATCAAAGGCTGCAGTGAAAGGAGGAGCTAACTAATGAAAGCAAAAGTATCCGGAACAAAAAAGAAAATTAACGGAACGACATTCCTCCTTATGATTACAATTTTACTGTTTGTTGTAATGTACGCAGCAGGTATGATCGTATTTAACGACAAAGGTTTTGCAAAACCGCAGATGTTCCTGAATCTGTTCATTTCCAATGCAGGTCTTCTGGTTATCGCGATGGGCGAAACGATCGTTATGATCACAGCTGGAATCGATATCTCAGTTGGTTCTGTTACAGCACTTGTATGTATGGTTGCTGCAAACCAGATGGAAAATCACGGTGCAAGCGCTTATACCGCACTTCTTATGGCACTGGTGATCGGACTTCTCTTTGGTCTGGTTCAGGGATTCCTGGTATCTTATCTGGAGATCCAGCCATTCATTGTTACACTGGCAGGTATGTTCTTTGGACGTGGTATGACATCAATCATCAGTACAGATATGATTTCTATCAAAAATGCAACTTTCATGGCATGGGCTAAATACAAAATTTACATGCCGTTTGGTTCTTACAGTAAGAGGGGAAAATTCCTCCCGGCATATATTTATCCGACAGTTATCATTGCAATCATCGTTCTGATCGTAATCATAATCGTTATGAAGTATACAAAATTCGGACGTTCTGTATATGCGATCGGTGGAAATGAACAGAGTGCACTTATGATGGGACTGAATGTTAAGAGAACAAAAATGGCTGCATACCTTCTGGACGGCTTTCTTGCAGGACTCGGCGGATTCCTTTTCTGTATGAACAGCTGTGCCGGATTCGTAGAACAGGCAAAAGGTCTTGAGATGGATGCGATTTCAGCAGCCGTTATCGGGGGTACACTACTTAGTGGTGGTGTCGGAACTCCATTCGGAACCCTGTTCGGTGTACTGATCAAAGGAACGATTTCCAGTCTGATCACTACACAGGGAACACTTTCAAGCTGGTGGGTACGAATCGTACTTTCCGCACTCCTCTGCTTCTTCATCGTTCTGCAGTCTGTATTTGCAAGCCTGAAGAAGAAAAACTAAAGAAAGAACAGTACTTGAAACATTACAGGCGAAAAGAGAAAACGACGGGTATTGACGGAAACTTTTTAATTGCCTATAATAAAAAAGTAGGATTTAAACACCGGATGTTCATATCGTACATCCGGTGTTCTTTTTGTAAGTATTGAGTATAAAGGGGAAGGAGGAAGATGAGATATGAAAATAGGGATTGCGAATGACCATTCTGCAGTGGATATGAAAAAGCAGGTGGTAGAGTATCTTGTGGAAAAAGGATATGAAGTTGTCAATTACGGAACTGATTCTTATGAGAGCTGTCCTTATCCGAAATATGGGGAAAAGATTGGAAAAGCAGTTGCAGACGGAGAAGTGGATCTCGGAGTTGCAATCTGTGGAACCGGTCTTGGAATTTCCATGGCAGCCAATAAGGTTCACGGTGTCCGCGCAGCGGTGTGTTCTGAACCATATACGGCAAAGATGGCAAGAGAACATAATAATGCAAATGTGATTGCGTTCGGTGCAAGAGTAATTGGAATCGAGATGGCAAAGATGATCCTTGATACATTTCTTGGTGCAGAGTTCCTTGGGGGACGTCACCAGGATCGTGTAGATATGATTATGGCGATCGAAGAAAATCAATAGTGCGGATGAAAAACAACAAGAGCGGATAAAGGCAATGAAAAAGCTTTTATCTGCTCTTGTTGTGTATATGGTGAGCCAAGTGCAGATTGGCGCCTGCACAAGGTTCTGCATTTGGTGAAGGGAAGAGGTTACAGTAGTACGTGAATCGAAAAAAGCTTGTTATACTTGTTTTGGTGGCATCAAAAAACAATACCATATTATTTGATGTTTTAGAAGAAGTGCACAAAAGATACAAAAAGAAGAATACAAGTTAGGACCTCGATGAAAAACAAATATGTATTCAAGTTGTACACATATGATAAATACAACTTAGCAAAAATATACAAAAGTTGTACGATAATTTGTAACATATTACGGGTTGAAAATCAGGTGTTTCTTAAGGTATATTAGAGGTAAGGAGAGCAGGGGATTTGTACGTAAATCAGGTGGAAAAGAAGAAAAAAGTGAAAGAAACATCAGCAAAATATGAAGGAATTGTAAGATGGATTCGAGAACAGATTGAAGCGGAAAAACTGCAGCCGGGAGAGCGGATAGAGTCGGAATACCAGCTTTGTGACCGGTTTGGGGTAAGCCGTCAGACTGTCAGACATGCGATCGCTGTTCTGGAAAAAGAAGGTATGATCGAGAAACGCCGTGGAAGTGGGACTTATATAAAGGAAAGTGGCATCATCGGGGTCAGACGAAAAAAAACGATGCAGATCGCAGTGATGACAACTTTTGTTCAGGAATATATTTTTTCTGGTATTATTCAGGAAATCGAGAACAAGATGTCACGCGCCGGATATGGAATCCAGATTTCCATCACCAACAATTCTGTAGACAAAGAACGTTTTATATTGAAAAGCATTCTGGATAAGAAAAGAGTGGATGGAATTATAGCGGAACCGACAAAGAGTGGCCTTCCTAATCCAAATCTCAATCTGTACAGGCAGATCATGGAGCAGGGAATCCCGGTGATCTTTATCAACAGCTATTATCCGGAACTGAAAGCGCCGCATGTAAGTCTTGATGATAAGATAGCAGGGAAGATGGCGACGAAATATCTGATCCAGTGCGGACACCGTGAGATCGCAGCGATTTTCAAGGCAGATGACGGGCAGGGACACAGAAGGTATGCCGGTTATATCGAAGCTTTAATGGAAGCAGATATCAGGATCGAAGATAAACGGATTGTCTGGATTGATACCGAGGATGTGCGCAATCGCAATATGCGTGAGGAGAGCAGCTGGATTTTAAGAAGGATTCAGGGATGTACGGCATGTGTATGCTACAACGATGAGGTTGCGAGCAACCTTGCGGCGACATGTCTGGAACAGAAGATCAAAGTGCCGGACAAGATGTCGATCATTGGAATCGATGATTCTGATCTGGCAAATTATTGCGAAGTACCGCTTGCTTCTGTGAAGAATCCGATCCGGGAGCTAGCGAAGAAGGCAGCAGAAGAGATCCTTGATCTTATGCAGGAGAAAGAAGTGCCGGACAGTGTGGAACTGAAACCGGAGATTATCAACCGGAGTTCTGTAAAAATCATCAAATAGAAATATTTATCAAATCAATTATATTTTATGAAAGGAAAGGTAAAGAAAAAATGAGTGATGTAAAAAGTATGATCGAAGCGGGAAAGACTTCCCTTGGAATCGAGTTTGGTTCCACACGAATCAAAGCAGTTCTGGTAGGAGAAGATAATGCACCGATTGCTTCGGGAAGCCATGAATGGGAGAACCGTTTTGACAACGGTGTCTGGACTTACACGTTAGAGGATATCTGGACAGGTCTTCAGGACTGCTACAGAGATCTTGCTGTAGATGTGAAGAAGCAGTATGACGTAGAGCTTACTACTGTCGGAGCACTTGGATTCAGTGCCATGATGCATGGATATATGGTATTTGACAAAGCAGGAGAACAGCTTGTACCGTTCCGTACATGGAGAAATACAATGACAGAGCAGGCAGCAAAAGAACTGACAGAATTATTCCGTTTCAATATGCCACAGAGATGGAGCGGAGCGCATCTGTATCAGGCAATTCTGAACAAAGAAGAGCATGTAAAGGATATTGATTTTATTACAACGCTTGCAGGTTATGTACACTGGAAACTGACAGGAGAGAAAGTCCTTGGCGTTGGTGACGCATCCGGAATGTTCCCGATCGACAGCACAACACGTAACTGGAATAAAGAGATGCTTGCCAAGTTCGATGAACTGGTTGCACCGAAAGGATATCCTTGGAAAGTAGAAGATATCCTTCCAAAAGTCTTGGTTGCAGGTGAAAAGGCAGGAACACTTACCGAAGAAGGTGCAAAGCTTCTGGACCCAACAGGAAAGCTTCAGGCAGGCATTCCGGTATGCCCTCCGGAAGGTGATGCAGGAACCGGTATGGCAGCTACGAATAGCGTCAGAGTCCGCACCGGTAATGTATCAGCAGGAACCAGTGTATTTGCAATGGTTGTTCTTGAAAAAGCACTTGAGAAAGTACATGAAGAGATCGATATGGTAACAACACCTGCAGGAGATGCCGTGGCAATGGTTCACTGCAACAACTGTACTTCAGATCTGAATGCATGGGTAAATATTTTCAAAGAATTTGCAGAAGCATTCGGTATGAAAGTCGATATGAACGATCTGTTCGGAACTCTTTACAACAAAGCTCTGGAAGGTGATGCAGACTGTGGCGGTCTGATGTCTTATAACTTCTTCGCAGGAGAACCGGTTGTTGGACTTGATGAAGGACGTCCGTTATTTGTTCGTATGCCAGACAGCAAATTCAATCTTGCAAACTTCATGAGAGCAAACTTATATGCATCTCTGGAAGTCCTGAAAGTCGGAATGGACATTCTTCTGAAAGAAGAGAAGGTAGCCGTTGATGAGATTCTCGGACACGGTGGACTCTTTAAGACAAAAGGCGTTGGACAGAGCATCCTGGCAGCAGCACTTGACACACCGGTATCTGTTATGGAGACAGCCGGAGAAGGCGGAGCATGGGGAATCGCACTTCTTGCATCTTACATGAACAACAAGGCAGAAGACGAAGCCCTGGATGATTATCTGGATGCAAAAGTATTTGCAGGACAGAAGGGTACAAAGATGGATCCGGATCCGAAGGATGTAGAAGGATACAATACATTTATCGAACGCTTCAAGAAGACGCTTCCGATCATGAAAGCTGCAACAGAGACTATGAAATAGAACCCGAAATATTTTACATAAACACAGTAGGAGGCTAAAGCAATGTTAGAAGAACTGAAAAAAGAGGTTTATGAAGCCAATATGCTTCTGCCTAAGTATGGACTTGTCACATTTACCTGGGGCAATGTCAGCGGAATCGACCGCGAAAGCGGGCTTGTTGTGATCAAACCGAGCGGTGTGGATTATGACAAAATGACAGCAGATGACATGGTTGTTGTAGACCTGGAAGGAAACCGCGTGGAAGGCAACTTAAATCCGTCTTCTGATACGGCAACACATCTGGAACTCTACAAAGCGTTTCCGGATATGGGTGGTATCGTCCATACACATTCCCCATGGGCAACCAGTTGGGCACAGGCAGGAAGAGGAATCCCTTGCTACGGAACCACACATGCCGACTATATGTACGGTGAGATTCCATGTGTCCGCAATCTGACAAAAGAAGAAATCGACGAAGCATATGAGAAGAATACAGGAGTTCTCATTGTGGAACATTTCAAAGGTACAGAATACATGGCAATGCCTGCAGTACTCTGCAAGAACCACGGACCATTCACCTGGGGAACCGATCCACACAATGCAGTACATAATGCAGTCGTACTCGAAGAAGTAGCTAAAATGGCAGCTCGCTGCGAAATGATCAATCCAGACGTAAAACCTGCCCCACAGGAATTACAGGATAAACACTACTACAGAAAACACGGTAAAGACGCGTACTATGGACAAGGCTAAAGCACTTAATGAATGCGAGCCGTAGGCGACACATGAATTTAGTGCGTTGCCTGTTCGGCGCACTTAGCGAGCGGGAGCATGTGCGACTGCGAGCTTAGTAAGACCGAACTTGTATTGGGAAGATAGAGTAAATCAATTAAACAAAAAGGAGAATAAAAACATGTTAGTACAGAAAGATTACAAATTTTGGTTTTGCACAGGATCACAGGATTTATACGGAGATGAATGCCTCGCACACGTAGCAGAACATTCACAGATCATCGTAAAAGCCCTCAATGAATCAGGAATTCTTCCATACGAAGTAGTCTGGAAACCAACCCTGATCACGAATGAAGTAATCAGAAGAACCTTCAACGAAGCAAATACAGATGAAAACTGTGCAGGTGTTATTACATGGTGCCATACATTCTCACCGGCAAAATCATGGATTCTCGGATTAAAAGAACTGAGAAAACCATTACTTCACCTTCATACACAGTTCAACCGTGAAATCCCATACGACACCATCGATATGGACTTCATGAATGAGAATCAGGCAGCTCATGGTGACCGTGAATTCGGACATATTTTCACACGCCTTCATAAGAACCGTAAAGTCATCATGGGTTACTGGGAAGACAAAGAAACACAGGAAAGAATCGGTGACTGGATGCGTACAGCAGTTGGTGTCATCGAAAGCAGTCATGTACGTGTTATGCGTGTAGCTGACAACATGAGAAACGTTGCCGTAACAGAAGGTGACAAAGTAGAGGCTCAGATCAAATTCGGATGGGAAGTTGATGCTTACCCGGTAAATGAAGTTGCTGACGCAGTAGCTCAGGTTGGACAGGGTGATGTAAATGCACTTGTTGAAGAATACTATGACAAATATCAGATCCTTCTGGAAGGAAGAGATGAAGCTGAATTCAGAAAACATGTGGCAGTTCAGGCTCAGATCGAACTTGGATTTGAAAGATTCCTTGAAGCAAACAATTATCAGGCAATTGTTACACACTTCGGAGATCTTGGATCACTTCAGCAGCTTCCGGGACTTGCAATGCAGAGACTGATGGAAAAAGGATATGGTTTCGGTGCGGAAGGTGACTGGAAGACAGCAGCTATGGTTCGTGTAATGAAGATCATGACACAGGGCAAGAAAGATGCAAAGGGAACTTCCTTCATGGAAGATTACACATACAACCTTGTACCTGGAAAAGAAGGTATCCTGGAAGCTCATATGCTGGAAGTTTGCCCGACAATCGCAGATGGACCGATCAGCATCAAGTGCCAGCCGCTTAGCATGGGTGACAGAGAAGATCCTACACGTCTTGTATTTACAGCCAAAGAAGGACCGGCTGTCGCAACATCACTTGTTGATCTTGGCGACAGATTCCGCCTGATCATCAACAGTGTAGACTGCAAGAAGACAGAAAAACCGATGCCGAAGCTTCCGGTTGCAACTGCATTCTGGACACCACAGCCAGACCTCAGAACAGGTGCAGAAGCTTGGATCCTGGCAGGTGGAGCTCACCATACAGCATTCTCTTATGACCTGACACCGGAACAGATGGGTGACTGGGCAGAAGAAATGGGAATCGAAGCTGTTTATATCGATAAAGATACAAAGATCAGAGATTTCAAAAATGAATTAAGATGGAATGAAGCTGCGTATAGAAAATAAATAGTAGCAGATGAATTCTAAGAAATAAACAACCGGGCAGAATCACATTTAAAAGTGAACTGCCTGGTTTTTTGCAACGTATAAAGTTCTAGGTAAAAGTAAAAGTTGAAAAACAGAGCAGTAAAAAAGTTAAATTTTACTAAAGCTATTTATTTCTCCGAAATGTGTGCTATAATGAATTGAATAAATTGCAAAGGAAAGTCATCAAGGGAAAATGCATTAAGGCAATATTGAAAGAAAATAAAAAGAAAGAGAAATAATGGGGGAAGGACATGGCGACGATTAAGGACATTGCGGCAAAAGCGGGGGTTTCCATAGCGACAGTATCCAGAGTGTTGAATCATGATGAAACTTTGAATGCGCAGGAAGAGACAAAAAAAAGAATTTTTGAAATTGCAGAGGAATTAGAATACGAAGTACGCGCACAGAAAAAACGCAGGCGAAAACTGAAGATAGGTGTATTTTATTCTTATTCTCCTGAAGAAGAACTTCAGGATCCTTATTATCTTTGTATCAGGCTTGCTATAGAAAAAAAACTGGAAGAAGAAGGATATACAAAGGTGATTGTGAAACTGGATGATTCGCCGGAGATGATCAACGGATTAGATGGTGTAATCTGTACCGGTACATTCACAAAAAAAATGGTAGAAGCAATAGAGATATGGGAATGCCCGGTTATATTTATTGATGCAGATCCAAACCCAAAGAGATTCGATTCAATTGTGGTAGACTATAGACGGGCAGTAGAAGAGATTGTTTCCTATCTGGTAGGGTGTGGACATACGAAAATAGGGATGATCGGCTGTCGAGAAGTAGATAAGGAGGGAGATGAAGTACTGGATACGAGAATACAGCATTTTCAGAACGCTTTGAAAAAACTGGGATTTGGAACAGTTGTGCTTCCGGAAGTGTGTAGGTCTTCTGTT
>OLOK01002890.1_pt1 | contig 11324 bp, 12 predicted proteins | sample 1672591 | NCBI WGS metagenome assembly OLOK01 (sample SAMEA3136703, study PRJEB25190) | human gut metagenome | biome: human gut; feature: human-associated habitat; material: faeces | place: Austria | collected 2013 | reverse complement strand
GCGGCTGACTTTTTAATTCATTGTAATGCGTATAAGTAATCGAAAAATCAATCGTTTTTTCTTAACTTTTGATTTTTTGGTCTTCTTAGACTTAGCGATTGTTTTCTTTACCTGCTTTGTTCTTGCTGGTGTCTTCGTAACAACAGGCTGCTTTGTTGCAACCGGAGCACTGGACACGACCGGCACACTCATTGTCTCTGTATTATTCTCTGTTGTATTTTCTGAAACAGTCACTGCACTGTCAGCAGAAACGGTTGTCTGTTGTACGAGCCCGAAGCTGAACAACATTCCAATCATCAGTACAAACATTGCAAATTTCTTAAACATAAATAATCCCCATTCCGCCACTTATAAAGCAGCAAATTTTGTTGCGAAATTAATACAATTTCTTAACATTTATGTAACAATTATATCATGTTTTCTGAAAAATGCAAGTCGTTTTACAAATTTGTTACAAAATTGTTACATCGCACCCGCAAATTCACCGGATACAATGCTTTTATAGGCGATCGATCCTCCAAACAGATCCAATGCGCTACCGATAGTATAATCCACCGTTTCATTCGCAGCTTTTGCAATATACTGTAAATCCTGCGGACTGTGTATACCACCTGCATACGTCATTGGACACCCTTGAAATTGGCCCATTCGCTGGATCACCTGCTTTTCAATTCCTGAAGTTTTCCCTTCAACATCAACAGCATGCACTAGAAATTCATCACAATATTCCGACAGCATTTCTAATGTTTCGACAGAAAAATGCTGTTTTGTAACCTTCTGCCAACGGTCTGTCACAATATAATAGTCATCTTGAACAAACCGGCAGCTAAGATCCAACACCAAATGTTCTCGTCCTACCAGGGATACTAATTGTTTCAGATGATCCCAATCGATCCTGCCGTCCCGAAACACAAAAGACGTAACGATCACATGACTTGCCCCTTCCTCCAGATACTCTGCAGCATTTTCTGCAGTAATTCCTCCGCCGATCTGCATTCCGCCCGGATAGGCATGTAGTGCTTTCAGTGCCTGTGCCTTTGTCGCATCATAGTATTCCGATGCCGGCGGATTCAGCAAAATAATGTGTCCTCCGGTAAGTCCATCTTTCTTATACATTGTCGCATAATAATCTGCATCCTGTCTGGATATGTAATTTTCTACCGCTGCATTTCCCGCATCTTTCAGGCTGCCACCCACAATCTGCTTGACTGCACCATTATGAATATCTATACATGGTCGAAATTTCATGAAGTCCTCCGCTTTTTCTGTTGATCTCGTCTTTACATACCGTCATATTGTATCACACCCACGGACATTTTACTACCTTTTGTCTGTAAAAAAGGCAAGACTTTTCCGCAAAGTCTTGCCTTTTCCCTATTCCTGACCATCTATTGTATGATTATCATTTACATTCCGGTCCTCTGTCCTGTTTCTGATCATATCATCGACTCCGTCTTCCACATCATCTACTGCATCCTCAACACCATCTCCGATATCGTTTGTGACATCATTTACCGTTCCATTCTGATTCGTCCCACCGGTATTCGTATCCGGATTTGCAGCGTTATCACCATTTCCACACGCCGTAATTCCTCCCATCAGCATCACACAGGTAAAAACCAGAACCATTCTTCTTAGATATTGCATGTTGTAATTCTCCTTTTTCTGTAAAATACTTGTACTATTACTATCCGCAGAAAAAGGATTTTTATACTTATTTTTAAATTTTTTCGATGATCTGACCACTTCTGTAAGCGTCCAGCAATGCCTCCAGATCCGCGATCCGTTCCTTCAGTACTTTTCCAACATCAGTATCTCCTACCGTCTTGCGTTCGAGTGTCCGTTTTACGATCACACTGTCCGAATGGATATCTCTTTCTTTTTCAATAGCTGCCTCCGTCGATTCAAACGGATCATGCGCCGCAAGGATCAGTCCATAGGAATTATAGATCAGCGTGTATCCTGCAATTCCGGTTTCTTTCTGGTACGCTTTTGAAAATCCGCCATCAATAACAAGCACTTTTCCACCACATTTGACCGGATTCTCTCCATTTTTCGTTTTCACCGGAACATGTCCGTTGATGATATGGGAAATTTCTCTGTCCAGGCCAAATTCATCCAGAATTCCGTTCATCACATTTTCATCTTCAAGAAGAAGATAATACGCATTCTTTTTCTCTTTCCACAGCTCCTTTTCTGCAAGGAAATAACGCTCAAAGGTCGCCATTTTATCTTTGCCGAAAAGAGGAGAATTCGCACCCTGCCAGATATACCACATCAGGTCACGCCCTTTTTTCTTTTCATCCGGATCTACCGCAAAAAATCCTTTTCTCACATAGGACTCCATCACATCATAAAGTGTCCTTCCCTGATAGCTTTTACCGTATATCTTTACCTTTCTGAGTGATCCGTCATCATTCAGTGGAACACAGCCGTGATACAGCAGATTATTATTATAAACTTTATAAAGGCTTCCCTTCTTTAAGAGTAAATTCATGTGGCGCTGTAATTTTTCACAGTTTGTAAATGCAGAAGTCAATCGTTCCACAACCAACGCTTCTTCACTTGACAAGCTGATATGGATTCTTCGGATCTATTGTCGGAAAATAATCATCCAGAAGCTGATAGATTTTTCCTCCTATCGTTATAGTCCCTTCCTCGTAGTTGATCTTATCCAGAAAGTTTCTTCTCTGGAAACCAAATTCCGGATAAAGCTCTGCTGCCTGTCCTTCTACTTTGAACTGGATAACAGAAATTGCCTTGTGCATTTTCATATTCAGTTCCATCTCCTGTGGTTTGCAGTTGTCCTGCCCTTTTAATAAAAAGCATTCACAGGGATCTTTTGCATACTGTTTCCACGCGAAAGTTGCAAGTGGAAGCAGATTGATCCCATATCCATCCTCCAGAATATCCAGATTCCCATAGCGGGCACAGATACGGATTACATTCGCAATACAGCATTTCTGCCCCGCTGCCGCTCCCATCCACAGGATATCATGATTCCCCCACTGGATGTCCACCGAATGATACTCCATCAGCTTGTCCATGATCAGATGCGGTCCCGGACCTCTGTCGTAAATATCACCGACAATATGCAGGTGATCCACAACCAGACGCTGGATCAGTTCACACAAGGCTACAATAAATTCCTCCGCTCTTCCGATCTGGATAATTGTACTGATGATCGAATTATAATATGATTCCTTATCTGTCATTCCTGACTTTTCTGTGATCAGTTCCTCGATCACATATGCAAAATCCTTCGGGAGTGCTTTTCTGACCTTCGATCTGGTATATTTGCTCGCCGAACGTTTTGCTACCTCGATCAGACGGTACAGCATGATCTTGTACCAGTCATCCATATTCTGTTCTTCTTCCCGGATCCGCTCCATCTTCTCCCGTGGATAGTAGATCAAGGTTGCCAGTGTCTGCTTGTCCCGGCTGCTCATTGTGTTTGCAAATACATCATCGACCTTGCGCTTTACCGAACCCGATCCGTTCTTCAGCACATGTGCAAACGCTTCATATTCTCCGTGAATATCCGTCAGAAAATGTTCCGTTCCTTTTGGAAGATTCACGATTGCCTGTAAGTTAATAATTTCTGTGGACGCAGCTGCGATTGATGGAAATAATTCCGACAGCCCTTCCAGATATTTCTCCTCTAATGCTTTCATAACTTCCTCCCTCTTGTATAAAAGCTTTTTCTGCTTACAGTCCGATCACATCACTCATATCGTACATTCCTGCCGGTTTTCCAGCCAGGAATTTGGCAGCTTCAACTGCACCTTTTCCAAAAATTGCTTTTGAATATGCAGTGTGGTGGAATTCGATCACTTCATCTGCCCCCGCAAAGATGACGTCATGCTGTCCAACGATCGTACCTCCACGTACTGCAACGATCCCGATTTCGTTTTTCTCACGTTTTTTTCGTTCATGGCTGCGGTCATAATTGTATACATACTGGTCAGCCATCGCTTCATTAATCGAATCTGCAAGTGCGATCGCTGTTCCACTTGGAGCATCAACTTTCTGATTATGATGTTTTTCTACAATTTCAATATCAAAGCCTGCCGGAGCAAGAACCTTTGCTGCATCCTTTAAAAGCTTCATCAGAAGATTGACTCCCAGTGACATATTTGCAGAACGGAGAACCGCAACTTTTTCTCCTGCTTCTTTCACCTTTGCAAGCTGTTCCTCAGAAAGTCCTGTTGTGCAAAGAACAACCGGAAGAGTTTTCTCCACACATACATCCAGGAGCTCATCAACTGCTGCTGCGTTTGAGAAATCAATCACAACATCTGCCTGCACATCACACTCTGCAAGGCTTGTAAATACCGGGTACGGATTCTCGATTCCGGTGAATTTATCAATACCTGCCACGATCTCGATCACATCATCCTCCTTTACAAGTCCCGAGATCACCTGTCCCATTTTTCCGTTACATCCATGCATAATTGCCTTAACCATTTTGTATTCCTCCTTGTTATCTCCATTTTCTTGTGTATCTTTTCACAAATTCCTGTATAGCACAAAAGGAACTGATGGATACTCCAGTCAGTCCCTTTTCTCTATAATCTGACCCTTTATTATGCCAGTTTAATTCCAAATGCTTCCAGTTCTTTTGCAAGCTGTGCTGTATGTGCTTCTGTCATCTCTGTCAAAGGCATACGCAAAGGACCTGCCTGCCATCCCATCAGATTTAAAGCCTTTTTAACCGGAATCGGATTCACTTCACAGAATAACTTCTCGATCAGCGGAATCGCATCCAGCTGCATCTTACAGCTTCCCTTGACATCTCCTTCAAAGAACTTTGCACAGATGTCATGTGTATACTGCGGAGCCACGTTCGCAAGAACTGAGATGACACCCTTTCCTCCAACAGAAAGGAGCGGTACGATCTGGTCATCATTGCCTGAATACAGATCGATCTTGCCATCTGTCAGCTGCATGATCTTTGAAATCTGGGAAATATTGCCTGATGCTTCTTTTACCGCAACAATATTCTCTATATTTTTATGTAAAGCTGCAACTGTCTCCGGAGCAATATTCACACCGGTACGGCTCGCCACACTGTAAAGGATAATTGGTGCTTTTGCTTCTTTTGCAACAGCGGTATAATGTGCGATCAGTCCGTCCTGTGTACATTTGTTATAATATGGTGTTACAAGCAGCAGTCCGTCTGCACCGTCTTCTACTGCCTCTTTTGACATCTGGATCGTTGTGTAGGTACTGTTGGAACCGGTACCTGCGATCACCGGGATTCTTCCCTTGACACGCTCGATCGCAAATTTGATGCATTCCATGTGCTCTTCTTCTGATAAAGTAGAGGATTCACCTGTTGTTCCGCAGATGATAATACTGTCGGTCCCATGTGTACAATGGTAGTCCAGCATTTCATCCAGTTTGTCATAATTTATACTCTCGTCCTCATGAAACGGCGTTACAAGTGCCACTCCTGATCCTGTAAATATAGCCATAATATTCCTCCTGACATGTTGCTTTATGATACTAAACGATCAAATCAAGTTTAGCATTAAATGCAGGCACTGTCAATCAGAGTCTTTTCCAGTTTACTGACCGAAACTTCATAAGCAACCCTCTTTTCTGTCTCGGTATCTGAAATCCGTTTTACATATTCCCTGCTCTGGATCCTTCCCAGAAGCTGTACATGCTCTCCCACTTCAAAGCCGGAGGCATATCTTGCATTTCTCCCCCAGCAGATACATGGAATGTAATCCGATTTTCCATATGGGCGGTTAACCGCAAGCAAAAGATCTGCAATCTCCCTTCCAAGCGGTGTCTTCCGGTAGATCGGTTCCTTGCAGATATAGCCATCCAGCCAGATACTGTTGGTCTTTGTCCCGTCAGGTTCTTCTTCCATAAAGGAAATCTCCCGTACAAATACGGATAATACCAGACGGTTTTTCTGCTCTTCATGCCGATTGTAAGAGCGGAACTGTCCGTGCACCATAATATACTCTCCGGTATAATCCTGTGTCACGTCGATCAGCCTCTCTGAGATCATCAGCGGAATACGGTCTTCTGAATTGCTCAGTCTTTTCACTTCTACCTCTACCATATAAAAGCCTTCTCCAAAGACCTCATGGCTGAATGAAAATTCAGTTGCTACCTTTCCCATGATCGTTACCTGGTTATTTTCAATAATCTTATCTGACATAATAATGTAAATCTCCTTCCTCTTCGCAGGCGTATTTTACCGCGTTCTTACTCTTGATCACTATCTAATCTATGAAGCTTTTCCAGTTTTTAGAACAAAAAGTAACCTCTTTTTTTGCAGAAAGTCAAATTTTTTTCTTTCTACTTGTAAATTTTTCAAAATGTGATAAACTATACGGGTTGTAACTTTAAATAGGTAATAAGAAGGGTTTTGAGAATATGAAGACAAAACGTGAAGACATTAGAAATATTGCTATCATCGCCCATGTTGATCATGGTAAAACAACATTAGTAGATGAACTTTTAAAACAGAGCGGTGTTTTCCGTGAAAATCAGGAAGTAGCCGAACGAGTAATGGATTCCAACGATATCGAACGTGAACGTGGAATTACCATTCTTTCCAAAAACACTGCAGTTGTTTATAAAAATACAAAGATCAATATCATTGACACTCCTGGACATGCCGATTTCGGCGGAGAAGTAGAACGTGTCCTTAAGATGGTCAATGGAGTGGTTCTTCTGGTTGACGCTTTTGAAGGTGCCATGCCACAGACCAAATTCGTTTTGAAAAAAGCTCTTGCACTGAAGCTCCCGGTTATCGTATGTATCAACAAGATCGACCGTCCGGAAGCACGTCCGGATGAAGTTATCGATGAAGTTCTTGAACTTCTCATCGATCTTGGCGCATCCGACGAACAGCTTGACTGCCCGTTCCTTTTTGCTTCTGCAAGAGACGGATATGCAACTTACAATATCGACGATGAACCGAAAGACATGGTTCCTCTGTTTGAGACCATCCTGGATTACATCCCGGCTCCGGAAGGAGATCCTGATGCAGGTACACAGATGCTGATCAGCACCATCGATTACAATGAATACGTTGGCCGTATCGGTGTTGGAAAAGTCGATAACGGAACGATTTCTGTCAACCAGGATGTAGTTGTTGTAAACCATCATGATCCGGACAAACAGAAAAAAGTAAAGATCAGCAAATTATATGAATTTGACGGTCTGAATAAAGTAGAAGTAAAAGAAGCAGGCATCGGTTCTATCGTTGCAATCTCCGGTATTGCAGATATTTCCATCGGTGATACGATCTGTTCGCCGGACAATCCGGTTCCGATCGAATTCCAGAAGATTTCCGAGCCTACGATCGCAATGCAGTTCGTTGTCAACGACAGTCCGTTTGCAGGACAGGAGGGTAAATTCGTCACTTCCCGTCACCTCCGTGACCGTCTGTTCCGTGAACTGAATACAGACGTCAGCCTTCGTGTTGAAGAGACAGACAACACAGACAGCTTCAAGGTATCCGGACGTGGAGAGCTTCATCTTTCCGTCCTCGTTGAAAACATGCGTCGTGAAGGTTATGAATTCGCAGTCAGCAAAGCCGAAGTTCTTTACAAAAAAGACGAAAACGGCAAGCAGCTCGAGCCAATGGAAACCGTATACATTGATGTACCGGATGAATTTACAGGTATAGTTATTGATAAATTAAGCCAGAGAAAAGGCGAACTCCGCAACATGGGAATGTCTAATGGCGGATACACCCGTCTTGAATTCTCCATCCCGTCAAGAGGTCTGATCGGTTATCGTGGAGAATTCCTGACCGATACAAAAGGTAACGGTATCATGAACACAGCCTTTGACTGCTACGCTCCGTATAAAGGAGATATCCAGTACAGAAGCCAGGGATCCCTGATCGCATTCGAGACAGGTGAAGCTGTAGCTTACGGTCTGTTCAACGCACAGGATCGTGGAACACTCTTCATCGGACCTGGTGAAAAGGTTTACTCCGGTATGGTAATCGGTCAGAATGCGAAGACAGATGATATCGAACTGAATGTATGTAAGACCAAACACCTTACCAATACCCGTTCTTCAAGTGCTGATGAAGCCTTAAAGCTTACTCCGCCGAGAATCCTCAGTCTGGAAGAAGCACTTGATTTCATCGATACCGATGAACTTCTGGAAGTCACACCGAAGAGCCTGCGTATCCGTAAAAAGATTCTGGATCCGAAACTCCGTAAGAGAAGCAATTTCCAGTAAAAAACTATAGATTTTTCTTTACACTTCCCCCTTGTATCCGTTACAATCTTTGTATACAACGAACAAGGGGGATTTTTTATGAAAAAATACTTAAACGCAGCACTCCATAAGCTGACCGTACTTCTGGAATTTATCATTTCATTCGTTCTGGCTGCCGGAATCATCATTCTGCTTGTCCAGCTGATCCTGTCCATGCCAAATGTTCCGGATCTGAATATTTATCCAAATTACGAAGACCTGGTAGAAACCTGTTTCAATCTGATCATTGGTGTCGAGCTGATCCGTATGCTTTATCAGCACAAGCCTTCCACTGTGTTTGAGGTGCTGTTATTTGCCATCGCCAGACAGGTGATCATGGCACATAACAATCCGGTATCCAGCCTGATCGGTGTGATCTCCATCGCACTTTTATTTGCAACCAGAAAGTTCCTTTTTATTGAATTTGATGAATCTGAGAAAATTATTTTCCGTGCTACTACAAAAGCACGAATTGTAAACAGCATCCTGCACGTCCATATTCCATATGAAGATGAACAAACCTTATATGACGTGATCACTAAAAGATTTGAACAGGAAAAAACAGAAATTGGTGTTGGTGCAAGTACATTCTTCGATAATTTTGGTCTGCGCGTTGCCAAAATGCATAACGGCAAGATCAGTCGTATCGAAGTAATCCGCTCCATACATTGACAGAATTTTCTGATAATTCAGTTTTCTTTACAGAATTTTAATAATTTTTTTGCATTTACCATTGCATCTCTCCCCTATGATAGAGTATAATGTAGCTATAGCCGGAAGGATATAAAAACTATCTATACATCCTGCCGGTCAAGCTCTTATAGATGCACTTATCTCCGTACATACTATGAGAAATATGAGAAAAAAGGAGTTGAGCTGTATGAATTTTATCATTAGCGGAAGAAACATTGACATCACACCTGGTCTCAGACAGGCTGTAGAACAGAAATTAGGAAAACTGGAAAAGTATTTTACTCCTGAAACTGACATTATCGTTACACTCAGTGTAGAAAAAGAACGTCAGAAAATCGAAGTTACGATCCCTGTAAAAGGAAACATTATCCGTTCCGAGCAGGAAAGCAGCGATATGTATGTATCCATTGATCTCGTAGAAGAAATTATCGAGCGTCAGCTCAGAAAGTATAAAACCAAACTGATTGCAAAACAGCAGGGCGGACATGATTTCCGTCAGGAATTTATTGAATCCGATACTTCGGCAGCAGAGTCAGACGAGATTGAGATCGTCCGTACCAAACGTTTCGGCATCAAACCAATGTTCCCGGAGGATGCCTGCATTCAGATGGAACTTCTCGGACATAACTTCTACGTATTCAGCAATGCTGAGACAGACGAAGTCAATGTCGTATATAAGAGAAAGAATGGAACCTACGGTCTGATCGAACCGGAATTCCAGTAAACCAATAAGCTCATACAGAGAACCTGCTGTCTGCAGTTCCTCCTGTATACTAAGACATTAAAACCCCTATACAGAACGGATTCTCCGTTCTGTATAGGGGTTCTTTTTCCTGTTCTATTCCTCAAAAACCAGGATTTCTTTTCCATCCTCCGCAAAATAGCAGCTGTCTCCTTTTTCGATCACAGCCTGTCCATTTGTTCCCTCTGTAATCTCGGAAACCACACATTGCTCCTGATCATAAGGCAGAATCACTTTCATCAGCACTTTATCCGTATACTGTGTATCCTGCACACTGATCTGCCGTTGTCCGAGGATATACTGGATCTTCCCAAGTCCGGTATAATCCGTTCCAATCTCATACCGGTAACCCAGGCGCTTTGTGATCACAGTACTTGCCTGAAGACCTTCCTTTACTGCTCCCTGATAAGCCCGCACCAGACCACCTGTTCCCAGAAGCGTCCCGCCAAAATACCTGGTCACAACAACCGCCGTATCGTGAAGACCTTCCCCTGTAAGCACATCCAGCATCGGTTTTCCTGCTGTACCTGCAGGCTCCCCGTCATCACTACATCTCAGAGTTGGATTTGTTACACCGATCACATAAGCAAAACAGTTATGTCTTGCGTCCCAGTATTTTTTCTTCACTTCTTCTATAAATGCCAGTACTTCTTCTTCTGAGTGTACCGGTCTTACCGTTGCGATAAAACGGGATTTCTTTTCAACAATTTCCCCTTCTCCTCCCCGGTATACTGTTTTGTATTCTTCCTGCATGTCTGCGTTTTTCCCTTCATTTTCCTTATATTTTCACTATTCCCAGTATACAAATCTATTTCTTCAGATGCAAGAAAATTACAAAAATGTTACAATTTCCCTATATTTCCGAAATTTTTCTTAATTTTGTAAAATGGAACATTGAAGTTTTCAATTTTTCCTTTATTTAGATTATCAAGTTTGATATAATATTGCAATATGAAGGAGGAAGCATTCATGAATTATGGAAAGCGAAAAGCTTCTAAAAAACAAAAACGCATAACATCGAAAAAGAATATGCACAAAAAGAAACTGGGCGTTCGCCTTTTTAAAGGTTTTCTATTATGTATCTTTGTCTGCTGTATCCTCGCAGCGATCGGAGGTGGCTTTATCATCAAGCATGTGATTGATAATGCACCTGAGATTACAGCTGACAGCATCAAACCACAGGGTTATACGTCCACCGCACTTGCAGATGACGGCACGACAACAATAGCCGAATTCACCGGTGCAGGTGCCAACCGTGTATATAAGACGATTGATCAGATCCCGAAGGATCTGCAGCATGCATTCGTCGCAATCGAAGACTCCCGTTTTTACAAGCATAACGGTATTGATATTCAAGGTATTATCCGTGCTTTTGTTGTTGGTATCACTCATGGTGGCAACTTCTCTGAAGGAGCCAGTACCATTACCCAGCAGCTGATCAAGAACAATGTCTTCCCTGACTTTGTAAATGAAAACACTTTTGAAGAAAAGCTGGAACGTAAGATCCAGGAACAGTATCTCGCAATTCAGGTTGAAAAGCACCTTCAACAGTGATGCCTTCAGACTCGCCTTTAAAGCAGACAATATCATGAAGTGCTTCTTTATTGCGGTTCAGGTCGCGGATGAATCCAGCCAGACCGTCAGGTTC
>OLOK01002887.1_pt1 | contig 11336 bp, 6 predicted proteins | sample 1672591 | NCBI WGS metagenome assembly OLOK01 (sample SAMEA3136703, study PRJEB25190) | human gut metagenome | biome: human gut; feature: human-associated habitat; material: faeces | place: Austria | collected 2013 | reverse complement strand
TAAAGTCCTCACGCATAATATCTGTGGGGAAATTATTATAAATTCCACCGTCATAAGCTAAAACGCTATCAATCTCTATCGGTTTGAAAACAAACGGAAAACTCATGGAAGCGCGTACCGCATCTCCCAAATCTCCTCTACGCATAATCAACGGTTTCTTGTTATATACATCGGAGGCAATACACCGGAAAGGCACAAACAGGCGGGTAAAATCGCCGCTGCATGCAGCCGTAGCCCGTGCAAATAGCTCCACAAAGACCAGATTCATCTGAATGGGATTTACCATGCTTGTAGGAAGTATCTGAGGCTTGATATGCAGCGAGTCCTTAAAGGAGAAACGGATATTGAAAAACTCCGGGGTCGGCCGGTTCTGTTTGAAATAATATCCGTATTCGGGTTCTACCTGTCCTGAATACCAGCGTTTGAAGTCTTCGGAACGCAATAAAGCCTCCATATCATCGGGAGAGTACCCCATAGCATAGAGTGAACCTATGATAGCTCCCATAGAAGTACCCGTAATGTAGTCGATAGGAATATTGTTTTCCTCCAAAGCGCGAATGATACCGATATGGGTCATGCCTTTCGCACCTCCGCCACTCAAAACAAGTCCTACTTTCTGAGCTTGCGTAAACGGCAGAAAGAACAGGCAGAGTGACAAAAACAAAAGAAATCTTTTCATGAATATAGTTTCGAGTGAAATATACTAGTTTATTCAATGTCCAAATATAGACAATAGTTTCCAAAAACCTCGTATCCAACGGAAAAAAACATAATCATTACGAAAAAACAAACAAAAAAAAGGGCATTACAACTCATATAAGCTGTAATGCCCTATATAATAAATTTAAAGGGGCTTATTTAATCATATCAATGCTTCTTTTAACAAAGTTATTCAAAGCCTCACCTTTCAACATACCGTTTTGAAGCAAAGCCAAATCAATCAATTGACGAACAACTTTATTATGGGCGGCATAGTCGGCAAACAGACTTTCTTTCTGTGCTTTCAGTTCTTCCCACTTCTTGTCCAAGCTGTCTACTTCATCTTTTTCAACTGTAGAAATCTCTTCATCTTTTTTGCCTTCCTGTTTCTTTTTCAGTTCATTACGACGGTTGTTGATATCATCCATTTCTTTCTGAACCGGTGCAATAGCTGCTGTACATTCTCTATCTTCATCATCCAGAATCTCTTTGACTAACTTATGATCAGCATTCAATACCAAGTTAAACATATCCGGCATTTCACCATAAAAACTCATTCCGGCCTGAATATTAGCCATTTCTTTCATACGACGCATATACTCACTTTGAGTAATCATCACCGGCGATGCATTTTCCCCCAAAGATTGCGCCATTATGCTAAACTCTGTTTTTTCGATTTGCGGCAGTTGACTCTTGAAAATAGCAGAGAGAGCCTCTTGCTTACCGGCATCCAATACATCGTTTTTCTTGTCTTCTTTAACTATCAAGTTATCAATGACATCACTGTCTACGCGAGTAAAACGTACTTTTTCAAATTTCTGCTCCAACATACTTACCATAGCAACGTCAAGCTGTCCATTCATCAACAATACGTTATAGCCCTTATTCTTGGCCGCCTCAATATAGCTGTATTGCTCATCTTTATTGTTGGCATACAGATAAATCAAGTTACCATCCTTGTCAGTCTGATTGTCTTTTATCAAAGTCTTATACTCTTCAAAAGTATAATGTTTGTTATCAGTATCGGTAAGAAGGGCAAAATCTTTTGCTCTATCATAGAAATCCTCTTGAGTGAGCATTCCATAATTAATAAAGATTTTCAAATCATTCCATTTCTCCTCAAACTGTTTACGATCGTTCTTGAATATAGATTGCAAGCGATCGGATACTTTCTTTGTAATGTATGTAGAAATTTTCTTCACATTAGAATCACTTTGCAAATAGGAACGAGAAACATTCAGTGGAATATCCGGCGAATCAAGTACTCCATGCAACAAAGTCAAAAAGTCTGGAACAATGCCCTCTACGGAGTCCGTTACATACACCTGATTGCAATAGAGCTGTATTTTGTTTTTGTTCAACTCTATGTTGCTCTTTACTTTTGGAAAGTACAATATACCTGTAAGATGGAACGGGTAATCCACATTCAGATGTATCCAAAACAACGGTTCATCGGACATCGGATAAAGGTCACGATAGAACTTTTTATAATCCTCGTCTTTTAATTCACTGGGTTTCAGTGTCCACAACGGATTTGCATCATTAATAATGTTATCCTCCTCTGTTTCAACCTGCTTACCGTCTTTCCACTCTTTTTTCTTGCCAAATGCAACAGGAATAGGAAGGAAGCTACAATATTTTTTCAAAAGAGAAGATATGCGTGTTTCTTCAAGGAATTCCTTACAATCATCATCTATATAAAGAACTATGTCAGTACCGCGTTCCGCTTTCTCTGTATCTTCAATTGTAAATTCGGGACTACCATCACAAGTCCATTTCACAGCTTTAGCTCCTTCCTGATGTGATTTGGTAATTAATTCAACTTTCTTGGCAACCATGAAAGCCGAATAGAAACCAAGTCCGAAATGGCCGATAATAGCATTGGCGTCATTCTTATATTTTTCCAAAAAATCATTCGCTCCCGAAAATGCAATCTGATTAATATATTTATCTATTTCTTCTGCCGTTAAACCAATTCCATGGTCTGATACGGTAATCGTATCCTTACCCAAAGACACACGTACTGTCAAATCACCGACTTCACCTTTAAATTCGCCAATAGACGCCAGCGTTTTAAGCTTCTGAGTAGCGTCAACTGCATTAGATACTAATTCACGAAGGAAAATCTCATGATCACTGTACAAAAACTTTTTGATAACGGGGAAAATGTTTTCTGTAGTTACCCCAATATTTCCTTTTTGCATACTAAGTTTATATTTTTAGATTTATATTTTTATTACTTTCGCAAACAGAAGACAAAAAAAATGCCAGTTCCCAAGAACTGACATTTTGACTGTTTTTTATTCTATTTTTTATTACACTTTATTTATATCCAACTCATTTTTTTCCTTGTTTACAGAAACGTTAATCGTATCACCCGGTTGTACCCCAGCCGAAATAATAAGTTCCGAAAGTCCATCTTCCAAATAATTCTGAATGGCCCGTTTCAACGGACGTGCACCAAACTGTACATCATAACCTTTCGTTGCAAGGAATCCTTTGGCTTCATCATCCACAACCATCTTATAGCCAATAGCTTCAACACGCCCATACAAGCCTTTCAACTCTATATCTACAATTTTTGTAATAGCATCCAGTGAAAGCTGGTCAAACGTTATGATTTCATCCAAACGGTTCAAGAACTCAGGAGCAAAAGTCTTATTCAACGCCTTTTGAATCACACTACGCGAATGTTCGTTATCATCCGTACGAGCTTGCGCCGCAAATCCCACACCACGACCGAATTCTTTCAATTGGCGGGTTCCAATATTGGAGGTCATAATAATCACAGTATTCTTGAAATCAATGGTTCTGCCATAATTGTCAGTAAGACGCCCTTCATCCAATACCTGCAACAAGATGTTGAAAACATCCGGATGCGCCTTCTCAATTTCATCAAGCAACACTATGGAATAAGGTTTGCGGCGTACTTTCTCCGTCAACTGTCCGCCTTCTTCATAACCGACATATCCCGGAGCCGCACCAATCATACGAGACACCGTATATTTTTCCATATACTCGCTCATATCGATACGTATCAACGCATCGCTGGAACCGAACATGTATTTAGCCAACTGTTTTGCCAAGTGTGTTTTGCCTACACCGGTAGGGCCAAGAAACATAAATGTACCAATGGGACGATTAGGGTCTTTCAATCCTACACGACTGCGCAATATTGCTTTGGTAAGCTTTTCAATAGCAGTGTCTTGTGCCACAACCTTGGCTTGCAAATCTTCTTTCATGCCAGCCAGTTTGATACCTTCCGCTTGAGCCATACGCTGCACCGGTACCCCAGACATCATTGAAATTACATTGGCTATTTCTTCCTCACCAACAGTTTGGCGATCATCTTTGAGACGCGCTTCCCATTCAGCTTTCATTTCATCCAAATGAACAGAAAGTTCTTTCTCTCTATCCCGATAACTAGCAGCCAATTCAAAGTTCTGAGATTTCACCGCTTCAGCCTTCAAAACACGTGCGTCTTCTATTAGCTTTTCCTGTTCCTCAATTTCTTTAGGAACATTTATGTTCATTAGATGCACGCGTGAACCGGCTTCATCCAAAGCGTCAATAGCTTTATCAGGAAAGTTGCGATCAGTTACATAACGGTCTGACAACTTGACACATGCCTCCAACGCTTCATCTGTATAATCAACATTATGATGCTCTTCATACTTTTCTTTTATATTTTTTAATATTTGGAGGGTTTCCTCCGGAGTTGTGGGCTCTACAATCACTTTTTGAAAACGACGTTCCAAAGCTCCATCTTTCTCTATATTCTTTCTGTATTCATCAAGAGTTGTAGCACCGATGCATTGTATTTCACCACGAGCCAAGGCCGGTTTCAGCATATTAGCCGCATCCATAGAACCTGCAGCGGCACCAGCACCTACAATAGTATGAATTTCATCTATAAACAGAATTATATTCGGGTTCTTCTGCAATTCATTAATAATAGAACGTATACGCTCTTCAAATTGCCCGCGATATTTAGTTCCAGCCACAACAGAAGCCATGTCAAGCATAACAACCCGTTTATCAAATAGGATACGAGATACCTTCTTTTGGACAATACGCAATGCCAGTCCCTCTACAATAGCCGATTTGCCAACTCCCGGTTCGCCAATCAGCACTGGATTGTTTTTCTTACGACGGCTCAAAATCTGCGCCAAGCGCTCTATTTCACGTTCACGCCCAACCACAGGATCAAGTTTACCTTCCTCAGCTGCACGAGTCATATCCATACCGAAATTATCCAATACCGGAGTATCATTAGAGGGTTGCTTTGATGCTGTTTGTGCAGAAGAAGCCGTTCCCATTCCTGCGCTACGGGAAGAATGAGACATATTCATGTCTTCTTCATCCTCTTCATCTTCTTCCTGAAATCCCATTCCTGCATTCGGATTAGTAGATTGCATTGTAAGCTGCTCGAATACAAACTGATAGTTTACACGATTTTCTTCCAGGACAGTAGCAGCCAAATTATCTCCATCTTTCAATATAGCCAATAATACATGCTCAGTATCGGCAGTTGCACTTTTCAAGATACGTGCTTCCAAAATACACATTTTCAATATCTTAGCAGCCATTGGAGACAATGGAACATCTGCATCCGGTAATAGGGTGTCATCTTCAGCCTCTCTCAAAAAACTTTCGATACGCTTCTTCACCTTTTTCAAGTCTATATCGAGTCTCATCAATATTTCGATAGCCTTTCCACCGCCGTCACGCAACATACCAAGTAGGAGATGTTCAGGACCGATATATCTATTTCTCAACCTATTAGCTTCTTCCTTGCTATAAGTTATTATATCAGAAACTCTTTGTGAAAATTGATTGTTCATATAATTTTAATCTCCTCAATTAAAGGTTTTTCTATTACAAAGATACGCATTTCTTTATATTGCGTATCACAAACTGAATTAATAATGTACAAATCCTGTGCCACAAATCATAATGTTATTCCCGTTTTTCTCCTACACCTTATATATAATAACGCACAATTCATCTATTTCCAATCCTCCCTTGTTTACAGGTGAACTCTATCATGATCCTATATAGAGGGAATCTCTGTAAGAATGTGGCCGGCAACAAAGTTTATGAAGGAAAACTTTTGTATATCGTAAAAAAGCAGTACTTTAGCGTGGTTTTTCACAAACCCCAAAATGTATAATTAATAATCTTTTTAAATGCTTGAACAAGACAGAATTATAAAGATTAACATCGAGGAGGAAATGAAGTCTTCGTACATTGACTACTCTATGTCGGTCATTGTTTCGCGTGCCCTTCCTGATGTTAGAGATGGTTTTAAACCTGTTCACCGAAGAATCCTTTTCGGTATGATGGGACTGGGAAATACGTCGGATAAACCCTATAAAAAATCTGCCAGAGTTGTTGGTGAGGTATTAGGTAAATATCACCCACATGGTGACTTTTCCGTATATGGTGCTCTCGTTCGTATGGCTCAGCCTTGGGCTATGCGCTACATGCTTGTAGACGGACAGGGTAACTATGGCTCTGTGGACGGAGACAGTGCTGCCGCCATGCGTTATACAGAATGTCGTTTGCAGAAGATTGGGGAAGAAATGATGCAGGATCTTGATAAAGAAACTGTTGATATGCAAACCAACTTCGATGACTCATTATTGGAGCCAACTGTGATGCCTACCCGTATCCCAAATCTCCTTGTAAATGGAGCTTCTGGTATTGCCGTAGGTATGGCCACAAATATGCCAACCCATAATCTATCTGAAGTGATAGATGCCTGCATTGCATATATCGATAATAATGATATTGATATTGAGTCCTTAATGACTTATGTCAAGGCTCCTGATTTCCCGACAGGAGGATATATTTATGGTATGAGTGGCGTACGCGAGGCGTATCTAACTGGTCGTGGACGTGTCGTAATGCGCGCCAAAGCAGAAATAGAGACAACCTCTACCCATGACAAGATTATCGTTACTGAAATTCCTTACGGAGTCAATAAAGCCGAATTAATCAAATCTATTGCCGATTTAGCCAATGAAAAGAGGATAGAAGGCATTTCTAATGCTAATGATGAGTCTGACCGCGAAGGTATGCGTATTGTCATCGATGTGAAACGGGACGCCAACGCCAGTGTAGTGCTGAATAAGCTCTATAAGATGACATTATTACAGACTTCTTTTGGTGTAAACAATGTGGCGCTAGTACATGGTCGTCCTCGTTTATTGAACCTGAAAGAGCTTATTAAATACTTCGTAGAACATCGCCATGACGTGGTTATTCGCCGCACTCAATATGATTTACGTAAAGCTAAAGAGCGTGCTCATATCTTAGAAGGTTTGATTATCGCATCAGACAATATTGATGAAGTAATCAAAATTATTCGTGCAGCAAAGACTCCGAATGATGCGATCAGCGGTTTGATGGAACGTTTCGAACTGACAGAAATTCAATCACGTGCCATTGTAGAAATGCGTCTGCGCCAATTGACCGGCCTTATGCAAGACCAACTTCATGCCGAGTATGAAGAAATCCAAAAACAGATTGCCTATTTGGAAGAAATCCTTGTCAACGATGAACTTTGCCGTAAAGTTATCAAAGACGAATTAATCGAGATCAAAGATAAATATGGTGACGAGCGTCGCTCTGAAATTGTTTATTCATCTGAAGAATTCAATCCGGAAGATTTCTATGCAGACGACGAAATGATTATTACCATTTCTCATATGGGATATATCAAACGTACTCCATTAAGCGAGTTCCGAGCTCAAAATCGAGGCGGAGTAGGCTCTAAGGGAACAGAAACACGCGATGAAGACTTTGTGGAACATATCTATCCCGCAACAATGCACAATACCATGATGTTCTTCACGCAGAAAGGTAAGTGTTATTGGCTAAAAGTGTATGAGATACCTGAAGGTACAAAGAATTCTAAAGGGCGTGCCATTCAGAATCTATTGAATATTGATTCTGACGATGCTGTAAATGCATATCTACGCGTGAAAAACTTGAATGACCAAGACTTCATCAATAGTCATTACGTATTGTTCTGTACCAAGAATGGCGTTATTAAGAAAACATTACTTGAACAATATTCTCGTCCTCGTCAAAATGGTGTCAATGCCATTACTATTCGTGAAGATGATCGTGTTATCGAAGTACGTATGACTAATGGTAATAATGAAATTATCATCGCCAATCGCAACGGACGCGCTATTCGTTTCCACGAGAATGCCGTACGTGTAATGGGACGTACAGCTACCGGCGTACGTGGTATGACACTTGATGAAGACGGACAAGATGAAGTAGTTGGAATGATCTGTATCAAAGATCCTGAAGCTGAAACAATTATGGTGGTATCAGAACAAGGATATGGTAAACGTTCTGACATTGAAGATTATCGCAAAACAAACCGAGGCGGTAAAGGTGTAAAAACCATGAATATAACTGATAAAACTGGCAAATTGGTGACCATCAAGTCTGTTACAGATGAAAATGATTTAATGATCATCAATAAATCCGGAATTACCATTCGTCTGAAAGTTGCCGATGTTCGTATTATGGGACGTGCCACACAAGGAGTACGACTGATTAATCTTGAGAAACGTAATGATGAAATTGGTTCTGTATGTAAAGTGACTTCAGAAACCGAAGAGGATATCATCACAGAAGAAGATGAAAATATTTCAGAAACTCCTCAGAATGAAGTAAATAATGAAAATGAAGAATAGACATAATATTAATTTAAAATTTTCTACAATCATGAAAAGAGTACTATTTTCAATGGTCTTACTACTTGCAGTAGGCTTCACTTTCGCTCAAGAAAAAAGCGTAAAAGAAGCTAAGAGCATTGCTAACGAAGTAAAACCAGACTTTGACCAAGCAGAGAAACTTATCAACGGAGCTTTGACCAACACTGAAACGAAGGACAATGCCGAAACATGGGACGTAGCAGGCTTTATTCAAAAAAGAATCAATGAAAAAGAAATGGAAAATGCATATTTGAGAAAGCCTTATGACACTCTTAAAGTATATAATAGCGCACTGAACATGTGTAAATATTACTTTAAGTGTGACGAACTTGCACAAATACCCAATGAAAAAGGTAAAATCAAGAATAAATACAGAAAATCAAATAGCGCCGCTATATTAGCAGCACGTCCTAATTTGATTAATGGCGGTATTCAATATTTCAATTTGGATAAGAATAAAGAAGCTCTTGATTTTTTTGCAACTTATGTAGATATTGCTGCCAATCCAATGTTTGAAAAGGAAAATCTGCTTCAAACAGATACTGTATTACCTCAAATTGCTTATTATGCAAGTTTAGCCGCTGCCAAAATGGAAGATTATCCTAATGTCTTGAAATATGCTCCATATGCAAAAGAAGACAAGGAGGTAGGGAAGTATGCCATGGAATTCATTTCTACAGCATTAAAAGCTCAAGGCGATACTATTAAATGGATTGCTTCTTTAAAAGATGGCATTCAAAAATATCCGGAACATTCATTCTTTTTTGGTCATCTGATTGATTATTATAGCAATAGCAATAAGTTTGATGAAGCAATGCAATTTGCAGACGACATGCTGGCTAAGGATCCTAACAACACATTCTATTTATATGTGAAAGGGTATCTCTATCATAATATGAAAGATTATGATAAGGCCATTGAATTCTATAAAAAGACTATTGAAGTTGATCCTAACTATGCAGAAGCATATTCAAACTTAGGTCTGATTTACTGTTTACAGGCACAGGATTTCTCAGAAAAAGCAACTACTGATGTCAATAATCCTAAATATAAAGATGATCAGGCTACATTAAAAGCTTTTTATGAAAAGGCAAGACCTAATTATGAAAAAGCAAAAGAATTGAAACCTGACCAAAAAGATTTGTGGTTAAATGGATTGTATCGAGTTTACTACAATCTGCAAATGGGTCCTGAATTTGATGCGATAGAGAAGTTAATGCAATAATCGCAAATATTATAAAAATGGCTGTTCTTGTATGAAACAGCCATTTTTATAATATTATGTTTTCTATGATAGAGGCTAATTAAATAATTATTACGCATCTTATATTAAACATAATCACGATATTGTAGAATTATAATTCCTCCTATAATCAAAGCAAATAGAAATCAATTAGAACGCCCACAAATTACCAGTAATGGTGTATCAGAATGAAATATCATCTTTCTCGCAATTCCAGGATTGAATAAACGAGAAAATATATTTCTCTTATATGATGTCAATGCAATAATACCTATATGATTGGTTTTAATATAATTATCTAAGCTATTCAATAAATCATCATTCTTTACTACATCATAATAAATCTCTAATTGTGGATATTGTTTTTGGAAATACTCTTTAATACCACCTAATTTAATCTCATTCCAAGTGTTGCTTACATCAGTAAGATGAATTAGAGATATAGAAAAATGGAATGGTTTCAAACTATTAATTAGTGAATCAAAGGCGATTAAATCCCGTTGATCAAAATTTGTAATAAACGCCACACGCTTCACTTCACTAAATTGTTTGAATGGCGTATTTTCAGGAATAGCCAGAACGGGCACACGACTACGTTCAATGACCTCAGCTGTCACACTGCCAATTAAATCAATATCCTTTTGATTTTTACCACGTGTTCCCATTATAATGATCACCGGACGATATTCTTTGGCATAACGTAATATTTCTTCTTCCGGAATACCTTCTCTCAACACACAAACATATTTTACATCAGGAAACTCCCCAGAAGCGACTTTGACTTTTACCTTATCAGACAAAACATTTAAATCTGCATGAACTTTTTGTAATATACTTCTTACATTTTCTTCATCGCTCAACTGATAGTTAAAAACATCACCATATGGTAATGACGTAGCATAAATAGGTGTAAAATAAACATGGAGTAAAACAACTTCAGCATCTATGTTTTTTGCAAAATTGAAGCCAAACTCACACGCTTTCAATGAATAATTTGAAAAATCAACAGGAATCACAACTTTATTACTCCCCTTCTCTATTTTTGGAGCCTTTCCTCCTACCACCTCTTCAGACAGCCATGCTGAACTTTCAGTAATTTTCAAAGCATGCGGTAAATCACTTTCTTTAATACGAACACGCACACCGGAGGATACGACCGGCTGTATTTGATTCACATTATGAATATAAGTTTCAATGCCCTCATTTTCAAGAACATTCTTCAGTATCTGTGCCTTTGCATACGTCAGAATAGCTAATGTTACTAATTTATCTTCCATAAGTTATCCAATTAGATTGTTTATAAAAACAAACAAGAAATCCCAATTGTTTCTCAGCAATTGGGATTCTTTTTAATTTTTCTTAAGCCCGAACGGGTTCTACAGCTTCGCCTGCAATCTCATCTAAAATCTTCAAAGCCCGATCCAGGACTGTAGTATCATCAATCATTACTAAACCACCATCAGGACCTGGTTCCAAATGAATCCCAACACTCTTGCCTTCCTTAAAGTTGTGGCCACCAAAAAAGTTTCTTACTGTGTCAACGTTAAGTCCGAGTTCATCGGCTATTCTATGCATACTACCGCTGGGTAATGAGTCTTTGATCTTACGGAGTTCATTAAATGTTATCGTTCTCATATTCATAAATTTAATGGTTA
>OLOK01002883.1_pt1 | contig 11358 bp, 8 predicted proteins | sample 1672591 | NCBI WGS metagenome assembly OLOK01 (sample SAMEA3136703, study PRJEB25190) | human gut metagenome | biome: human gut; feature: human-associated habitat; material: faeces | place: Austria | collected 2013 | reverse complement strand
GAAGACAAATTCATTCGTGGTGAATATTGAAAATATGGAAGATTTCACAAAAGAATTTGTCAGAGGATGTCAGAGAAATTATTATCCAGATCGTGTCATGATCGAATACAATGGAATGTACTCTATTGACGATCTGATGGATGTAGTAGATGAGACAGATCTTGAGTTATATCAGGTGATCGTAACAGTTGATGCATCTACAGCAGATTTGTATTTGAAAAATATGAAATCTATGTTTATGGAAATGTTTAAGATGGCAGATCTTGTCATTTTTAACCGCTGTGATGACAATACGAATATGGGAAGTTTTCGAAGAAGCATCAAAGCAGTCAATCCAAGAGCACAGGTAGGTTTCGAACGTGCCGATGGAAAAGAGATGGCACAGGATGAACTGCTGCCATATGATGTGAATGCAGATGTGATCAAAGTTGAAGATGAAGATTATGGAATCTGGTATATCGATGCGATGGAACGTCCAGAGGTTTACGAAGGAAAGACTGTGGAAATGCGTGTTCAGGTCCAGCGCAGTCCAAAGATGCCACCGGGAATGATCATTCCTGGACGTAAAGCAATGACATGTTGTGAAGATGATATGACATTTATTGGATATCTGTGCAGATTAAACCAGACGAAATCCAAGACATTAAAGAGAATTCTCAATAACGAATGGGTAACATTAACAGCACAGATCCATTCAGAATACAATGAAGCATATGATAAGACAATGCCAATCTTAACAGCGATCAGAATCGAAAAATCAGAACCGCCAAAAGAGCAATTGGTATATTTCTAGATTTTAAGGACATAGCAACCCTGCCCCAAGCATACACTGTAAAAACAACATTTACAGGGGGCTTTTCCATTGAAGAAATACATGGAAGAAAGAGTCATTGAAAGTGCGATCTACATCATTGAACATAATGCTACAGTACGCCAGACAGCCAAGCAGTTCGGCGTCAGCAAAAGCACAGTACATAAAGATGTGACAGAACGGTTAGAAACGATCAACAAAACACTTGCCAGACAAGCAAGAAAGGTATTAGACATCAATAAATCTGAACGTCACATCAGGGGTGGGCTTGCAACGAAAGAGAAATATCTTCATAGATAGAATCAAAGGGAAATTATGAAATGCCAGGTTACACATGCAAAATTGTAATAGAAGATACACATCCACCGGTATGGAGAAGAGTCATCATACCAGATCAGATTACTTTTTTTGAATTACACAAGATCATACAGATATTATTTGATTGGGACGACGTTCATCTTCATGGATTCCATATACCATCGGATGATATTGTGAAGGAGGATTTGATCTGTGGGGAAATCATTATAATGATTTCGATACGAATATTGATTTCTTCTTTAAAAATTACAAATGGATCCGCTACATCTATGATTTTGGAGATGAATGGCGTCACAAGATCAATATAGAAAAATATGAGCTGGATTATAAAGAACGATATCCTAAACTGGTCAAATATAAAGGGGATAACTTCATGGAAGACAGCGGAGGGGTCTGGAACTGGGAAATGAATGAAGAAGTTTATCCTTTTGACAGAGAATTTGTGGAAAGCCAGTTCCGTCAGATGGTATTTCCAAAGCATAAACAAAAAGATAAGGTTAAAGTATTCAACGAACAGGATAAGATAGATATATTAAAAGGTTTTTTTGACGAAATAAGTAAGATGCCAGAAGATGATCTGGAAGATATGTTGAAAAATGCATGGCAGGATATGTATTTGGAAGAAACAAAGTGTAATTTAGATGATAGATCAAAAGAGTGGGAAGATCATATAAAGAAAAACGGTAAGGTCAAGTTTTGTGTTTCATCAAAAACACAAAAAGAATTACTGGAAAATCTAAGCGAAGATCAATCCAGTGATTATTGTAAATATTTAAGGATTCCAAAAAACAGATCAAGATCACATATGGAAAGGATCAGCAGTATTTCGGATACATTAAGAGAACATCCAGAATATATATTATATGTTATGAACCAAGATGAATATGATAGTTTGAAACAATGGATGAATCACTTAAATGATAGCATAATAAATATATCACAAGATGAAGCTGATATTTGTGCCAAAGCATTTGTTTTAGGATTTGGGGAATATGAAATTAAAGATGATATAGCAGAAGTGTATCTTGCCTCCGATCTGAAAGAGTATGTAGATGTTTTGAATCAGAAAACAGAAGACGAAATCTATACAAAGATAGAAACATTTGATGACAGAGTAGGAAGATTGATGCAGCTATACTGTGTGATCGAATTAGAAGAATTATACAAAATATACAAAAAAACGTATGATCCGAAACAAGGAAAAAGGGAATTCTTTCGATATGTTTACTGGCGAGGAAGAATGAATGATCTATTAAATACATACCAAGAACCAGATGGAACAGCATATGTTGCGATGCATGGAATGGATGTCCACAAGATCATAGAAAAGAGAGAGATTTATGCAAAAGATCTTCCATTGAATGAATTTCCAGAATGGGAGATTAACGAACTAACAGATAATATTGCAAATAGAGCAGAATCAATCAATATTCTGTATATGATGTTGCAAGAGCAATTTCGTATGCCAGAACAGGAAACATCAGAAATATTATTTAATACGATAAGTTCGGTCATGAGTGGAGATACGCTGGGTGTGATTATAGAAAATATAAAAACCAGAGTGAATAAAACATGGACTCCAGACATTTATGCAGAAATGTGGAATATGATCAGTGATCTCATGATAGAATTGGAATTGCCGATATTAAAGGCAAGAAATCGTGATGAATATGCAATGGAACAAGAAATGTCTCCATGGAGTATAGGAATGCTGTCTGACAAAGAAAATTTCAAAAACACAAAACAACAGCATTTATACGAATTTCCACGCAGCATACAGGAGCGTTTATACAACATCGAAAGTACGGGAATGAAAGAAGATATAGACAAGCTTTTTGCATACAAAGAAGAAAATCGTATTTGCTCCGAAGAATTCCTTTATATGTTGTCAAGTAGTTGTATCGTTTATGGATATATAAAAGAAGCAAGATCTTTGATCAAAGAATTAAAGAATAGTTCTACAGCCGGAAAGAAGATAGCAAAACTACTAGAAATAGAAATTGATCAATATGATAATGTAATGGATATGGGGGATTATTAATATCTGTGATGTTAAAAAGAAAATTCCGATAACAATCATCTAAAGTTGAAATCCAGTACAGTTTAACATACACACTCTGTAATGGTTTGAATCACGTAAATTATTTGAATATTATAAAAAGAGATCATGTGTCTGCAACCGTACGAACACGTCTGCAGACACATGATTTCTTTTTATAATATTCCACCAATAATTTCTGTCATTCCACCATATTTACATTAGAGAATTCTGATAATTCAACAATTCACTCATAGGCTTCGACATATTCAGATACTGTCTGGTATTTCGTCGTAATCCATTATTATTACCACCCTTAAGTATCGTCTCATGCGTAGCGAAGAAATCCTGATCTTCTTCAAAAGGTGTTCTCACGATATGAATATCCACGATCTCATCTAAGAAACGATTCTGATGAAAGATCTTTCTCGTACATTCTTTTCGATACAAAGGATGCAACTGATTTACCGTAAACTGGAAATAAAGAGAATTAAGTAACGGTTCATCACTGTCTAATAAAAACTGATAATCGCCATCCAAAATCTTCTGTCCCTGTTCCTTTGTCAGAGGAATTTTTGTCTTATCAACCACAGATCCGTTCCGCTTTCTCTGCATCAGATAGAGATCTTCATCATTCTCCATATAGAAATAATATGTAAATGGAGAACTGTCCTTTGCTCCTTCAAACATTAATACCTTGACCGGAAGACTGATCATATATTTATCAGGAGATTTGGACAGGATATATTCTTCCTGTGTCTGGTTATATTCAGCTTGACTGATATTTTTCGTAACTTCGGTATAAGAAAGTTTTTCAATTGCTGTATTTTTCATGATAACTCCTAACCCGTGCTTTGTTATTAACTTCTTTCATTATAGCAAAGGAATATGATAAATTCATGTCTTATTTATAAAAAATGTATGAATAATTCATAGATTTTCTCAATACCCTGTGCTAAGATAAAATCTGGAGGAAAACTATGGATTTATTTGAATATGCAAGAGAATTAAATAAAGATAAAGAGTCGCCATTAGCAGGGAGAATGAGACCTGCAACCCTCGATGAAGTGGTGGGTCAGGAACATATTATTGGAAAAGATAAATTACTATATAGAGCGATCAAAGCGGATAAGATCAGCTCGATCATTTTCTATGGTCCACCAGGAACAGGAAAGACAACCTTAGCAAAAGTCATTGCCAATACGACCAAAGCAAATTTTGTACAGATGAATGCAACAACATCTGGGAAGAAAGATATGCAGGAAGCGGTGGCAGATGCGAAAGAATCTCTTGGAATGTATCAGAAGAAGACGATCTTGTTTATCGATGAGATCCACAGATTCAATAAAGCACAACAAGATTACTTGCTGCCATTTGTAGAAGATGGAACGATCATTTTGATCGGAGCAACGACAGAGAATCCGTATTTTGAAGTAAATCAGGCGTTGATCTCAAGATCCAATGTATTTGAACTACATTCATTAGATAAAGAAGATATTAAGAAATTGATCGTAAGAGCTATTACAGATGACGAAAAAGGAATGGGGATCTATGGAGCAACGATCACCGATGATGCACTGGATTTTCTCTCAGATATGGCAGAAGGAGATGCAAGAAGTGCTTTAAATGCGATCGAACTTGGAATATTAACAACAGAACCTGCTGAAGATGGAAAGATTCATATCGATATCGATGTAGCACAGGAATGTATCCAAAGAAGAGTGACAAAATACGACAAAGACGGGGATAATCACTATGATGTGATTTCTGCATTTATCAAAAGTATGCGAGGATCAGATCCAGATGCAGCTATTTATTATCTGGCAAGAATGATCGATGCCGGAGAAAGTGTTACATTTATTGCAAGAAGAATCATGATCTGTGCATCCGAAGATGTTGGAAATGCTGATCCGCAGGCATTACAGGTAGCAGTTGCAGCGTCACAGGCAGTGGAACGGATCGGAATGCCAGAAGCAAGGATCATACTGGCACAGGCAGTCACTTATGTAGCCAGTGCACCAAAGAGCAATGCAGCATATATGGCAGTTGATCAGGCATTAGAATCTGTCAGAAATCATAAGATCGGAGCAGTTCCTAATCATTTAAGAGATGCTCATTACAAAGGCGCCGCGAAACTAGGACATGGAATCGGATATAAATATGCGCATGATTATCCAGATCATTATGTAAAACAACAGTATCTTCCAGATGAGCTTCTTGGAACAACGTTTTATGAACCAACGGAAAATGGATATGAGAAAAATATCAAAGAATATTTGGAAAGAATCAGAAAGTAAAATAAAAATGAGCACTGAAAATGAAACATCAGTGCTCGTTCTTATTTTTACTCCATTTATACAAAAATGACATTGCCCATAAAAAGATCGGAAAGAAAAACATCAAAAACAGTGACATCCAGAATAACTGGCTTCCACTCACTGCAAAATAGATAGTAGATCCGATGATGGCAAGCAATATCACGATCAGCAGGATCGCTGTGATCTGCTTCATATGCTTTTGTTTTTTCATCATAACATCCTTTCGTAAATATGTATACCTATGAGGTATCCTAGCATAGATTATTGTGTTTTGAAAGAGTAAAATATTTTATAAAAGAAAATGAATAAGAAGCAAAAGAGAGGACATAATAAGAATATCCAGTTAATAAAAGAACTGGATAGAGAAATACTTATCCTCCCCTTAAGTATTCCCCCACTCTGCGAAGCCGTGGAATGGGGGATTTTTATGTAAAATTGCTGTCGATTGTTGAAAAAGAGCCAGAGATTTGTTATAGTATCAAAGGAAAATAACATTTTTAAAAGAAAAGGATGGAATGAACATGGCTTTATTACAGGAATGGCGTGATTACGCATATAAATTTGACGATAGAACAGCAGAAGGAAAGCAGTTCTGGTTAAATTACTTCAACATTGAAAAAGGAATCTACGAACAATTATTAGCTGACAAAGATACAGTTGTATCTGGAACAGTGAAAGAATTAGCAGACAAATACGAGACAGAATTACAGATGTTTGTAGGATTCTTAGATGGGATCAACGACAGCTTAAAAGAAGCAAACCCAATCGAAGAGATGGATGAAAATACACAGCTAAGCTTAGACATCGACTTCGAGAAATTATATTACAACATGGTTGGATGTCGTGCAGAATGGCTTTACAACTTAAAGGAATGGGATGACATTCTTACAGAAGAAAGAAGAAAAGAGTTATACAAAGAATCAAGAAATTCAACAACAGTTGTAAAAGGAAAGAAGATCGGAAGAAACGATCCATGCCCATGCGGAAGCGGTAAAAAATACAAAAAATGCTGCGGAAAAAACGCTTAATTCGTTAAAAGAAATAGTCGAATATGTAAATGAAACAAGGAAGAACCTTTTGGCTTATGTGATAGCTGAAGGGTTCTTTTATTTTAGAAAATTTTGATAAAATCCCATATGAGATAAAAATACAGAAATTATTGACATTTTGTATACATGATGTTAGAATTTCAATTAGTCGTCTAATGATTAGTTATCTAATTAAAATACTCAAAGTAAAGAAAGGAGCATACATGAAGAAGTGTGAAGGAATTTACAGTTTGATCGGCAAAGTGAATCATAAGAGTGCGATTTATGGATTTGAGCTTTTGAAAGAAGAAAATATACATCCGAGACAGATGCCTCTGATCATTCATTTAAAAAAATGCGAAGGCTGTACACAAAAAGAGTTAGCCGAGAAGATGCAGGTCAAGCCGTCTACGCTAAACGTAATGATTGGACGAATGGAAAAGAATGGATATATAGAGAAAAAACAAGACGAAAAAGATTCAAGAAAAAGCAGAATTTATTTTACTGAGAAGGGAAGAAGTATCTGTGAAGACGGTCATAAAAAATTTGTCATGATACAAGAAAAACTTCAAGAGTATTTTACAAAAGAGGAGCAGGAAGAACTCAAGAGACTGTTAAATAAATTTTGTGATTGTCTGGATGAACAGACAGAGATACTAAAAAAAGAAAGAAAGGAAAAATCAGATGCTTAAATTATTTCGATATTTGAAAAAAGCATATGTGCCTGTCATTGCGATCGTGTTATTGCTGATCCTACAGGCGAGTTGTGACCTGACATTACCAACATTTACATCCAATATCGTCAATGTAGGTATTCAGCAAAAGGGTATTGAAGACGCAGTTCCTGATGTAATGAGAGAAGAAACATTTCTGGCATTGAAATCTCTTATGAAACAAGATGATGCAGATGATATGGAAGATGCTTATAAACTTTATACAAAAGATCAGGTAAAAGATTCAAAATATAAAGATTATAAAGACGGACGTTTATATGTCAGAAGATATATTTCCAAAAAAGACAGAGAACATCTTGATACGAGTATGTCAAAGGCAATGCTTAAGTTGTCAGCGCAGATGGCAAAACAGATTCAGGCCAATCCACAGGCAGCAGCTTCTTTAAGCAAGAGCCAGAAAAAAATGATGGCGCAGATGAAGAACATGGATACAAAAGACATGCCAGATACGATCATCAGTCAGGCAGCGATTTCTTTTGTGACTTCAGAATACAAAGCAATCGGACTTGATATTGACCAGATGCAGACACATTATCTGTTAGTGACAGGAGCAAAGATGATCGGGCTTGCGTTCTTGATCATGGCAGCAGCAGTGAGTGTTACTTTATTGTCAGCACGTTTAGCTGCGAAACTAAGTCGTATTCTGAGAGAGAAAGTGTTTGAGAAAGTTATGTCGTTTACAAACTCTGAGTTTGATAAATTCTCAACAGCCTCATTGATCACAAGAAGTACGAATGATATCCAGCAGATTCAGATGTTTATGACAATGCTATTCCGTATCGTCGTATACGCACCATTAATGGGGATCGGAGGTATTTTCAAAGTATTAACAACCAATGCGAAGATGACATGGACGATCGCTATCGGTGTGATCGCGATCATGTTAGTGATCTTTGTATTATTTAAGGTAGCGATGCCAAAATTTAAGATCTTACAGAAACTGATCGACCGATTAAACTTAGTAACAAGGGAAATTCTTACTGGACTTTCCGTAATCCGTGCATTCAGTACAGAAAAACATGAAGAAGAACGTTTTGACAAAGCCAATATGGATCTGATGAAGACAAATTTATTTGTAAACAGAGCTATGACATTTATGATGCCAACAATGATGCTGATCATGAATGGTTTAACTGTTCTGATCGTATATGCTGGAGCATCCAATATTGATGCAGGAAAGATGCAGGTTGGAGATCTGATGGCATTTATCCAGTATGCAATGCAGATCATTATGGCATTCTTATTTATCTCCATGGTATCTATTATGATGCCTCGTGCACAGGTTGCAGCAGAACGTGTCAATGAGATCTTAGATATGGAAGTCATGATCAAAGATCCAGAAGAACCAAAAGAATTTTTACCAGAGAAAAAAGGTGAAGTTGAATTTAAAAATGTATATTTCTGCTATCCTGATGCAGATGAAGCAGTGCTTCATAATATCAGTTTTACAGCACCAGCTGGTAAAACAACCGCATTTATTGGAAGTACAGGTAGTGGTAAATCAACATTGATCAACCTGATTCCTAGATTCTTTGATGTCAGCCGTGGAAGTATTTTGGTTGATGGGGTGGATATCCGTGATGTAAAACAACATGATTTATGTGAAAAGATCGGATACGTACCACAGAAAGGAGTATTGTTCTCAGGAACAATCGAATCCAACTTAAAATATGGAAAAGAAGATGCAACGATCGATGAAGTGAAACGTGCAGCAAGAATCGCACAGGCAACAGATTTCATTGAGGAGAAAGAGGAAAAGTATGATTCACCGATCGCACAGGGCGGTTCCAACGTATCTGGTGGACAGAAACAGAGATTATCAATTGCAAGAGCTATTGCAAAAGATCCTGAAATCTATATTTTTGATGACAGTTTCTCAGCACTTGATTATAAGACAGATGTGAAACTTCGTTCTGAACTTCAGAAAGAAACAAATGGAAGTACAACACTGATCGTAGCACAGAGGATCAGTACGATCCTTCATGCAGACCAGATCATCGTCTTAGATGAAGGAAATATCGTAGGAAAAGGAACTCATGAAGAGTTATTAAATACTTGTCCGGTTTATCAGCAGATTGCCAAATCGCAATTATCAGAAGATGATCTTAAGAAAGCAAGGGAGGTGTCTGACCATGAGTAATAATCGAAGAAGAGGTCCGATGGGTGGACCAGGCAGAGGAATGGCACCAGGCGAGAAAGCCAAAGATTTAAAAGGAACAATGGTCAAACTGATCAAATATATGAGACGTTTCTATGTTCCGATCGTTATGGTAATCATTTTTGCCATTGCAAGTACCGTGTTTAACATTGTTGGACCAACGATCTTAGGAGATGCAACAACTGAGATTTTCAAAGGACTGGTTCGCAAAGTATCTGGTGGAAGTGGAATTGATTTTGATAAAGTTAAACATATTTTATTGATGTTGTTAAGCTTATATGTAGCAAGTGCGATTTTCTCATTTATTCAGGGACTGATCATGACACATGTATCAAACAATGTCAGTTACCAGATGAGAAAAGATATTTCAGAGAAGATTCATCGTATGCCAATGAAATATTTTGAAAGCAGAACCTATGGTGAAGTATTGTCAAGAGTTACAAATGATGTTGATACATTAGGGCAGAGCTTAAACCAGAGTATGACACAGATCATCACATCAGCGACACAGATCGTCGGTGTATTTATTATGATGATCCGTATCAGTATTCCGATGACGATCGCAGTTTTATTGACACTTCCATTATCTATGGGATTGATCGGATTGATCATGTCAAAATCTCAGCCATATTTCAAGGCACAGCAGAAACACCTTGGAGAGTTAAATGGCCAGGTAGAAGAAATCTATAGTGGACATAACATTGTCAAAGCATTTAACAAAGAAGAAAGCGTGATCGAAGAATTTAAAGAAGTAAATGGAAAACTTTACAATTCTGCATGGAGATCACAATTCTTCTCAGGAGCAATGATGCCGCTGATGCAGTTTGTTGGGAATTTAGGTTATGTAGCAGTAACAATATTAGGTGGATATTTAGCAATCAAGAAGACGATCGAGGTAGGTCAGATCCAGTCATTCTTACAGTATGTAAGAAACTTCAGCCAGCCGATCACACAGTTAGCACAGGTAGGTAACATGATGCAGACAACCGCAGCATCTGCAGAACGTGTCTTTGAATTTCTGGAAGAAGAGGAAGAAATCGAAGTTGAAAAAGACGCGGTACCTGTTGATACACTTGCTGGAAATGTAACATTTGAACATGTAAACTTCGGATATAACAAAGATCAAACGATCATCAATGACTTCTCCGTCGATGTCAAAGAAGGTCAGAAAGTTGCGATCGTAGGACCAACTGGAGCTGGAAAGACAACGTTGATCAAACTTCTGATGCGTTTCTATGATGTGAATGGAGGCTGCATTAAAGTAGATGGCCATGATATCAGAGAATTCAAGAGAAGTGACCTAAGAGAAATGTTTGGTATGGTGCTTCAGGATACATGGCTTTACAATGCAAGTATCCGTGACAATATCCGCTATGGTAAATTAGATGCAAGCGAAGAAGAAATCCAAGGAGCAGCAAGAGCTGCATACGCACATCATTTCATTGAAACACAGCCAGGTGGATATGATATGGAGATCAACGAAGAAAGCAATAATATCTCCCAAGGACAGAAACAGTTATTAACGATCGCAAGAGCAATCTTAGCAGATCCAAAGATTTTGATTCTTGATGAAGCAACAAGTTCGGTCGATACAAGAACAGAAGAACGAATTCAGATGGCAATGGATAATCTGATGCAAGGAAGAACAAGTTTTGTGATCGCCCATCGCTTATCAACGATCAAAGATGCCGACGTGATCTTAGTTATGAATCACGGAGACATTGTGGAACAGGGAAATCATGAAGAATTGCTGGCCAAGGGTGGATTCTATGCGGATCTTTATAATAGCCAGTTTGAAAACGCTTAAGAATAATAAAACATTGTGAAAAAAGGGAAAACGAAAGTTTTCTCTTTTTTTATTCTAATATAGAAAAGATTTTCACAGGATTAAATAGACGGATATAGCAAATTTTGGTATAGTTAAATAGAACAAAAATATATACAGATATAGAA
>OLOK01002864.1_pt1 | contig 11412 bp, 10 predicted proteins | sample 1672591 | NCBI WGS metagenome assembly OLOK01 (sample SAMEA3136703, study PRJEB25190) | human gut metagenome | biome: human gut; feature: human-associated habitat; material: faeces | place: Austria | collected 2013 | reverse complement strand
ATTCAAGCTGTGCTGGATTACATATCGGGCATGACAGACGTATATGCGCTCGACCTCTACCGGAAAATCAAAGGCAACAGTCTGCCGGCAGTATAATAAAAACATTGTCAGATGCGAGCACGATGAATCCTGTAAATTTTATCTGCACCTGACAATGTTTCCCCAAATACTACTATTAGTCCGATTATTTGGTCAGTATGGGATGAGCGCCTGAAGTTATTTTCATAGCTTCAGGATGTTGCTTTACAAACGATTCGATATGACGTACCCGTTTGTCTTCCAGAATTTCATTGACTGCAATCAGAATTCCGGTTTCCTCCACATCTCCGAATCCATAATTAATCGCTGTTCCAAACATACGCATCGTAGGAGACAGACTCATGTATGCGTTGACCAAAGGAGGAATATTATATCCCAGCTTACGCACTTCCGTATTCAAAATCTTGTAGTCTTCTTTAAAAGAATCATAACAGAAAAGATTTTCCAACATTTTCTTATCTGTTTCTATTTCCAGCGGTTTCATCGGAGTTATCAATTTATCTTTATCACCGAAATGTTTATTCAGGAAGTATAATATCATGTCACGCCCCTGACGATGATAACTAGGATACATAGTCATCTTACCAAAAAAATATTTCACATTAGGCTTAATCACGGTTAATGCACCCAAACCATCCCACAAATTATCCAAAGCAAACAATCCCTTGGAACCGGCACGGGTTGACTGATATTCCAATGTAACAAATGAGCGTCCCAACTCCACCGTGTAAGGCAAATATTCTTTCAAAAAAACTTCCGAGAAATTAAACATGTGAGCAGTAGCCAGCACAGGCTTCCCATGTTCATCAAATTGCACCTCATCCCCCAAAAGATAACGATAACCTCCCAAAATCTCCTCCGCTTCAGGATTCCATACAACTAATTGCTTATAGGGATTTTCCATCACGTCATATTCATCGATATCCATCGCCTTTCCTGTTCCGCCACCTGCAGCACGAAAGGCTATTTCCCTTAATCGGCCAATCTCCTTCATCACATTTGGCGAATCCTGATGCGTAATGACATAAATTTCATTATGACTTTTATTCGTAAACCTCAGGCGTTTATCCTCGGAAAGTTCCGCCTTGAGAATCTCTTTGCTAATCGGTGCAATAATTTCTTCCATATCTTTTATTCTCTCTTTTGTCCATTATAGCTTGTAGACTACATCTTTTACAAACTGCGCCCACTGAGCCGGGGTCTTTGTCTTGTCGAAAGTTTGCCAAGGAATGGGTTTTCCAATGGTCAAAGTAAAGGTTTTATGACGATTTTTCAACATTTCATCTGCCAAGTAAAGCATAGCAATATTAAACTTAATGCCAAGTGCCTTACATATATTTGCCAAATTATAAAAAAAGTCTGAGTTCCGGCCCTCAAAGTGCAAAGGTACCACATCACGATGCGTTTCAATACTTTTAGTGACAAATGTCTTTTTCCATTCCAAATCCTTGATTTCCCCACCCTGTCTACGGGAACATAACCCCGCAGGAAACATAATGATATGATTATCCGAGGCAAACCCTGCCTCTACCATCTTTGGGAAATCCCTGGATTGCGAGCCTGTTTTATTGATAGGAATACACAAAGGAGCCAAACCATGCAAATTCATCAACAAATCATTGACCAAATAGCGTACATTACCATTGTAATGTTTTCCCAATATATACCCCAAAGCAACTCCATCCTGTCCTCCCAGCGGGTGATTGCTAACAAAAGTACATTTACCGTTTTCAGGCAAGTTTTCCAAACCTTTTATCTCCACTTTTGCATCTAGGAACTCCATACAAGCTTCCAGAAAGTCAACTCCGACTTTATTTTTGGAGTCTTTTAAAAAGACATTCAGTTCATCCTGATGCACAATACGCTTCAGGTACGAAACGACAAAACGGGGAATATATTTATATTTTTTCCCGGCTTTCGTTTTCAATATCTTTTCTATGTCGATTAAAAATATAGAGTCGTCAGTCATTTTGCAAACGTTCTTTTCCATGCAAAAGTAACTTATCTTTTTTTATATTGGCAATTTATGACAGAAAAAACTCTTAATCTCTAAAGAAATTAAGAGTTTTTGTGTATGAAACTATACAAATTCTTTCATTTTTGCGCAAAATAAAAACGAATGTGCAATAGTTTGGTTTCGTTTTTCAACCTCCGACAGCCAACTCTTTCCATTATTTTTTATCATAAAATCATTAAATTTAAACGTACTGTTTACCAAGCTACTAGCTACATTAACAGCCTGTTGAAAACTTCTCGAAATATTTTCTTAAAATATTGTGGGGAATTGTGGGGAATTGTGTAATTTTACACCTTGAACAATATAATAAGGTGTAGATATGCGATTTCTTGGGAATTCTGAAGCAAAGACGGACGCAAAAGGCAGAGTGTTCCTGCCTGCCGTATTTAGGAAGCAGTTACAAGCTGCCTCCCAAGAATGCTTGATTTTACGCAAAGACACCTACCAAGACTGTCTGGTTCTTTACCCCGAAAATGTGTGGAACGAACAAATGAACGAACTACGTTGCAAACTCAATCGCTGGAATTCCAGACACCAAATGATTTTCCGTCAGTTCGTTTCGGATGTAGAAGTTATCACATTGGATGGAAACGGGCGCTTTCTGATTCCAAAACGATATTTGAAATTAGCTAAAATACAGCAAGATGTACGCTTTATCGGATTGGACGACACTATAGAAATCTGGTCTAAAGAACTAGCAGACAAACCCTTCATCACGCCGGAGGACTTTGGAAAAGAATTGGAAGAAATTATGGGAACTAATAACAACGTAGAAATAGAATGAGTGAAGCAAAACAGATATATCATGTACCGGTATTATTAAACGAGAGCGTAGACGGAATGAACATTCAACCCGGAGGTATTTATGTAGACGCCACTTTCGGTGGCGGAGGACATTCCAAGGAAATTCTAAGCCGGCTGGATAGCACCGCGCATCTATATAGTTTTGACCAAGATGAAGATGCCGAGAAAAATATTGTAAGCGACAGCCGCTTCACTTTTGTGCGTAGTAACTTCCGCTACCTTTCCAACTTTCTGCGTTATTATGACGTGGAAGAGGTAGATGCCATTTTGGCCGATCTAGGAGTTTCCTCACATCACTTTGACGACTCCGAACGTGGATTCTCATTCCGCTTCGAGGGCAAATTAGACATGCGGATGAACAAACGCGCAGGTATGACAGCTGCTGATGTAGTGAACACCTATGACGAAGAACGTTTGGCTAATATTTTCTATTTATATGGTGAATTGAAGAACAGCCGCAAACTGGCATCAGCCATCGTTAAAGCACGAGGTGTAAAACAAATTGTCACCATCGGTGATTTCCTCGAAGTCATCAAACCGCTTTTCGGGCGGGAACGTGAAAAGAAAGAGCTCGCAAAGGTGTTCCAAGCTTTACGCATAGAGGTAAATCAGGAAATGGAAGCATTGAAAGAAATGCTTTATGCAGCAACCAAGGCACTGAAACCGGGAGGCAGACTGGTAGTAATCACCTATCACTCTTTAGAAGACCGCATGGTAAAGAATATCATGAAAACCGGAAACATAGAAGGCAAGGCCGAACAAGATTTCTTTGGTAATGTACAGACACCTTTCAAACTAGTCAACAACAAAGTTATTGTTGCCGGCAACGAAGAAGTGACATGCAATCCGCGCTCCCGAAGCGCCAAGTTGAGAATTGCAGAAAAGAGATAACGAGATGGAAGAAGAACTGAAACAAAATACACAACAACCCAAAGACGGACAATCTGCTTCGCCCAAGCATATGTCTATCCGCAGCATATTAGGAGGAGATATCCTTGCGAACGACTTTTTCAAAAGACAGACCCGTTTGCTGATTCTCATCATGATCCTGACTGTACTATACATAGACAACCGTTATAGCAGTCAACAGGAACTCATTGAAATTGATAAGTTGAAAAAAGATTTGATCGATATCAAATACGATGCATTGACACGTTCTTCCGAACTGATGGAAAAGAGCCGCCAATCACGTATTGAAGAATATATTTCGACGGAAGACAGCCCCTTGCAAACGGCTACCAACCGTCCTTATTTAATAAAGAAAGACTAAGCCCATGATGCCCAACCAAAAAAACATAATGCTCCGCTTCTCCTTCATCATCCTGGTCATGGTGTTGATAGGCATTGCCATTATCTGCAAAGCCGGCGTCATCATGTTTGCCGAGCGTCAATACTGGAAAGACGTAGCCGACCGTTTTGTAAAAGAAAACGTCACCGTACGTCCTACCCGTGGCAACATCATCTCATCCGACGGCCAGCTGATGGCAAGCAGCCTTCCCGAATATAAGATTTACATGGACTTCATGATAAATAAGAGGAAGGGCGAAACCGAAGAAGAGGAAAAGACACGGCTGAAGCTACAACATATCAAAGACTCAGTTCTTTATGCAAATCTTGACACAATCTGCAAAGGATTACATGAAATATTCCCTGATAAAAGTGCCGCCTTTTTCAAGCAGCACATCAAAAACGGAAGAAAAAAAGAGAGCCGCAGTTGGCTACTCTACCCCAAACGCATTTCTTATATACAATATAAAGAAGCAAAACGTCTGCCCGTATTTAATCTGAACAAATACAAAGGCGGATTCCATGAACAGGCATTCAATCAGCGGAAAAAGCCTTTCGGCTCACTGGCTATGCGTACATTGGGAGATATGTATCCAGATATAGAACAAGGTGCAAAGAACGGGCTGGAACTTTCATACGATTCCATATTAAAAGGCAGAAACGGTATCACTCACCGTCAAAAGGTAATGAACAAATACCTGAACATTGTAGATATTCCTCCTGTAGATGGCTGTGATATCATTACAACCATTGATGTAGGTATGCAAGACATCGCAGAAAAAGCATTGGTAGATGAATTGAAAGAAATCAACGCCACTGTAGGCGTCGCTATTCTGATGGAAGTGCAGACGGGAGACATCAAAGCTATCGTCAACATGACCAAATGCAATGACGGCATTTACAGAGAAATACGCAATAACGCCATCTCAGACATGATGGAGCCAGGCTCTACTTTCAAAACCGCATCCATACTGGTAGCACTGGACGACGGAGTCATCACTCCGGAAACGGTGGTAGAAACCGGTAACGGAGTCTATATGATGCACGGTCGCTATATGAAAGACCACAACTGGCATCGTGGAGGCTACGGCACTATCAACACAACAAAATCATTGATGGTGTCCTCAAACATCGGTGTATCACGGTTGATCGATGATCATTATCATGATAATCCGGAAAAGTTTGTACGCGGACTGCATCGAGTAGGCATTGCCACTCCGTTAGATCTCGATATTCCCGGTGCCGGCAAGCCGAACATCCGCATCCCCAACAAAGACTTGAGCAATTGGTCACGTACTGCACTGGCATGGATGTCTATTGGCTATGAAACCCAAATTCCCCCCATCAATACACTGGCATTTTATAATGCTATAGCCAATAACGGAGTAATGGTCAAGCCTCGTTTTGTGAAATCAATAGTCAAAGACGGGCAGGTGGTGGAAGATATTGCTCCTGAAATACTCAACCCGGCCATCGCTTCCCCCAAGGCTATCAGCGAGATACAAACAATTTTGGAAAAAGTTGTCAGCGAAGGGCTGGGAAAGAAAGCAGGATCCAAGCAATTCCATGTATCCGGGAAAACCGGTACTGCACAGGTTTCACAAGGGAAAGCCGGGTACACGAATGGCACACGCCGTTATTTGGTAAGTTTCTGTGGATATTTTCCTTCAGAAGCGCCTAAATACAGTTGCATTGTAGCCATCCAGAAACCTGGACTCCCCGCCTCGGGTGGTTTGATGGCCGGCAGCGTGTTCAGTAAAATTGCCGAACGCGTATTTGCCAAACATCTGGCACAAGATTTGAAAGAGGCAAAAGACTCAACTTCTATCCTTATTCCGGATGTGAAAAACGGGGATATAAGTGCGGCACATTATGTACTGAACCGGATAAATGTAAATTCATCCGGAGTTTCGGAACAATCAACCGAAGGCAAACCGGTATGGGGAAATGTGACTAGTAATCCGGACAATGTATTATTCAACAAAAAAGACATTAACAATAAACTTGTACCAAGTGTTATTGGTATGGGCGCAAAGGATGCTGTCTATCTGCTTGAAAGCATGGGATTGAAAGCCCGCATTACCGGCATCGGTAAAGTGAAGTCACAAAGTATCCCGGCCGGCAACACTTTGCGCAAAGGACAGACCATACAATTACGATTAAATTAACAGTGTAACAGGAAGAATATGAAACTGGAAAAGATTATTAAAGGAATAACAGTCAATGAAATCATAGGTGATGCATCCCAAGAAATTTCGGGAATAAACATGGACTCACGCCTGATAGAGCCTGGTCATATTTTCATTGCTGTAAAAGGGACGCAGACTGACGGACATACTTATATTCAAAAAGCAATAGAAAAAGGAGCCCGTACAGTGGTATGTGAGAATCTTCCTGAGACATTGATTGAGAATGTTACCTACATCAAAGTGAACGATACGGAAGACGTTGTCGGGAAACTGGCAACTACGTTTTACGGCGACCCCACCTCGAAATTGGAACTGGTCGGTGTTACAGGCACCAACGGAAAAACTACTATTGCTACCTTATTATATAATATGTTCCGTAAATTCGGATATAAGACAGGACTCATTTCCACTGTATGCAATTATATAGATGAGGAAGTCATTCCAACTGACCATACCACCCCTGACCCTATTACACTAAACAAACTGCTGGGACGCATGGCAGATGAAGGATGCAAATATGCCTTTATGGAAGTAAGCTCACATTCAGTCGCACAAAAACGAATTGGTGGTTTAAAATTTGCAGGCGGTATATTTACCAACCTTACCCGTGACCATCTGGACTACCATAAAACTGTAGAGAACTATCTGAAAGCCAAAAAAGCATTCTTTGACGGTCTGCCTAAAACAGCCTTTGCCTTAACCAATCTGGATGACAAAAACGGATTGGTCATGACTCAAAATACCAAAGCAAAGGTACACACCTATTCGCTGCGCAGTTTGAGTGATTTTAAAGGAAAAGTGCTGGAAGATGGATTCGAAGGAATGCTGCTTGATATAAATAATGTGGAAGTCAATGTACAGTTCATCGGACGCTTCAATGCTTCCAATCTGCTGGCAGTCTATGGAACAGCCTGCCTGCTTGGGAAAAAAACAGAAGAGGTACTGCTGGCATTGAGTACTCTTCGCCCCGTTGCCGGGCGTTTTGACTCACTGCGCTCACCCAAGGGATACACCGCCATTGTGGACTATGCCCATACTCCGGATGCCTTGGAAAATGTGCTGAATGCCATTCACGAGGTTCTGAATGGCAAAGGTAATGTAATTACGGTAGTAGGCGCCGGCGGCAACCGCGATAAAGGCAAACGCCCCTTGATGGCACAAGAAGCGGTAAAGCAAAGCGATAAAGTCATTATCACCTCTGACAATCCCCGTTTTGAAGAGCCGCAGGAAATCATCAATGATATGCTGGCAGGACTGACTAAAGAGGATATGCGTAAAGTGATAAGCATAGCCGACCGTAAAGAAGCGATCCGTACAGCTTGTATGCTGGCCCAAGCTAAAGATGTCATTTTAGTTGCCGGGAAAGGACACGAAAATTATCAGGAAATCAAAGGTATAAAGCACCATTTCGACGATAAAGAAGTATTAAGAGATATTTTTGCTAATGAATAAACCAACCAAAAGATGTTATATTATTTATTTCAATATTTAGAAAAGTTTGATTTTCCCGGAGCCGGTATGTTCGGTTACGTTTCATTCCGTTCATTGATGGCAATCATTTTATCATTGTTGATCTCAGCTATCTTCGGTGAATATTTCATCAACCTGCTCAAACGTAAACAAATAACCGAAACCCAACGTGACGCATCTATAGACCCTTTTAATGTGAAAAAAGTTGGTGTGCCGACGATGGGAGGTATAATTATTATTGTCGCAATTCTCATACCTTGCCTTTTATTGGGGAAACTGCATAATATTTACATGATATTAATGTTAATTACCACCATTTGGCTAGGCACATTAGGCTTTTTGGATGACTATATCAAGGTTTTCCGTAAAGACAAAGAAGGGTTGCACGGCAAATTCAAGATCATCGGCCAAGTAGGTTTGGGACTCATTGTGGGACTCACCTTATATTTAAGTCCGAGCGTTGTTATCCGTGAGAACGTAGAAATACAAAGAGGGGGAGAAATTGTAGAAGTGGTGCACAAAGAACAAGATCAGAAATCCACTAAAACTACGATTCCTTTCTTCAAGAATAATAATTTGGATTATGCTGATTTCGTAGGCTTCCTGGGAGATAATGCCCAAACTGTAGGTTGGATTATTTTCGTATTAGTTACCATTTTCGTAGTTACTGCCGTATCTAACGGCGCCAACCTGAATGACGGGATGGACGGGATGGCAGCCGGAAATTCTGCTATCATCGGTCTTACCTTAGGCATATTGGCATACGTATCCAGCCACATCGAATATGCAGGATACCTTAATATCATGTATATTCCCGGCAGTGAAGAACTGGTAATCTTTATCTGCGCCTTTATCGGCGCGCTGATCGGTTTCCTTTGGTACAATGCTTTTCCCGCCCAAGTATTTATGGGCGATACCGGCAGCTTGACCATTGGTGGTATCATAGCGGTATTTGCAATCATCATTCATAAAGAGTTGCTTATACCTATTCTCTGTGGAATCTTCTTGGTAGAAAACCTTTCGGTTATTCTACAGGTGAGATATTTCAAAAGCGGAAAAAAGAAAGGGCATTTGCAACGCGTATTCAAACGTGCCCCTATCCACGACCATTTCCGCACTACATTAGCACAGTTAGACCCCAATTGCAGTTATCTGTTCATGAAACCCAACAGCGTATTCCATGAGTCAAAAATCACGGTACGCTTCTGGATTGTCACCATCGTACTCGCTGCAATTACGATTATTACATTAAAGATAAGATAAACGAAGATTATGGCTAAAAGAATTATCATACTAGGAGCTGGAGAAAGCGGTGCGGGAGCAGCCGTTCTGGCAAAGAAACAAGGTTTCGACACCTTCGTTTCAGACATGTCCACGATTAAGGACTCATACAAAAACATGCTGAACGAGCGAGGCATCGAATGGGAAGAAGGCAAACATACCGAATCTCTCATTCTGAATGCGGATGAAGTGATCAAAAGTCCGGGCATTCCGAATGATGCCCCGATGATTCTTAAATTAAAGGCACAAGGTACCCCTATCATCTCCGAAATAGAATTTGCGGGACGTTATACCAATGCCAAAATGATTTGCATTACAGGAAGTAATGGAAAAACAACAACTACTTCGCTGATTTATCATATCTTCAAGAAAGCAGGTATGAATGTGGGACTAGCCGGAAATATCGGTCAAAGTCTGGCATATCAGGTAGCAGAATACAACTATGATTATTATGTAATCGAGTTAAGCAGCTTCCAATTAGACAACATGTACAAGTTCCATGCCAACATTGCCGTATTGATGAACATCACGCCGGATCATCTGGACCGTTACGACCACCAGATGCAAAACTATGTGGATGCCAAATTCCGCATTATCCAGAACCAGACCCCGGACGATGCCTTCATCTTCTGGAACGATGACCCCATCATCCAGCGTGAATTACATAAATATGGCATTCATGGCCATTACTACCCTTTTGCCGAAAGGAAAGAAGAAGGAACCGCCGCATACGTGGAACAGGACAAGGTTTATTTTACAGAACCAATCGCTTTCAACATGGAACAGGAGGAACTGGCGCTGACCGGAACCCATAATCTGTTCAACTCCATGGCGGCCGGTATCTCTGCCAACCTGGCGGGTATCCGCAAAGAATGCATCCGCGAGGCCTTGGGTGATTTCAAGGGAGTGGAACACCGCCTTGAAAAAGTCTGCCGGGTAAGAGGGGTGGATTATATCAATGACTCCAAGGCTACCAATGTGAATTCCTGCTGGTATGCTTTGCAAAGCATGAAAACCAAAACCATCCTGATATTAGGCGGGAAAGACAAAGGCAACGACTATAACGAAATTGCCGACTTGGTAAAAGAAAAATGTACCGGATTGATCTACATGGGATTACACAATGAGAAATTGCATGCTTTCTTTGACAAGTTCGGCCTGCCTGTAGCCGATGTACAAAGCATGAAGGATGCCGTAGACGCTGCTTACCGGATGGCCAAGAAAGGCGAAACCGTATTATTAAGTCCATGCTGCGCCAGCTTCGACCTTTTCAAAAGTTACGAAGACCGTGGCGAGCAGTTCAAGGAATGTGTAAGAAACCTGTAATATAGTATTAAGGTATATAGATAATGGATCTGATAAAAGACTTGTTCAAGGGCGACAAAGTAATCTGGATTATTTTCCTGTTTCTTTGTCTGATCTCTATCGTCGAGGTATTTAGTGCCGCCAGCACGCTTACCTACAAAAGTGGGGATCATTGGGGACCTATCACCCAGCACAGTGTCATCCTGATGGTAGGTGTGTGCATTGTGGTACTGGTACATAACATTCCCTACAAATATTTCCGTGTGTTTCCCGTCTTCCTGCTACCCCTATCGACATTATTGCTGATATTTGTAATGGGTATGGGATTGATTACCGGAGACCGTGTCAATGGTGCAGCCCGTTGGATGACTTTCTTCGGTATCCAGTTCCAGCCTTCCGAACTGGCAAAAATGGCCGTGATTATTGTCACCGCATTTATTCTATCCAAGTTTCAGGAAGAAGACAATGCCAATCCGAAAGCATTTAAATATATCATGTGGATCACCGGAATTGTTTTCATTCTGATTGCTCCCGAAAACGGCTCTACCGCAGCACTGCTTTTCGGAGTAGTCTTTTTAATGATGGTGATCGGCCGGGTACCCTGGAAGCAATTGGCCAAGTTAATGGGAATAGCCGGAGTTATGGTGGCTTTTTTTGTAGGCATAGTGATGATTATGCCCACACACAAACTGAACAAAGTCCCCATGATGCACCGTGTAGAAACCTGGCAGAACCGTATAAAAGGCTTCTTTGAGGACAAAGAAGCCGTTCCCGCCGCCAAATATGATATAGACAAGGACGCCCAGATAGCACACGCCAATATTGCTATCGCCTCCAGCAACATCATAGGAAAGATGCCGGGTAACAGTGTGCAGCGGGATTTCCTGTCACAAGCATTCTCGGACTTCATCTTTGCTATAATCATAGAAGAGCTGGGGTTGCTGGGAGGCGCCTTTGTAGTGATTCTCTACATCTGGCTGTTGATGCGGGCGGGTAAAATAGCCCGAAGAAGTGAAAAAA
>OLOK01002859.1_pt1 | contig 11422 bp, 6 predicted proteins | sample 1672591 | NCBI WGS metagenome assembly OLOK01 (sample SAMEA3136703, study PRJEB25190) | human gut metagenome | biome: human gut; feature: human-associated habitat; material: faeces | place: Austria | collected 2013 | reverse complement strand
TCATCTCATGCAGCTTTGAGCTGTCCCCGCTCACGCGCACGATGCTCCTGTTGCTGCGCCTGCTCTCGCGTGAGACGTGCTCGTTGCCCCCTCCTGCGCGAGGCGCGTACGTTCCGCGGCGCCCTATGCGAGGTAAGCGCATTCGCTTCGCGTCGTTGGGTTTGCCTCTCGCCTTTCACGCGCCGTCTTTGCCTTGTGCGTTCGTTCCGCGGCGGCGCGCGTTGTTGAATTGGTTGGCGCTTTGCATGAGGGTGACACCCACAGCCCCGTTGCCGCGTCTGTGTTGTGGGCGAAGCGAAGGCATCGGCGGTGGGGCTACCTCACCGCGTCGCTGCATCTACCCGCCTCGCCGCCTGCGTGCAGCCTCTTCTCGCCCGCGGCTTCATCACCCCGTCCACATTACGGCCGAAACAGCGGTAGCGTGTCGTTTACCGCAGAAAACATGGCGCTGTGATGGTGTTTCGTTGAATTGCCGTTGTTCCGCGGTACTATTCTGAAAGATATCGTGCCTGTTTACGCAAAACGGGTTGTGGGACCAACGATGGCGGCGGCCATCAGAATAGGAGATGAAGCTGTCGTGAACGACTCCGACGGCGGCGGTCGATGTTGCTCGACCCGAAAACGCACCGCACAACGCAATGATTCTCTTTTTGGTCCCGCGCGGTCTTTGTCTTCGTGTGAAGAAAAGGCTGCGTTTCTGTATTCAGATGCCGCAGCGCAAACAGCGTTGCGGCTCTTCCTTGCGTGTGGCTTATGCCTGGACGTGCGCAAGCGCCTTTCCCTGCTGGCGGACGTAACGCGTCTTATGCCCTTCCCCAAGGGGGAGATGGCCGTGTAATTTCGGTTTTCTCGGAAAGGGCGCAAAGCGCACCGATCCCTTTGGACGGAAAAGCAGGCTGGTCCTCTTTTCCGATCTCGTTCCCGCAATGAGGGGGTGGCGATTCCGCTTCTCGGATTCCGCTTTCCACTCACTTACACAAGGAGTTTTGTACCTAGATGCCTATTTGGTTAAGTTTGATATTGGTGGTCCTGTTCCTGCTAATGAACGCTTTTTTCGTTATCGCCGAGTTTTCCTTGGTGCGCGTGCGTAAATCGCAGATTGAGATTTTGGTGGAAGAAGGTAAGAAGGGCGCCAAGCGTGCGCTCGAAATGGCCGACAACGTTAACGAGTACCTTTCGGCTTGTCAGCTTGGTATTACGCTGGCTTCGCTGGCGTTGGGCTGGCTGGGCGAGCCTGCGTTCGCCGCGCTGCTTCACCCGATCTTCGTGTTCTTTGGCTTGCCCGACACGGCTGTCACCGTTATTTCGGTGGGTATTGGCTACTTCATCATGACCACGCTGCATGTGGTGGCCGGCGAGCTCATCCCTAAGAGCATGGCTATTCTGAAGACGGAAACCTACGCGCTGCACACAGCGGGTCCGCTTCATGCGTTTTATCGCATTACTTATCCCATCATGTGGCTGTTTAACGCTACCACCAATGGCGTTATGCGCTTGACCGGCCACGATGCCAAGAATGAAACCGAGGCTTATTCCGAGGAGGAAATTAAGCTGCTGCTTGAAGAAAGCGCCGAGAGCGGATCTATCGAGCAAGATCAGTACCAGTATCTGGACAACATTTTTGACTTGGACGACAAGGACGCGAAGGCTATTATGACGCCCCGCACCGAGGTGCTGGCCATCGACTACGACGATGATCTTGAAACGAATCTCGACTTCATGGGGAAGAACAAATTCACGCGCTACCCCGTGTTCCGCGAGGATAAGGACAACATTGTGGGCTTCGTGCACATCAAGGATGCTTACCTGCTGCCCGAGGGCTCCACGATGAAGGACCTGAAGATTCGCTCTATCCAGGCGGTGCCGGAGAGCATTTCCATCGCGAAGCTTTTGCAGGTGCTGCAGGCTAAGCACACGAAAATCGCCGTGGTGGTTGACGAGCATGGCGGCACGTCCGGCATCGTTACCATGACCGATGTGGTCGAGCAGATTATCGGCCGCATGGAAGACGAGTATCTGCACGATGATCAGGACGAGATCTTGAAGGTGGGCGAGCATCATTACTTGGTTGACGGCTCGTTGCCGGTTGACCAGTTCGTTGAGTTCATTGGATTTGAGCCCGTGCCCGTGTTCGACTACGAGACCGCGGGTGGCTTGATGCTCGACCTGCTGGACAAGATCCCTGCCGAGGGCGATTCGTACGAGCTGCATCACGAGGGCACGAAGATCACGATGATGGCTCGTGTGATGGACGGCCTGCGCATCGACAAGATTGACGTCCGCTTCGAGGAAGAGCCCGAGACGGTAGAAGGCGAAGAGAAGGAATAGCGCCTAAAACGCTTAGGGCTGCTGCTATTTTCGCTGGTAATAGGCGAAGGCTGCGATGCCTGCGGCGGCCAGCAGCAGAAGCTCTATGGCCAAGGGTGCGGCATCTCCCGTTTTCAAGAGGGAGCTTACGCCTTCGCCACGCTGCTCGTCTTCTGCGGAGGGCTTGTTGGGATTCTCGGCATCGGCGGACAGCTGCTCGATTTTAGTCGGCGAGGTTACCTGGTAGTTCCACGCGGTTTCCTGCGCATTTAAGTGTGGCACCGCAATAAGGAAGGCCGCGGTGTGCGGAAGGGTGTGCTCTGTTTTCAGATGGCTGAGCGTGCCGACATTTTGCTCCTTTCCGTGAAGCCCTACCAGCACGAAGCGGTTATCGCCGAGATTCGCGATGCGGTGCGCTCTGGGTAAACCATCGTAACCATTGCGCCCGGCAAGACTATTGCCTGGTTGGAGCAACAGTTCGCCAAGCCCGTGTGCATTGTGCGCACTGCGCCGAACACTCCGGCCCATGTGCTTGCCGGCGTTACGGCCTATTGCCGCAATGGTTACGCCACGCCCGAAGATGTTGCCGCGGTGGAGTGCCTGCTGGCTAGCTTCGGTACCACGGTTGAGTTGGAGGAATCGCAGCTTGATGCGGCCAGCGCCATCGGCGGCAGTTCCCCTGCCTATGTGTATATGTTCATCGAGGCCTTGGCCGACGCCGGCGTGGCCGAAGGGCTTGATCGCCCGCAGGCCCAGCAGATTGCCGCGCAGGCGGTTTTGGGTTCTGCGAAGCTGGTGCTGGAATCGGGCAAGCATCCTGGCCAGTTGAAGGACGAGGTGTGCTCGCCTTTCGGTTCCACCATTCGCGGAGTTGTGGTTCTGTGAAAGGGCGCGTTCCGCGGCACGGTGATTGACGCGCTGCGCACTGCCATCGCCCGCGCCCGTTCGCCGCAAACCGCCCGAAAGGCAACAGCCGCGTTACAAACGGGCGGGCGGCCTTCGCCTTCCTTGACAGGTGCAATTCCCATACTAGAATTCGTATTAGCACTCCTCTTGCGGGAGTGCTAATTTGCGTTTGCCTACAACATAAATAGGGTGTTGCCGCGTCTGTGCCGTGTGGCGCGTGCCATTCGCCCAAAGAAGGAAGGATCTGAATGAAGCAGTTCCAAACTGAGAGCAAAAAGCTCCTAGATCTGATGATCAACTCCATCTACACGAACAAGGAAATCTTCCTGCGCGAGCTTATCTCCAACGCATCCGACGCGGTGGACAAGCTCTACTTCAAGAGCCTTACCGATACCTCTATCGCCGTTTCGAAGGACGACCTTTCCATCGATGTTGCCTTCGACAAGGACGCACGCACCATCACCGTTTCCGATACTGGCATCGGCATGACGCGCGACGAGCTCGAAACCAACCTGGGTACCATCGCCCATTCCGGCAGCCTTGAGTTCAAGACCGAAAACGCCGAAAAGCAGGGCGAAGATGTGGACATCATCGGCCAGTTCGGCGTGGGCTTCTATTCTTCGTTCATGGTTGCCAAGGAAGTTACCGTAACCTCCCGCGCATACGGTGAGGCCGAGGCGTTCACCTGGAAATCCGACGGCATTGAGGGCTACACCATCGAGCCCGCCACCGCTGAGGAGGCCGCCGCACTGGGCGCCGACCACGGCACCAGCATCACCCTGCACCTGAAGGACAACGCCGACGAAGAAGAGTACGACGTATTCCTAGACCAGTACGAGCTCCAGGCCCTCATCAAGCAGTACAGCAACTACGTGCGCTACCCCATCCACATGGAAATGGAGGAGCGCAAGCCCTTGCCCAAGCCCGAAGATGCCGGCGACGACTACAAGCCCAAGTTCGAAACGGTGCGCGAGGTTAAGACCATCAACTCGATGATCCCCATCTGGAAGCGCCGCAAATCCGAGGTAACCGACGAGGAATACGCCACCTTCTACAAGACCGACTTTCACGATTTCGAGGATCCGGCCCGCACCGTTTCCGTGCACGCGGAAGGCGCGCTGACCTACGATGCGCTGCTGTTCATCCCCAAGCGCCCGCCGTACGACTTCTACAACAAGGACTACGAAAAGGGCCTGGCACTGTACAGCTCGAATGTGCTGATCATGGAAAAGTGCGGCGATCTGCTGCCCGACTACTTCAGCTTCGTGAAGGGCGTGGTGGACTCGCAGGACCTTTCGCTGAACATCTCGCGCGAAACGCTTCAGCAGAACAGCCAACTGCGCGCCATCGCCAACAAACTGGAGAAGAAGATCAAGAGCGAGCTGGAAAAGTTCCAGAAGAACGACCGCGACGGTTACGAAAAGTTCTTCAAGGGCTTTGGTCGCAACCTGGAGTACGGCATCTACACCAGCTACGGCATGAAGAAGGATGTACTGGCCGACCTGCTGCTGTTCTATTCCGCCAAGCAGCAGAAGATGGTGACGCTGGCCGAGTACGTGGAGGCCATGCCGGAGGACCAGAAGTCGATCTTCTTCGCAACAGGCGAAGCCATTGACCGTTTGGCGAAGCGCCCCATTGTGAACACGGTGCTGGGCAAGGGCTTCGACGTGCTGCTGTGCCCGCAGGATGTTGACGAGTTCTGCTTCATGTCGATGAACGAGTACCAGGAAAAGCCCTTCAAGAACGTTGCCGGTGGCGATTTGGGCCTGGAGACCGAGGACGAGAAGAGCGCGGCCGAAGCAATTACGAAGGAAAACGAGGGCCTGTTCGCCGAAATGCAGAAGGCACTCGATGGCAAGGTTAAGCGCGTTGCCGTTTCCGCCCGCCTGACCGATACCCCTTCATGCGTAACCGCAGAAGGTCCCATCACGCTGGAAATGGAAAAGATCTTGGCGCAGGGTCCCGACGGCGAGCACGTAAAGAGCGACCGAGTGCTCGAACTGAACGCCGAGCATCCCGTATTCAAGGCAGTGCAGAAGGCGTTCGAGGATGGCGATACCGAAAAGGTGCACCTGTACGCCACGATTCTGTACGATCAGGCGCTGATCACTGAGGGTCTGCCTATCGACGACCCGGTGGCCTACACCCAAGCCGTCTACAAATTCATGGCGTAAGTGGGAATATAGGGACTGATACCAAATTCCCAGCTTTACTAAGGGCGTTCGCAAAAGCGACCGCCCTTTTTTGTTTGGCAACACGCACAAAAGCAGAACCCTGTTGGCGTAATTGGTCGCAAGCAGGGCTCTGCTTGTTAGACGGGTAAGCAAAAAGCCCTGGATTTCTCCAGGACTCAAAAGGCCAATGTGAAAGGATGCGCGAGAAAACAGCATCCGCCCCCATTGTCCCAAAGCAAAACAAAAGGGTCGGGTCCGAGATTTCCTCAGGCCCGACCCTTTGCCGTACGCGTTACCGCCGTATTGCCTTACGGTCAGTGAAACGCAGTGAGCAAAAAGCTAGTTCATCTTCCTGCGACGCAGTGCAAATCCTGCAACGGCAGCAGCCGCAACGGCAATCAGGGCAATTGCGCCACCAATAAGAGCAAGGTTGTCACCCGTCTTCACGGTAGTCGCCTTTGCTTCGCTTGCGGCATTGTCGCCATTGTCGTTAACGGCGTTGACGTTTACGTTCGCATTGGCAGAGGAGTTATTGCCGTTGTCGCCAGCACCGGGCTGAACGGTAGAAGGAGCCGCTGCCTTCCAGCCGGCATACAGGGTGAACTCGGGTTGTGCGTTGTCTACGGCAGCATCGAAGTGGTAAGCCTTGGTGCAGTCCTTGTCAGTGAACCATCCCGAGAAGGTATAGCCTTTCTTGGTAGGATCTGCCGGCTTTGCCACTTTGTCACCAACGGCAACAAGCTGAGAGTCGACTGCTGTGCCCTGGTTGGAATCGAAGTTAACGGTAACCTTCAAAACCACAGGAGCCTGAGCGCCCGATTCCTTAGCATAGTCGTTTGCAGCCTGAGCATCGGTGAAGTAAACAACCGTTCCGTCGGTATTGGTTACGGAATAGGTTGCATCGCCCTTCACGGCGTCCTTGTTACCGACAGCATATTTGCCGTCGTTGAACAAAACTGCCTTGCCGCTCTTGAGGTGCTTTGCGACTGCCGGATCCGTGAACGTACCACCGGAAACGGAAAGCGGGCCCTTATGCTCGGACTCGTTTACCAAATCCCCGTTGAAGATGCCGTTGTTTATCACCGTGGACGTTGCCGTGTTGTTGGCATCGTAGTAGTTCGTCAGCACGGGCTGGGCGGCGGAATTGGTGGTGAACGTGCCGCCGTTTACTTCCAGGCTTCCGGTGTCAGCGGGGTCGTTGCCGTACGAAGAATTGAACAGAACAGCAGAGGTGGCTTTGCTGGAGGTCTTGAACGTGCCGTTATTGATGGTGGCCTTGCTCCAGTTCATGATTACGTACTGGGACGTGTTGTCGAAGTTGCCATCGTTGATGGTGAGGTTGCCGTAATCGTCATTCTTGATGGTGTTGATGCCGCCGCTGAACGTGCCGCCATTGATGGTCATTTCAGCGGGACTTTCAGCGGTGTTCTTACCGCCGTTGCGGATCATGCTGGAGAAGTGACCAGCGTTTTCCACCGATGCACCAGAACCGAAGCTCATGGAGCCATAGTTTTCAATGGTGTAGTAGCTGTTGCCTCCACTGTTGTTGCCGTCCTTGCCGGCTTCCTTGCTGCGCATGAACGTGCCACCCTCAAGCGTGGCCGTTGCGCCTACTGCGTTGGAGAGCGCAGCCTTTGCATGGGTGATGTTGTCAACCACGCCGCCGCCAATGGAGTCCGTCACCGTGAGCGTTTCATTGTTGGTGATGGTGTGACTTGCCTTGTTGGTGAGCTTCTTACCGTTTAGGTCGAGCGTGATGGCCTTGCCTTCAGGGATGGTGACGTCCTCTGCTACATCACCCAGGAGGGTAACGGTGCCCTTAGCATCGATGGCCGCGATTGCCGCTGCGATGCTTGCGTACTTCATGCCGTCAACCTCGGCCACTGCCTGCGCGGATTCGTTGGAATGCAGCGCAATTGCGCCTTTCGCGTCTGCCTCAGTTTCGCCGGTTGCCTTAACTGTTGCAGTTTCTTCGTTGTTGGTTACGGATTCGTCGTTTGCCGCTGTCGTTTCCTCTTGCTGGGTTGCCTCTTGCGAAGCGTTCGCATCTTCATCGGCATATGCCGTGAAAGGAACGCTCAGCGAAGCAGCCATCGCAAGTGCTACCGCAGTGGAAAGCGTTTTACTCTTCGCTGACGCTTTTGCCATGCGATCCCACCTTGCCTTTCTGTTTGTCCTTTGAACTGGTATAGATAAGTCCATCGTAATGTATCCCCTGGGTACATTGTTAAAAAAATAATGAATTATATGGGATTTTAGGTACGTTTACGTTGAATTCTGGCGGGTAAATGTCGTCGCTGGCGCGGGGCTTCGTCTTTGTTCGGTGCTGTGCGGGCGGGCGTAGGTGCGGTGTGCGCCCTGACACATGTAGCGAGGGCTCGTTTGCGGGGGGATGATTCGCAGCGATTGCGTAAGCAAGTGCGGCCATTTTTTTGGTCAGAGACGTTCGATTTGTGCGTCGGCATGGTCCTTCTGGAGAATCAGCGCAGAGGGACCATGCATATTCCCTTCGGGCTTAATCGATGTCGTCAATCAGAAACAGTTCCGCTGCTCTGCCCCTAATGCCCGTGATGTCGAATTGTTTTGCTCTGGATTCCGCCAATCGCTGCTTGCCGCAGCGCATCGGCATCGCAGGCACCCAACCGCGCCCGTTTGCGTTACAGAGCGCGTGCCTTTTCGATGGTGGTACGCAGTGCATCGATGACGGTGCCGCGGAATGCGCCTTTTTCCAGAACCTCAAGGCCGCGGATGGTGGATCCGGAAGGCGAGCACACTTCGTCCTTCAGCTGGCCAGGGTGCTTGCCGGATTCGAGCACGAGTTTTGCAGCACCCAGTACGCCCTGCGCGGCAAGCTGGTAAGCCTGCGGGCGCTTCAGGCCTTCGGCCACACCTGCGTCTGCTAAGGCCTCGATGAACATATATACATAGGCGGGCGAGCTGCCGCCGATGGCACTTGCGGCATCGAGCTGCGATTCTTCCAGTTCAACGGTGGTGCCGAAGCTGGCAAGCAGGCATTCGACGGCGGCGACGTCTTTAGCGGTTGCCAAGCTGTTGGGGCAGTAGGCGGTAACGCCTGCCAGCACGTGTGCGGGTGTGTTCGGCGCAGTGCGTACGATGCGGACGGGCGCGCCGAACTGTTCTTCCAGCCAAGCGATGGTCTTGCCGGGGGCGATAGTGACGACGGTCTGTTCAGGGCGCATTGCTCCACGGATTTCAGCAATAACGGCCTCGTACTGGTAGGGCTTTACGGAAAGGAACAGGATGTCGGCGTTTTCGGCGACGGTGATGTTGTTAGTGCCAGCGTTAATGCCGAATTCTTCGGCTACAGCGGCGGCGTGTTCCGGCGTTGCATTGGAACCGTAGATTTCACCGGGCGCAACAGCACCGCTAGCGACAATTCCCTTGATCATGGCTTTGGCCATATTTCCGCATCCGATGAATCCAAGTTTCATAAGAACCTCCTTGTTGGCGGCGGGCTTCAATAACGCGTTGAAGCGAATAATGTTGCGCTCTGCTGGCGCCGTTTTATGAACGCGTTTTACATTAGATCGATTCTATGCGATGCGCTCGAGGAAAGCACCTCGTTTGCGAGGAATTAATTAAGTGTTGAAGCTTTGGGATGAAGTGTGTGGCGTGATGGGCGGGGCGGCGACAAGTGCGGGGTTGCGGTGCTGGATATTTGGGACTCGCGAAAGTGGGTGGCTGGCGAACGCGGGACGCCCAGCGAGATTCGCAGTGCCCATGGCTGCGCGGCACCCGATGGCGTTCGGCGTGATCCTCGAAGCCCGCAGACGCCGAATGCGATTTGTGATGCCCGTGGACGTTTGGCGTCCGCGGGCGCCAAACGCGATTTGTGACGTTCGTGGCAGCGCGGCAGCCAAGGACGTCCGACGTAATTCGCGGCTGTCGGGGACGCACGGGCCCGCGGACTGCTTGGCGTGATTCGCAGCAGCTGAAATATGCCCTGTGGTTGCTTCTTGTATGAACGGTATACTTTTACCTAATTGATTTGAGAGGGGCAGGGAATGGCTAAGAAGAATAACGCGAAGAGCGCTGGTGGCGGAAACGCTGCCACAAAGACCGAGAAAAAGGGCAAGAACCAGATTTCTCAGCAACAGGCGCGTGCGAATGCGGCGCGTGCGAGCGCGAAGATCAGCCCTGCACCTGAAGGGCCTGCACCTGCTATTTCGGTGCTGGTGCCCATTTGCAATTCCGAACAATACTTGGAGCAGGCACTTGATTCGCTGATTGCTCAGACGTTTACCGGCTTCGAGGCACTGTGCATCAACGACGGCAGCACCGATGGTTCTTTGGATATCATTAAGCGCTACATGGAAAAAGACCAGCGTTTTCGCCTGATTGATAAGGACAATTCCGGTTATGGCGCGTCAATGAATTTGGGCATCGACACCGCGCGTGGCGAGTACATCGGCATTTTGGAGCCCGACGATTTCTTCGAGCCGAATGCGCTGGAGCTGCTGTATGGCCTGGTGAGGAACTCAAGCGCCGATGCTCCTGTCGACGTTGCTAAGGCCAACTATTGGTTCTATTGGAGTACGCCCAAAGAGCGCAACCAGCTTATAAGCGTGTGCAAACCCCCTATGACGGATGTCCCCTTCAGCCCGCGCGATGTTCGCGAAGTGTTCTACTGCATTCCTTCCATTTGGTCGGCGCTGTATCGTCGCGAAATGCTGGTTGAAAAGGGCGTGCGTTTCCTTGAAACGGCGGGCGCAAGTTTCCAGGACCTGGGCTTCCAGTTCAAGGTGTGGGTAACCGCGCAGAAGGTTGTTATGTCTGAAGAGGCCATTCTGCATTACCGCCAAGACAACGAGGCGTCTTCTGTGAACGACGCGCAAAAGGTGATGTGCGTGTGCAAGGAATTCGACATGGCCGAGCGCTTCATCAAGAACGACCCTGATTGCGAAGATTTGAGAAAAGTCCTGTTCAGGCTGCGTTACGACAGCTATATGTGGAACTTTGCGCGCTTGGCGCCGGAGCAGCGTCGTGAATTTGTGGTTAAGATGCATGAGGATTTGCGCGCCGGGTTCAGGGGCGGTGCGTATGATCGCTCGCTGTTCAGCGACTATCAGAACGCGAACCTGCGTTACCTGATGGAGCACCCAAAGCGCTTTGAGCAGTTCTTCCCGAGCAACCCCACGCCGCTGCGCAAGGGCTTGTACTATCTGCTGGTGGCAGGCCCCAAAGCCGCACTGAAAGCTGCGGGGAAATAAGCCGGGTGGGTATATAGGGACAGGCATCGTTTCCCCGCTTAGCGGACAGAGCCTCGCTTGCGATGAATGAATTGTGCAAGTGAGGCTTTTTTGTGTGCCATGTCGTACTGGGCAAACGGGACTTGTCTCTATATTCCCAGTGCGGCACCTATGCGACAATGTCGCCAAACTGTCGCGACAGTGTCGCATAGGTGCCGTTTAGGGGCGATATTGCGTCGCGGTGCCGTTGCTTGTCTCGAACGGTGGCGCCCTCGATTGACCAAAATAGACCAAAGAATTTTGGTCAATCGCCTGTTTTCGCCCGAATAGACCAAAAAATAGGCTGTTTTTTTGGTCTATTCGTAAGATATGCGACAATAGACCAAATAATTACCGACATTTTTGGTCTATTCGGGGTGGTGTCGCATGCCGTCAAAATATCGGGACCTAAGAACCCTATTTCATATCTCAGAAAATGACGCCAGGCTCGTGTACGAGCAGCGCTTTAATTCCAAGGACGCCGTGCGTCTTAACTTTCAGATAAGCGGGAATCAAGCATTCTACGTAATGGACTCCGCGATTTACGAGCTAATTATCAAGGCGATGGAGCTTGATAGAGACATTGACCGCACCATAGGGATGTTGCCGCAGAGGGCCATTGAGCAATACATGGACAAATGCCTTATTGACGAAATCGTGCTTACTAACGGAATCGAAGGAGTTCACTCGACGCGCAGGGAAATCGACGATGCCCTTGAAATGCTCGCCGAAAAGGACAAGGCGGGTAGGTTTTTAGGCATTGTTGAAAAATATCATGCGCTAAGA
>OLOK01002858.1_pt1 | contig 11430 bp, 9 predicted proteins | sample 1672591 | NCBI WGS metagenome assembly OLOK01 (sample SAMEA3136703, study PRJEB25190) | human gut metagenome | biome: human gut; feature: human-associated habitat; material: faeces | place: Austria | collected 2013 | reverse complement strand
GCGAAGAATTCGCAGGATAAAATGGTGTTAACCATTTTATCGAGAAATAGTATGAAATCGGAATTTACGGAGAGAAATGACGGAGAAGATATGGAGACCGGAATGAAAACACTGACGCCTGATCTTGCGGAAAGGAAACGGATTCTAAAAGATATCTGCCGAAACCACCCGCAATGGAAGATACGGATCGCTCTTGCTACCGTACTGTTCATCGCTGCAGTCGGAGTCTTAGGCGGGACCATAGGCCTGCTGATTAGGCATCCTACTTCGGTGGATGGAATCATGGCTTTTATTGGAAGCGCCATATGCATTGCGTGTGTGCCTTTTTTCTGTGGATTGTCCGTCAAGAATACGGCAAAATATCGGTGTGCGTTTCCGTATACCAGCTATGCAAACGCATCATTGCTACTGGGCGAAGATACCTTGGAGTATGCTTTTTGGAGGGTAGGCCCCCAGGAGCCAGCGGCCTACAGCAGCAAACGTGCGGTTTATAGGGAGGAAGATAAATTCGTTTATAGAATCCGTAAAACCGATATCCATTCCATTGATGTCAAGGGAGATATCTGTAGAATCGAAGGAAGCGGAATCGTTCAGATGCCGGAATGGGCAGAAGAAGATGCAACGGTAAAAAGAGAAAGCAAGACGTTTTCTTTTATAATGGCGTTTGAGCAGCGAAATGCAGAGCAAATCCTTGCAGAATGGATGAAGTAAAATGGCCAGCCGTTCCGGCTGGCCTTGTTTCTTGTTGACAATCCATGATATAGTAGTAGGCGAAAGGTCGTGATTCCTATGAAAAAGAAGAAATGGCTGCTTCTGCTCATTCCGGCGGTTCTGCTTCTGGCGGCGGCGCTGGTTTGGTTTCTGTATCTGTCGCCAAGAATGACGCTGTCAAATGCCGCCGATGACGCGCTGTCCAAGCTGGAACAGCGGCTGGCGGAAAGCCCCGTCCCGATTCTTGCCAGTGGGTACGACGAAAGCGGGAGGAACACAACGTCTTTGGCACTGACCGTTTCAGACGGCGTTCAGTACGATATGCAGGTTCAGACCGACCTGACCTCCAATCAGATCCTCGCCGATGGTACGATCCGGATAGACGGAAAGGCGCTGAATCTGTCGGCCTATCTGGACAAGGAGCTCGCCGCCATTACCTCCGAAAATTTGTTCAAGGGCGGCTATTACGGCATCACCTATGACACGTTTTCTTCGGACGTCCGCTCGTTCCCGCTGCTTTCCCGGCTGATTCCCAGCGCGACCCTCAGCAAGCTGGATTCCTCCGTGGAGAAGCTGCAGGTGTATATGAACCGCACCCGGCAGATTCCCCAGCTTCCGGAGGTGCAGGAAGAGGACATTCACAAGCTGATACTGGGGTTGCTGGTGCTGAAAAGTGACGTCCACAAGGAGACGCTGACGGTGGACGGCCAGAGCCTGGAATGCCTTCGCTTTGACTACAGCGCCACCGGCGAACAGGCGGGGACGCTTCTCGGATATCTGATGGACACCGGCGGACTTTCTCAGGGGGACATTAACGCTTCGTTTTATCTCTATGACAAGACGTTGGTCGCCGTCCGCTGTGACGGCAGGGCAGGGGAGAACCGGGCAGCCCTCAGACTGGATTTGGGGCAGGACGCGGCGCAGGGCGATGTGTCCATTGCGGTCGAAAAGTTGGAAAACGGGGAAAAGTCCGCGTTTTCCTATAAGATCGGCGCACGGGGAGCAGACGGCGCGCACACCGAAACCGCCGCATTCGGCACTCAGTCTATTTCCTGCGAATGGAAGCCGAAGACCGGGGACATGGTGCTGACGCTTCCGGGGAAATCGCCCATTTCCCTGAATCTTTCTCAGGCGCAGGACGGTTTCCAAATCCAGACAAAGGATTTTGCGGCCCTGATCGGCATTAACAGCCAGAAGGGCTTCGACAGCACCATGACCGTCCGCAAAGGTTCTGCCATCACCACGCCGAAGTACAAGAATCTGGACGAGTGGTCGCTGGACGATCTGCTGGTTCTGCTGGGCAGCATCGGCGGCCTGCTCGGCTTCAAATAATCGCCACGAAAAATCCGCACCCCATCAAAAACGGGGTGCGGATTTATGTATTGTGTCAGAGCTTAAATTCCGGTCATGGCCGCCAGAACATCCACTTCCATCTTCTGGATGCTCTTCTTCATAGCCAAGCCCTCGCTGATATCCACATCGGTAAAATCGCCCATGTGGGTGCAGACGATGCGGTTGGTCTTGCCCTGAAGCAGCAGCTCTACAGCGAGATAGCCCATCTTGGTGGCGTTGACGCGGTCGCGTCCGGTGGGGGAGCCGCCGCGCTGAATGTGACCCAGAACGGTCACGCGGGGGTCGAGGTCGATGGCGTCCTTGATCTTCGCCGCAATGTCGGCGGCAGAACCGGCGCCCTCGGCAACGACGATCATGTAATGGGTGAAGCCGTTGAACCGCGCCTGACGGATCTTCTCGATCACGTCCCGCTCGAAATCGATAGGCTCCTCGGGAACCAGAACGGCAGTTGCGCCCACGGCCAGACCGACGTACATGGCCAGATATCCGGCGTTGCGGCCCATGACCTCCACGACGGAGCAGCGCTCGTGGGACTGCATGGTGTCCCGCAGCTTATCGATGCACTCAATGGCGGTGTTGGCGGCGGTATCGAAGCCAATGCAGTAGTTGGTGCAGGAGATATCGTTGTCGATCGTGCCGGGAATGCCGATGACGTTGATGCCATACTTGCTCAGCGCCTGCGCGCCCCGGAAGGTGCCGTCGCCGCCGATGGCAATGATGCTGTCCAGTCCCAGAAATTTGCAGGTAGAGACCGCCCGGCGCTGACCTTCCTCGGTCATGAATTCCTGACTGCGGGCAGTGTACAAAATGGTACCGCCCCGGTTGATCGTATGGGAAACGCTCTTTTCATCCAGACGAACGATATCGCCGGTGATGAGGCCGTTCCAGCCCCGACGGATACCGTAGCATTCCAATCCGCGATACAGCGCAGTACGGACGACCGCACGGACACAAGGGTTCATACCGGGCGCGTCTCCGCCGGAAGTCAGCACACCGATTCTCTTTACGCTCATAATGATTCCTCCTGATTGGATTAATACATGACCATATTTTACAGAGTTTTTCAGGAAAAGTAAAGAGACATTTTTGCAAATTTTCAGGACTGGAAAGACTCTGAGAGGTATTGCGTGCTGGAACACATGGGTGTCAGATGGGGGATCAGTCAGTTTCTTTCCTTGTAATTTTTAGAAGGTCGTGCTATCATGATAATATCTCAGGGTTGCCTTAGTCGTGGGTACTCGAAGATGTGTTATCATTACAGTTAGAAAAATTGTTAAAATAAAGGAGGGTTAACTATGCAGATACTATCTAAAATCTGCGCCTTTATCGCAGGGACACTCATGTTTGTTACTCCTGCGTTGCTCCTAGTCTGGATTGTTCGTCTGTTTACAAAAAAATCGGCAAAAAAGTTAGGGAATACTGTCCTTATTTGCGTCGGATGCTTTATAGCGGCAGTTCTTATTGGCGCTTTTTCAGACCCAGTAGAGATTTCTGAAAATGCAAATCCAACAGTCCAGACCGCGGCGGGGCAAACTGAGTCGGAGGAAAATCAGAAAGAAGTCAAAGATACTGCTGCGCAAGAAACAGAGCAAATCTACTCTGATGAGGTCAAGAGTTTCGCAAAAAAGCATAAGATTTCCATCGAATTGTCTCAGAGCTTTAAAGATGCCGTGGAACAAACAAAATTCCCTGTGGCGTTCTCTGATCTGAATGGGTGGGAAAAAATTGACGATTATGCTTTTGGTGAACGGTATGAGGCGTGGTCGTACAATTCACACGAGGATAAATATTATCGACTGCTGGTTTATGTGAGCATGGGTCAGGTTGTAAGCTTGTATGATGTAACCAATGGGCGGGACTTGATTTACACCCGGGAAGAAGAACCAACAATTGAGAAACCGATTGACGGCTCCATCCGCTTGACAGATGGGGTGCTTGGAGAGTACGGAAAAGAAGTGACGATTCCAAGTAAGACATATGGCGAATATACATACACTTGGTATATGGTTCCTTATGGAAAATATACAGTAACAAATGAATTCAAATTTGCTGCGGTGTATGTTGTTTCTGATGATAGCTCAGATGATGTCCGTGCCACATTGCAGTTCAACGAGGCAGGAGAAACAGGGGAACTGACGGTAGAAGATGGAACACATATTGAGCTGTCTATGAAGTCGAAAATCCTTTTGACACCGGCTGAATAGAAGACGCCACAAGGAACCGCCTTAATTTTTCCGGTATTTGTATTTTGCCCAAATTGGCACCGGCGGGACGGACAAATTTTATTTCCATTACCAAAATCGCTTGAAAACCTGAAAATTTTATTGACATTCGTGGGAAAAGTGATACGATACACCTAACATTTCGTCAAATGCTTTGAGCAGGACACGACTTCCCCGGATCACCGCTTTCAGAGAGCCGTTGGCTGGTGCAAAACGGCAGCAAGGAACGGGCAGGCCATCCCCTGTGAGCAGCCGCGGTGAAAGGCGCTTGCGCCGAGTAATTGCAGCCGGTATCCCTCCGTTAACGGGGAACGCTCTCCGATTTTCGGGCAGCGGTTGAGAGGCCGGTTTTCCGGCAAGCAAAGTGGTAACGCGGAAGTTGAAATTCCAGGCGGGCATTTGTCCCCGGATCAGCCTTCGTCTTTGCATCGGGACTCCCATCGGGGAGACCTGCGGCATGGACGAGGGCTTCTTTTTTGCTCCCGGCATTGGCAAATGGCAAAGCTTTTAGGAAAGAAAGGGAAATCACATGAACACACTTGTAATCGTGCTGATCGCGGCGGTCGCTCTTGTCGCCGCCTATGCGCTCTATGGCCGCTGGCTGGCTAAGAAATGGGGCATCGACCCCAAAGCGCAGACACCCGCCGTTAAGTACAACGACGGCAAGGATTACGTCCCCACCAACGGCTGGACGGTCTTCAGCCATCAGTTTTCCTCCATCGCGGGCGCAGGCCCTGTCACCGGCGCCATTCAGGCCGCCGCGTTCGGCTGGCTGCCGGTGCTGCTGTGGGTGCTGATCGGCGGCGTGTTCTTCGGCGCTGTGACGGACTTTGGCGCACTGTACGCCTCCGTCAAGAACGAAGGCAAGTCCATGGGTATGCTCATTGAAAAATACATCGGCAAGCTTGGCCGCAAGCTGTTTCTGCTGTTCTGCTGGCTGTTCTGCCTGATCGTCATTGCGGCCTTTGCCGACATGGTTGCCGGCACGTTCAACGCCTACACCGTGGCCGATGGCGTGACGCAGCTCGCCGACACCGCCAAGACCAACGGCGCTGCCGGTATGGTGTCCATCATGTTCATGGTGTTCGCCGTCATCTTCGGTCTTGTGCAGAAGAAGCTGAACCTCTCCGGCTGGAAGGAAGCCGTCGTCGGCATCCTCTGCATCGCCGCTTCCTTCGCCGTCGGCATGAACTGCCCCCTCGTCCTCGACAAGACCGCATGGAGCTACATCACCTTTGTGTATATCTTCTTCGCCGCCGTGCTGCCCATGTGGCTTCTGAAGCAGCCCCGGGACTACATGACCACCTTCATGTTCATCGGAATGATCGCAGGCGCGGTCATTGGCCTGTTTGTCGCGCACCCGACGATGAATCTGCCTGTCTTTACGGGCTTCAATAACGAAAAGCTCGGCACCATGTTCCCGATCCTGTTCGTCACCGTCGCCTGCGGTGCGGTGTCCGGCTTCCACAGCCTTGTTTCCTCCGGCACATCCTCCAAGACCGTTGAAAACGAGAAGGACATGCTCAAGGTCGGCTACGGCGCGATGGTTCTGGAGAGCCTGCTTGCCGTTCTCGCCCTCTGCGTGGCCGGTGCAGCCGCTGCTGCGGATGGCACCCCCGCCGCCGGTACGCCGTTCCAGATCTTCAGCCGCGGCGTTGCGGGCTTCTTTCAGATGTTCGGCGTCCCGACCTACGCCGCCACGGTCTTTATGACCATGTGCGTCTCCGCTCTTGCCCTGACGAGCCTTGATGCCGTTGCCCGTATCGCGCGGATGAGCTTTCAGGAGCTGTTCAGCGTGGACGATATGGCGCACGCCGAGCCATGGCGCAAGCTTCTGTGCAATACCTACTTCTCCACGGTTCTGACGCTTGTGTTGGGCTATGTGCTCACGCAGATCGGCTACTCCAACATCTGGCCGCTGTTCGGCTCGGCCAATCAGCTGCTTTCCGCGCTGGTTCTCATCACGCTGTGCGTTTTCCTCAAGGTCACGGGCCGCAGCAACAAGATGCTGTTCCCGCCGCTGATCATCATGCTCTGCGTCACCTTCACGGCGCTGGTGCAGCGGCTGATGGCCATGGTGCGTGCCATCCAGAATGCAGCAGCGGTTACCATTCCCGCCGGTGAAACGACTTGGGGCGCAGTCTTCGTTGCCAACGGTTTGCAGCTTATTATCGCGGTACTTCTCATCGTGCTCGGCGCAACCATCGTGGTCAACTCCATGAGAAGCTACGTTGCCAGCAAGCACAACAGCGAGGCCAAAGCCTGAATTCAGGAAAATAAATAGGGAAGCCCCGGAACGGCCGTGCAGCAGTTCCGGGGCTTCGTTCTGTAGAGGAAGGGAACAATCCTAACAAAATCAGTTCTTAACCCGATCAACCATCCAGGCAAGATAAACGCAGATTCCCACATGCAGCGCAACAGCGACCGCCCAAATCAGATAAGAAATGTCGTTGTAGCTGTACGTATGATTCATGAGTTCATTTATCGCTTCTTTAACGGCTCCCATGCCTTCCAGTGCAGCCATTACGTAAAGATTTATCCGGATGCACATAGGATATCTCCCCTTTGAGATAGCCAGCGCCGCGCCCCAGCTGAAAGGCAGCAGGAACGTGGGCGCAAACAGCATCCAGACCCCAAGCGGGTAAGCAGTGTTCACGAATGCAGGAATGAACCGGGAAATTCCCCACATAACGACAGTGATTGCCACCTTTCGAAGCAACCCGGAACTCTCCTTTTTGGGCTTCTCCCAGTTGTCCCAATTGGTCAGAACTCCGGAAAGCGCGTAAAATGCGGCGTCATCCTTGCCGGGGGCAACGAATTTCTCAATGATCTTCAAGAATTCCTCGACATTTACCGAGTTTCGCCCCCATCTTCCCGCGCCTATTAAGACCGTAAACGCGAACGAGAGAAAGAAGCCCCAAATCACAGCATCCGGCATATAGGCAATAACGACCCACGATGTGACAGCCAGAAAAGCCGCATGAATCAACACCGTCCGCCAGTAAAAAGCCTGTGCTTTTGAAACGTTTATGCTGTCCGCATATGGCTCAAGTCTCCGCAGGATTGGGAACGAGCAGAAAAGACAGCACCCGATTTGTGTAATCGACGCGGAAATAATATTTCCGACAAACCAGGCGGCGGCAAATTCCAGAAAAAACACCACAATTTTCATTATCCTATCACCCTTTCAAATTGCGCCGAATATAGCCATTTCCCCAGCGCTACCCCCATCATACATCGATTCATCCCGAATTTCAACCGGGATTTTAGAAGATAAGAAACCATTACCCAAATCAAGCACAGGAGGTTAGGAAATGGGTCAAAAAAACCGCCATCGGTGGCAGGGAGGCCCACCGGATTATATGTGGTGGGTAGTAACCTTCGTTCAGGTGCTGTCAATTCTTGCGAATCAGGAACACCAGCATCAGGCCGAGGGGAGGACAGAAACACATTTTTAAATGCAGTTGAAGCCATAATAATCCTTTATCAAAACGAACGCAACAAAATAAAAATTTTGTTGCGTTCGGCGCAGATATGTGCTATAATAACAGTATCAATCAGGTTTACAGGAGGTTCTTATGCAGCGTTACCATGATTGTCCCCAGGTGCTGCGGGAGTTTTTGATCTACCACGAAAATATCAAGGGTCAGTCGCCGCTGACAATTTCGGAGTACTATCTGGATTTGAGAATGTTCTTGCGCTTCATAAAGCTCATGCGAAATGATATGCCAATGAGCACGAATCTGGATGACATCGATATCAAGGAAATTGACATTCAATTTATCCGGGATATCGACACATCGGATATTTTCGACTTTCTTTCCTATTTGGCCAATGACCGGGCAATTAACCCGGATTCAGCTGCTCCGGAGTACGGAATTTCCCCTGCCGCAAGGGCCAGAAAGCTTTCGTCCATTAAGTCCTTCTATAAATATCTGACCACACGAACCAAGCAGCTGCAGGAGAACCCTGTGGCAGATCTGGAATATCCAAAGCTTCGCAAAAGTCTCCCCAAGTATCTTACCATGGAACAGTCCGCCGCGCTGCTGAAATCGGTGTCCGGGCAGAACGAAAAAAGGGATTATGCGATTTTGATGCTGTTTCTCAACTGCGGGATACGGCGCAGCGAACTTGTGAATCTGAACCTGTCAGACGTTTATGAAGACAGAATCCGCGTCATTGGCAAGGGCAACAAAGAACGGTTTGTCTATTTTGGCTCTGCCTGCCGGAAAGCGATCGATGCCTATCTTCCGGAACGCAATCAGAAAGTGCTTACAGACAATCGGGCACTGTTTGGTTCACGGGACAATAACCGGATTAGTGTGACGGCCGTTCATCGTCTGGTGAAAAAAGCGCTTTTACAGGCCGGACTGGATTCCACCCAATATTCTGCCCATAAACTGCGCCATACGGCAGCGACCATGATGCTTTCCGGCGGCGTGGATGTCAAAACCGTCCAGGAGGTTTTGGGACATGAGAATCTGAACACGACTCAGATTTACACACATATCGAAAGCACAGAGCTGAAAATCGCCGCAGAGGCCAATCCTCTTTCTAAGCTTGACTTTTCGCAGAAAATAGAGGATAATGTTGAAAGCAACTGATAATTGACAATTTTTTAGTAAGGAAAATGAGATTATGTCAATTGGTGAACGGATTACCGAGCTTCGGAAACTGCAAAATCTATCCCAAGGGCAGCTTGCACAAGCCATGGATGTGTCGCGCCAGGCTGTCAGTAAATGGGAAAACGATCAGACAAGCCCGGACTCGCTCAAGATGATCCGGCTGGCTGAGGTGCTGGACACGGACATCGAATACCTTACGACAGGCCGCAGAAGCTACGGCAGACGACCTCCTGTGGTACTGAAAACGGTGGAAACCGTTGAAAAGATCGTCGAAAAGCCCGTGGTTCAGGTCGTTGAGAAGGTCGTAGAAAAGCCGGTGGTAAAAACTGTAGTGCAGTATGTGGAAAAGCCGGTTATTAAAAAGGTTTTTCGGGTGAAATATCGTAGAAATCCGGCAGAACTGGCCATCGTTGGAGTCGTTTGCTTTCTTCTAGGGCTGCTGGTAGGCTATTTTCTGTGACCCCTCTCCCCTTTCACGCAGTTTTGGAAAATTTATAGTAGTAAAAAGGCGGGAGTATTCCCGCCTTTTTTACTACTTTGGCTTTCTTGCAATTACTGCGTACCAGTCATGAACATCTGGATATCAAGTGTTATTTATATGTCAACTATAGGTTGCATATTGGTTAAATTGCAACTTATAGCGCCATTTCAATCGCTTCTCGCAGATTTTTTACCCGGTACACCGTCAGGCCGGCGGGAATCTCTGCCTTGTCCGATCCGCTCTTGGGAATGATGCATTTTTTGAAGCCCAACCGCATAATTTCCGCCAGGCGCTGATTCAGATGGGATACGGCACGGATCTCTCCCGTCAGTCCCACCTCCCCTATCGCTGCCAGATCGTCCGCTATGGGAGCGTCCCGGTAAGAGGATGCCACTGCCAAAACCACCGGCAGATCTGCCCCGGGCTCATCAAGCCGTAATCCACCGATCACGTTGATATATGCGTCAAACAGGTTCAGCTTCATCCCGGCCCGTTTTTCTGTCACGGCCATGAGCAGAACCGCACGGTTAAAATCAAAACCGTCAGCCGCCCGTCGGGGGACATTGAAAGTTGTTTTCGTCACTAATGCCTGAACTTCGGCCAATACCGGGCGGGTTCCCTCCATAACACAGGCCACGCAGGTTCCGCTTGCCAAAGTATTGGCACAAATGGAAGAATTGGGATTCGCCGTCGATAAAGCAGGCATTGCCGAATATGGTGAAATTATGCAGAACAAAATCGACCGGCTGCAGGATTTAGTATATGAGGAAGTCGGTTACCAGTTTAATTTAAATTCTCCAAAACAATTGGGAGAGGCATTATTTATAAAACTGGGTCTGCCTGCCGGGAAAAAGACAAAAACAGGATATTCCACTAATGCAGAAGTGTTGGAAAAACTCCGTTATGAACATCCCGTGGTAGAACTGATTTTGGAATATCGTACATTGGCAAAAATCAAATCTACGTATTGTGACGGTTTGTTAAAAGTGGTGGAGGAAGATGGACGCATCCATTCCAGTTTTAACCAGACAGAAACACGGACAGGTCGTATCAGCTCAACGGAACCCAATTTGCAGAATATACCTGTTCGTACTGATGTTGGCAGAGAATTGCGCAAGTTTTTTGTTGCAAAAGAAGGCTGCGTTTTAGTAGATGCAGACTATTCTCAGATTGAACTGCGTGTATTGGCACATGTAGCAAACGACTCCGGCATGATAGAAGCATTTAAAGAAAATGATGATATTCACCGCAATACTGCCGCACAAGTGTTCCATATGCCTCGTGAAATGGTAACACCGTTGATGAGAAGCCGTGCAAAAGCGGTTAACTTTGGTATCATTTACGGAATCGGTGCATTTTCGCTTGCAAAAAATATAGGCGTTACCCGTAAAGAAGCAGAGGAATATATCAAAACGTATTTGGACCATTTCAGCGGTGTGCGCAATTACATGACAAATGTGGTGGAACATGCAAAAGAAACCGGCTATGTGGAAACGTTATTCGGACGTAGACGTTATCTTCCCGAATTGAGTTCGTCTAACTTCAATTTGCGTTCTTTTGGAGAGCGTGTTGCCATGAATATGCCAATTCAGGGTACTGCTGCGGATATCATCAAAATTGCAATGATTCGCGTCGTGCATCGATTGGAAAAAGAAGGTTTGCGCGCCCGTTTAATCTTACAAGTGCACGATGAATTGATTGTAGAGGCTCCGGAAGAAGAAGCTCCTCTGGTTCAGCAGCTGTTGACAGAAGAAATGGAACAGGCAATTCACCTATCTGTTCCAATGGTAGCGGAAGCAACCATCGGAAAAACTTGGTATGATGCAAAAGCTTAAATATTGCTTTTGCATACAAACAGCTGGATACATTGCATGATACACCGAGAGTAAATCATCTCTCGGTGTATTCCTATTACATAACAAATGGATAAGGGGAACGGATATGGTTTTTATTTGCCCTATTTGTAAGAAAAAATTAGAAAATACAGTTCATACATACTGCTGTGAAAACGGACATAGTTATGACGTATCTGCGCAAG
>OLOK01002854.1_pt1 | contig 11438 bp, 7 predicted proteins | sample 1672591 | NCBI WGS metagenome assembly OLOK01 (sample SAMEA3136703, study PRJEB25190) | human gut metagenome | biome: human gut; feature: human-associated habitat; material: faeces | place: Austria | collected 2013 | reverse complement strand
GTGAACAATTTAGGGAGCGCCCAAGAGGTCCTGTTCCTATTCCAATTCAGGTTTCTGCAAAATAGCATTCGTCATTATTTCCATATGTTGTTGTAAATTGTGCTTTAAATCCTACTATTTCAATACCTTTGTGTTTTCCTAAATAATAGCCACTATATCTATGCATCATATCTCTATGAGAATAAAAGTGATATAATCCAACTGCCCTTATTTGACTGTCATCTTCATTTTCTATAAACTTTCCTACAATTTCCATAGCATTTCCTAATAATAAAATAGGTTGGTTTTTATCTACTAATTCCTCCATTCTATCTGCATATGGTTTTAACTTTTTTATGACTATCTCCTGACTTTTTTCTGTCATTCCTGCCATAAATATTAAGTTTATATCGTTTTGTTTTACAAATGCTGGCTCATCATTTAAAGATGTTTCTATAATTTCTACATCATCGTTTAAGCATTTTTTTAAATACTCTATATTACTTAAATCTCCATATAGGTTTGCAACTTCTGGAAATAAAACTTCAATTTTCATTTGACTCATTTCCTTTCTTATCAATTAATTGTTTTACTGCATTTTTTATATTTTTTGTTTCTTCTATTGAGTATAAATCATGTAAAATAAATACAGAATCAATATTATTTAAGTTTAGTCCTTGTGTTGCCTCTATTTCGTCTTTTTTACATACTATTTTTTCGTTTGGTACACCTGCCATAAGAAGTCTTACTTTAGCGTCCAAATATCTTGGCCCTGCTACTATTACTTGCTTTATTGATGGGTCGTTTAGAAATTCGTAATCTGTATCATATTGCCATGATGTATTTTCTGATCCAAATTTTTCTTCATGTAAATCGTCTACAATTACTATAGCTGCCTTATTTCCTGGCTCCTTTCTTGCATAATCAAAAGCTCTTGAGCATGCAATAGGGTTCATTCCCTTTGCTAAATGTGTTACAATTCTTACTCCATTATAAATTTCATCACTAAACCTTGTTTCTACTATTTTTAATTTCGCAAGTGATGTATTTATTTGCTCATAGTTTAAACCAAATTCTTTAAGTAGTGCAATAACAGCTACAATATTATAAATATTAATAATATTGTTTGTTATTAATGTATATTCTTCTTCTCCATTTGGTGTTTTTATTGTCATTTTCATATTTTGTAAATCTAATTTTGTTGCTAAATAATCTGCATCTGGTGTTTTATAATCACAATTTGGGCAATGTGCCTTTCCTATGTGATGATATCTTACATAGTCATATTCTAATTTTGAATAACATTTTGGGCACACCATAATGTCCCTTGTTCTGTTTTCAAAATTTTCTGTGTCTGTATCTAATTTGTCTATTCCAAAATATACTTTTTTGTTGTTTTCTGCTATATGAGAACATATTAAGTCATCTGCATTTTCTATCATTATAGTTTCTTTTGGAATATATTTGTTTAAAATATCTGCTATAAATTCTGTATGTCCATTTCTCATTAATGAATCTCTAAAAATGTTTGTGCAAATTAAATAATTTGGTGTTAAGTATGGGTATACTTTGTTCGCACTTCTTTCATCTATTTCAAGTACTGCTAATCTTTTATCTGTCTTTCCATGTAAATTTGCAGCATTTATTAATGTTGTAGTTATTCCTCTATCTATATTTGAACCATATTTATTATTTACTAAATCATATCCATTATCTATTAAAATGTCATTTATCATATTTGATACTGTTGTTTTACCATTTGTTCCTGTTACTCCTATTATTATCTCTGGCTTTTCTAATATTCCTAAAAAATTAGGACATATCTTTATTGCCAAATCTCCTGGAAATGACGTAGCATTTCTTTTTAATAACTTTAGTACCTTAGTAGAAAGTTTTGCAAGCCAAAGAGCAACATAAAATTTTATAGTTTTTTCATTCTTCATATTACTTTGTCTCCTTATTATTTATATTTTGCACATACTCTTTTTTAGCCTTTAAAAAGTTGAAATGGAGCTAATCCCATTTCAACTTTTGTAGAAATTATTTAACCCTTTTCTTTTCTATTATGCTATTTAATTTATTTTCAATAGCATAAAGTCTTCTTTCAAATATTTGATTTGTCATATCGCAAATCTCATTAAATTCAATTAATTTGGAGAATTTTTGCATATTAACTTTGTGATTGTTTTCGACTTTTTTTGACATTTCTATTTGTTCTTTTTTTAGTTCATTTAATAGTACATTTATTTCTGTAATTAATTGGTTCAGTGTTAAATCTGCATTATTCTGCATATTATCACCTCTCTTACAAAAATATACAAATATTCTACCATATATTTACATAAATTGCAACAATTATTAAAATTATTTTTTGTCATTTAGAATAATATGTACATCATCAAGTTGCGCTTTGTTTACTCTACTAGGTGCTCCCATCATTACATCTCTTGCCTTTTTGTTTTTAGGGAAAGCTATTACTTCTCTTATGTTCTTACTATCTGCAATTAGCATAACCATTCTGTCTAATCCTGGAGCTGCACCTGCATGAGGTGGTGTACCATATTGAAATGCATTATATAGCGCTCCAAATTTTGTTTTTACATCTTCTTCTGTATAACCTGCAATTTCAAATGCTTTTACCATAAGCTCTGGATTGTGATTTCTTACAGCTCCAGAAGCAACTTCATATCCATTGCAAACTGCATCATATTGATATGCTAGAATCTCTAATGGATTTTGATTATTTAGTGCATCTAATCCGCCTTGTGGCATTGAAAATGGGTTATGGTTAAAGTCTATTGTTCCTTCATCTGACAATTCATACATTGGAAAATCTACTATAAAGCAGAATCTGTATACATTCTTTTCTAGTAAATCTAGTCTATTTCCTAATTCTATTCTTACTTGACCTGCTATTTTTTGAGCTGTTTCTAATTTATCTGCTATAAAGAATATGCTATCTCCAGATTTTGCTCCGAGTTTTTCTTCTAATCCTTTTAAAATATCCTCTGTTATAAATTTAGCAATTCCACCTTGTGGAGCATTATTCTCATCTATTTTTGTCCATGCAAGACCTTTAGCCCCTTGTTCTTCAACTGCAAATTCTGTCATATTATCAAAGAATTTTCTTCCTTGAGCTGCACCGTTTGGAACAACTATTGCTTTTATTATCTTATCTTGGAATGCTTTAAATTCTGTTCCTGCAAATATTTTTGTTGCATCTTGTATTATTAATGGGTTTCTTAAGTCTGGTTTATCAATTCCGTACTTCTCCATTGCTTCTCTGTATGGTATACGTATAAATGGACCTTCGTCTACTTTCCAGTCTGTAAATTTCTTAAATACAGTTGGTACTAATTCTTCCATTACAGCAAGTACATCTTCTTGAGTAGCAAAAGCCATCTCAAAATCGACTTGGTAGAACTCCCCTGGTGCTCTATCTGCTCTTGGATCTTCATCTCTAAAACATGGAGCAATTTGGAAGTATTTATCAAATCCAGAAATCATAAGTAATTGTTTAAATTGTTGTGGAGCCTGTGGTAATGCATAGAACTCTCCTGGATGCAATCTGCTTGGAACTAAGAAGTCTCTAGCCCCTTCTGGTGATGAATTTGCAAGTATTGGAGTTTGGATTTCTGCAAATCCCATTTCATCCATCTTGTCTCTTATAGTTTTCATTATTTTAGAACGTAGCAATATGCTGTTATGTATTTTGTTGTTACGTAAGTCTAAAAATCTATATTCTAGTCTTAAATCTTCTCTTACAGCTTCAATATCAGCTTTCTCTGAATTTATTTCAAAAGGCAATGTTGATTCACATTCACCTAATAAAACAACTTTCTTTGCATCTATTTCAATTTCTCCAGTCGGAATCTTTGCATTTTTGTTAGATCTTTCAACAACTGTTCCTTCCACAGAAATAACGCATTCTGTGCATAAATTAGCTATTTGTGCCTTTAATTCTTCACTAGATACAACAATTTGAGTAATTCCATATTGGTCTCTTAAATCTATAAAAGTCATTCCTCCAAGATTTCTAATTCTTTGAATCCATCCTGCAAGTTTAACTTCTTGTCCAACATTTTGAATGTTTAACTCACCACAATTTTGTGTTCTATATACGTTTGACATTTACATTACATCCTTTTCATTAAAATTTATTTTATCCGTGCCATAATTTTACAACATTTTTCGGCAAAAGTCTATACTTACGATGTTGTAAATTAAAATAATTTGTAGAAAAAAGTAGTACAATTCTTATTGCACTACTTAAAATTTATTTTTTCATATATATTGAAAAAGTTTCATCATCATAAACCTTCTCATATTTTTCGTCTGCACTAATATATGTATTTATTATTTCACTGTTTTCAACAATTGCATAATCTATTCCATATTTTTCAAATGTTTCATTATAATTAACATTTCCTCTTGATGTTTCAAGCCAATCTTTCAATATTGTTACATTGTTAAATCCTTCTGTGTAAATTTCTGACCTTGAATCTACAAAAGCCTTTATTCCTGAGTATTCAATATAGCTTCCATAATTAAATCCATTATATATTTTCAAATTTTTATAATCTAAATTTTCTTTAATATACTTTACAGCTTCAACAGGATATTTCTTCTCATTTACATATTTTTCTCTTATTCTGGTAATCATATTACTCGAAAGACCAATCACAATTACTATTGTTGTACAGCCTAGTACCCAATTTTTAGAGAAAAAATTATTTACTTTTTCTAATATATTTTCTGTGTCATAGGTATCGAAGAAATTTGTTATTAGTCTTACAACCGGAATTGTTCCAATTAAATATAAAAATGCTTGGTTTCTCCTTGCCAAAATTGCCATAAAATATAATCCAAAGAACAATAAAACGTCACTTAATTTCATTTTTGATTTTGTTGCAAGCATTAATATATCAATAACTATAAGTCCTAATATCATTCCAATGGATGAGATTATATCAGTCTGTTGCAACTCTGAAATAAATGTAGAAGATATCCCACCAATTACTTTAAACATGTATGTATATGTGTATGTTCCAATCGGAGAAATAAAACTTCCTAATACAAAACATAAAATTGCTATAATCAACATTTTTATACTAATTGGCTCTAATATAATTTTTGATTTTTCTAGATTTTTATTTTTCATTATTTTGTGCATTATGGCCTCTGCTAAGTATGGTAACACAAGTATAATCGTCATGTACCAAACAGAAGCATGGAAATTTACAATTAATGCTGATATAACTAAAAATATAATATAATATCTTTTTTGTTTTGTACTAATCATTTTTTCAATGAAATATATTTCTAACAGTAGCAGTAAATATGAGATTATTTGACCACGTGCAGTAAATGCCCAATTCGACGTCATTAATAACATTGAAATTACTGTTGCAATAAACGAAAGTACTATATTATTCTTTTGTTTCAATAAAATATTGAATAGCGAAAATGCTGTTAAACATGCAATCAGTACTACAAAAGCATAAATTCCTGCAAAGCCAAAAGTGTTGTAAATAAATGCAATTGCCACATCAAAGGCCCATCTCAATTTATAAAACCCTAAATTCTCATGCCATGTAAGGTGATCTACATTATCGTATCCTTCTTGCAATATATGTTCACCTGTTGCAATAGTAAAAAATGTATCATTTTGCATTTCTTTTGTAACAGTCATCAAAATTATTACAATTAATAACATACTAAACACTATATACAATTTTTTATTTTTCATAATCTGTCCTCTCTTCGCCCAAAAAAGGGCGTCCCTATTGGGCGAATTTCTTATATTCTATCTTAAAACAACTTATTTTTCAATGTTTATTCATAATTTTCACATTCGATTACTTTTTTTCCTTGATTTTTTTGCCATTTACGCGTATAATTTCCTTATATTAATTTAGAGATGGGAGTGTTTCTTATGGAGAAAGTAACAATTAAAGATTTATATCGTAACACAGAAAATTACATTGACAAAACTGTTGAAGTTGCTGGCTGGGTTAGAACAGTTAGAGATTCAAAAGCTTTTGGATTTATAGAATTAAATGATGGTTCTTTTTTCAATAATTTGCAAATAGTTTTCAACGACAAATTAGCAAATTTTGAAGAAGTTCGTAAATTAACAATCAGTTCATCTATTATTGTAAACGGAAAAGTTGTAAAAACGGAGAATGCAAAGCAACCATTCGAAATTCATGCAGATAGTGTAGAAATATTCAATCTAGCAGATGCAGATTATCCATTACAAAAGAAAAGACATTCTTTTGAATATTTAAGAACTGTTGCACATTTGCGTCCAAGAACAAATACTTTTAATGCAGTATTTAGAATTAGAAGTGTCGCAGCATTTGCAATACACGAGTATTTTCAAAACAATGGATATGTATATGTTAATACTCCTATAATAACATGTGCCGACTGTGAAGGTTCAGCAGAAATGTTTAAACTTACTACACTAGATTTGGACAAGCCACTTCCTCAAAAAGATGGCAAAACAGATTTTAGTGAAGACTTATTCGGTAAAAAAGCTTACATTACAGGTTCTGGACAACTTCATGGCGAGACATTTGCAGAAGCATACGGAAAAATTTACACATTTGGGCCAACATTAAGAAGCGAAAATTCAAACACAAAAACACACGCCAACGAATTCTGGATGATTGAGCCAGAAATTGCATTCTGCGATTTGGAGCAATTAATGGACATAGAAGAAGATTGCTTAAAATTCGTAGTTTCTAGAGTTTTAGAAAAATGCCCAGAAGAAATGGAATTTTGTGATAAGTTTATCGAAAAAGGATTAATCGATAAGCTACACAAATTAGTTAATTCAAAATTTGTCAGAATTGACCACAAAGAAGCTATCGATATTTTAAAAAAAGCAGACAAAGAATGGGAATTTCAACCTGAATATGGCGAAGATTTAGCAAAAGAACATGAGAAATATTTAACAGAATATTTCAATGGACCAGTATTTGTAAAGAATTGGCCAAAAGACATAAAATCATATTACATGAAACTTAACCCAGATGGAGAAACTGTTGCAGGTGTTGACTTAGAAGTTCCAGGAGCAGGAGAAATTATGGGTGGTTCTCAAAGAGAGGAAAATTACGAAAAACTAGTAGCCCGTATGAAAGAGATGGGTATTGCAACAGAGCCATTATACTGGTATCTAGACTTACGTAGATATGGTTCAGTAATTCACTCTGGTTTTGGATTAGGCTTTGAAAGGCTTCTTATGTACATTACAGGAATCGAAAACATAAGAGATGTAATACCTTATCCAAGAACACCAAATAACTGTGATTTCTAATACGGTAAAAGAAGCATTATAGTGCTTCTTTTTGTTTGCAAAATTTGTATTTTTATTCATTATTTTGATATACGAATTTAATTGCTGGTTTCTGTTTTTTCATTTATAATATGAATGGCATAATAACTTTAAGTAAATAAATAGGGTTAGCTCAGGAGGTTAATATGTTTGATAACTCAACATATACTAAAGACACCCATTTGCTTAAACCTAAAAACGATTTTGTTTTTCAGTGTTTATTTTCGGCTAAAAATGAAGAAATCACAAAAGACTTTATTTCTGCTTTATTAAACGAAAAAATTGAAAGCATAAAAATAAACGATACAAAAGATTTGTATAGAGAATTACCTGATGACAAGTTCGGAATACTCGACTTAGAGGCTGAAGTCAATGGTATAGAAAAGGTTGATATAGAAGTTCAATTAATGAAACAAGATGATTTTATAGAACGACTTCTATTTTATTTTTCAAGACTATATGAAATGCAATTGCATAAAGGTGATAAATACCTCTCTGCTAAGAAAATAATTCTTATAGCCATTATCGACTTTGACCTTGATGTAACAAAAGCCGTAAAAGAGATGGAAACTCAGTTTAAACTTTTCGATAAAAAGCATTTTCTTGAATTGACAGACAAACTCGAAATAGATATAATAGAATTAAGAAAAGCAAGGGAAACATACATGAAGGACAAACAAAATTTAAAATCTCAATGGATCATGTTTGTTAATAACCCTGAAGACAAGGAGGTTTCTGAGATTATGGAAAGCAACAAATCTATAGAAAAAGCCGTAGTTACAGTAAAAGAAATGAGCCAAGATGAAAAATTAAAAAGAATTGCATTCTTACGTGAAAAATACGAAAGAGACCAAAAATCAATTTATCATACAGGCTTATCTGATGGCCAAAAACAGGAAGCAATAAAAATAATAAAAAACCTTATCAATCAAACTTTCTCAATAGCTCAAATAGCTTCAATTGTTGATATGTCTGAAGAAGAAGTTTGCAATATTATTAAATCTTTCAAAAAAATAAATTAGACTTTTAAAGAGCATTCAAATTTACTTGAATGCCCTTTGTTTTATTTATTAATTTTTTGTCTTACATATTCGTACAACATAATCCCAGTTGCAACAGATGCATTTAAACTTTCCGTCTTGCCCAGCATAGGTATTTTTACTCTGTTATCAGCTATTGCCTGTACTTCTTTTGAGACACCATTTGCCTCATTTCCAATTACAATTACTTTTTTATTGTATTCTATATCATAAACACTATCGTTTGTATCTAGCGAAGTTACAACAACCTTGAATTTATTTTTCTTTATTTCTTTAAGGGTTGCAACCAAATCATCAGTTTCTATTACTTTTACCCTTAATATTGCTCCCATGGTTGACCTTACAACTTTTGGATTATAGCTATCTGCAGTTGTTTTTGTAACTATTATCTGTTTTAAATTTACACTATCTGCAGTTCTTAAAATGGTTCCTAAATTTCCTGGGTCTTGTATTCCATCTAGTGCAAGGATTATATCTTGATCATATTGTATTTTTTCTGTTTTACTAGGCTTTTCTAAAACAGCAAGAATTCCCTGTGGAGCCACAACATCAGTCAAAAAGTTAAATACCTTTGCATTTACATATATGCAATCATATTTTGCAATTTCATATAAAAGTTTCTGTTCTATATCTCCGGTTTTTAAGCACTCTTCGCAAACAACAATCTTATCTATTTTAGCATTTGCTAAAATAGCCTCTTCAATCATCTTCACACCTTCGATTATATACAACCCAGCTTCATCTCTGTACTTTTTATCTTTTAACTTTTTAATATTTTTTACAGTTTCATTATCTTTACTAGTAATAATTTGCATGAGCTCTCCTTCCAGTTATTTCTGTATAGAAACACTAAGTAAAATTAACATTTCTTTGATTATTTCTATAATCTTCTTTTCGTCTTTTTCGTTTGTATTTAATGTTATGTATGGTTCAATTCCCTGTGAGAATCTTATTTTGGGTCCATATTTTGTTACTAATTTGTTTATCATGTCTCCGTTTATTTGAATGTTGTCTTTATCTAAGTAAAATACTACATTTTTGCCTTTTTGTGATAGTTTAAGCACATTTGCGTTTCTTGCAAGTATTTTTATTCTTGCAATTTCTATTAAATTTTCAACTTCTGTTGGCATTGTTCCATATCTGTCTATTATTTCATCTATAACGTCTTCTATATCTTTATTGTTTCTACACAATGCAATATCTTGATAGATTTCAATTTTTTGTGCGCTGTCTTCTATGTATGTTTCTGGAATATAGCTTGATAAATCGATATCTATTTGTACGTCTTTTTCTTCTTTTACCGGTGTTCCCTGCATCTCTCTTACGACTTCATCTAACAATTTACAGTATGTATCATATCCAACTTGCTCCATGTGTCCAGATTGAATTTCTCCAAGCATGCTTCCTGCACCTCTTATTTCCAAATCTCTCATGGCAATTTTAAATCCAGAACCAAATTCGGTAAATTCTTTTATTGCTTTCAATCTCTTGTCTGCAACTTCTGATAATAGTTTATCTCTTCTATATGTTACATATGCGTATCCTTGCCTGTCTGAACGGCCAACTCTTCCACGTATCTGATACAATTGAGCAAGTCCAAGTCTATCTGCATTTTCTACTATTATTGTGTTCGCATTTGGAATATCTATTCCAGATTCCAAAATTGTTGTACAAACAAGTACATCTGTTTTATGCTCAATGAAGTCCTGCATTATACTTTCAATCTCTGCTCCAGTCATTTTGCCATGCGCAAATTCAACTCTCGCCTCTGGAACTAATTTTGAAATTTCGTCTGCTTTTCTTATTATTTTTTCAACATTATTGAACAGATAGAATACTTGACCATTTCTTTCAAGTTCTCTTGTTATTGCTTCTTTAATAACTTCATCATCATACTCTAACACATAAGTTTGAACAGGTTTCCTGTTTTGAGGTGGCTCATAGATTACAGACATATCTCTTACACCAACAATCGACATATGCAGTGTTCTTGGAATTGGTGTTGCTGTCATTGTAAGTACATCTATGTTTTCTTTTAGCTTTTTTATCTTTTCTTTATCCTTTACACCAAATCTGTGTTCCTCGTCTATAATTAGCAAGCCTAAGTCTTTAAATTCCACATCTTTACTTAAAAGTCTATGTGTTCCAACTACTACATCTACTTCTCCTAGTTTTAGTTTTTTTATTACCTCATCTTGCTCTTTTTTAGTTCTAAATCTGTTTAGCAATTCAACTTTTATTGCAAACTCTTCCATTCTTGTCTTAAACTCTTCATACTGCTGATTTGCAAGAATTGTTGTTGGAACTAAATATGCAACTTGCTTTTGATCCATTACAGCCTTAAATGCTGCACGGATTGCAACTTCTGTTTTTCCATAACCAACATCTCCACAAAGTAGTCTATCCATTGGTTTATTCGACTCCATATCTTTTTTCACTTCTGCAATACATCTTAATTGGTCATCTGTTTCTTGATATGGAAAACTATCTTCAAATTGTTTTTGCCACGGCGTATCTTTAGAAAACATAAAGCCCTGAGCCTTTTGTCTTCTGGCATACAATTCAATTAAGTCTCTAGCGACTTCTTTTAAATTGTTCTTTACTCTTGCCTTAGTGTTTTCCCACTCTTTGCTTCCAAGCTTATTAAGTTTAGGCTCTCCATCGCCCCCACCAACATATTTTCTAATGTTATCAAGCATATCTGTTGGCACATACAAAACATCATCGTTTTTATACTTAACCTTTATATAATCTTTTGTAATTCCATCTGCTGTTGTAATAGTATTTACACCAATATAAATTCCTATTCCTTGTGTCTTGTGAACAACATAATCTCCAGCTCTTAAATCTGCAAAAACGACCTTTTCTCCCTGTTTGAAAGAATCTGTATGCTTTTTCTTTTTCGGTTCACTCGCAATAAAATCTTCGCCCGTAATTACCATTACATTTGTCTCGTAATTTTCAAAACCAGACGACAGGCTTCCATTTGATATGATTACCGTTTTATTTTTAAAATATTCCTCAATTGAATTTTTATAAATTTTCTCTTGTGAATCTTCTAATTTTTCTAAGTATTT
>OLOK01002850.1_pt1 | contig 11449 bp, 11 predicted proteins | sample 1672591 | NCBI WGS metagenome assembly OLOK01 (sample SAMEA3136703, study PRJEB25190) | human gut metagenome | biome: human gut; feature: human-associated habitat; material: faeces | place: Austria | collected 2013 | reverse complement strand
GCTACGGATATCATATCTTAAAATGGGAACTGTGTCACTACGCCTTGTTTTGGAGTGTTTACACTTATACCATTTATATACTGTAAATCATTATAGATTATTAGTCCTAAAAATACCCCGCAACAAAATTCTGTTACGGGGTATCTAAGCCTTTCAAAACAAATCCAGTATAATTTTTATATTTGCATATCAACATGGGATACACTGGCTGCCAACACACGAGCTGTCAAATCTTTGTACTGCTTTTTGTATGATGCTATGTCTTCTGAAATATGTTCTACTGCAAATTCCTCCGAACCACTATGGATTTCTAAATAAGCCGGTTTCATCCATTCCCGATACTGCTTAAAGAATGTCTGGAGTTCGTCTTCGTTCTCAAAATCCATATTGGCAAAAACATTACGCAGAGAACCTGCCAACTCTGTATTAGAGGCAGATATAGTCATTGAAGGAGTATCCACGCTCATTTCTGCAAATCTCTTCTTTGTCTCTGCCGAATAAAAATCTGAAGCAGCGGCAGCTTCTTTAATTGCCTGAATACATTTCTGATGGAGTTCACTATTATTTCGTTTTCCATAATATTGATTTTCAACTACAAAACTAGCCTCTGGTTCTTTAGCAATCACATCATTCATATGCTCTGAAATTGCTTTCATAACGACCTCGCTCTGTTCTTCGCTCAGATTTTTTTCTGCATAGGAACGGCTCACATTTTCCGCAATCCCCATCTTGGCATAATCGCTGTAATCAAGATTGTAACCCGGTCTTTTCACCGAGGTAAACACATCACCCAATGCTTCCCGCATTGATGTCATTTCTTCCGCAGAAAATAGAACACCGTCAACTTTGTAAGTTGCATTGCCCGATGCATCTTTCTTCTTCAGGCTAGCGTAAAACTCTTCTCTAGTTGCCTCCTTCGTAATGATTTCATCGTCTTTGACCTGTATCGGAATAGCACTTTTCATGTTTGTCTTGGACATCTGCTGTTCTTCCTCAGTCCTTCTCAAAAGCCTGACTGCACCTGCATCCGAACCACCGTTTTCGGATTTCTTTTGAAGTGTAACAGCATCTTTCAGTGCACTTAATTTTTGTCCCTTCAGAGGCTTATTCTTATTTGTATTTTTCACACGTAGATACTCATGGGACAATAATCCTCCAACATCCACGTTTCCACTAATATTTGTTGACATCCTTGTCATCTCCTTCCCTCAAATCAACTATCAACATACATGGAATATGCCAAGTGATACATATATTCAGACTTTACAGTATCACCACAAGCATATGCCAACATATCTATGTCATAGTAGTGCCTTATTATTACTGGACCGCTAGTTTCATACGAATAACTTCCGACCGCTGCAGGACCTTGTATAGGTATTTGGACTTCTCCGTTAGCATCCGTTAAACCACTACCATCTCTTTGGTAATTAGCTGAACCCTCAACCCATGAGCCACTTTGCCAAACACAAACCACAGGTTCATTTGCAACTGGATTTCCGCTTGCATCTGTCACTTTAAAAGTAACTGTAAAATTCTTTTTGAAACGATAAAAGCTACCTTGCCCATAATCTACCTTATTCGGACTGCTATCACTGCTGACAGTTTTGATCCTTATATTCCTTACCTCTTGTGTCGGTGTTTGCGTCGGTGTTGGTGTAGGCGTCGGCATCGGTGTTGCCGTTGGGGTCGGTGTTGCTGTCGGAGTTGGTGTTGGCTGTGTTCCTGATTGAATCTTTAAATTATAACTTCCAGAAACAAAGTCACTGCTTTTGTTAAATACCTTTATATAATAATATGTATGGCTCAAGTTATAGATACCATTGCTTCCCGGATTCTGTAAAACCATTGATAAGCCGGATGCCGCATACATTTCCACCGAATAATTTTCGTTATCCATCAAAACAGAAGCTTTCTTAAGAGATGATGGCACTTTCCAAACAAACCAATCCTGATCATTTGAAACATTCAGTGTATTACCAGTCATTTGAACATCCTCTGTAATAGAGATTGCATCAAACGGACTGTCGTTTGGCTCGAATTCGTCAAAATATCCATTTTCATCAAGACTTACTGTCAATTTTGCTGTTTCTGTTGTGCTATATCCTTTTGACGCAAAAACAAACAGAGCATAATCTTTACTATTGACCGTCTCATTGATGTATGAAAGCCCTTCATCAACAGTTTTCACTGTGCCGTTATAGTCATTTAGATAAGTTGTTAATCCACGTTGCAGTATTTCCTCACCCAACTCTGCATCATCATATTCATAGAGGAGCAAATCATAATCAATATCTGCATTACTTGGCAGTTCCAATGTAGCCTGTATAATATCTCCCGGTGCCAAGGTAATTGGCAAAAACACATAATCGTTTTCTGCCTCAAGAGTAATACCGTCAAACACCTGTGTCACACTCTTGTCTGAAGAATACGGCGTTGCCGCCCGGTTTTTTGTCTTTGTTTTTAGCTGTTTGTGATCCTTTAATGTCTCGCCATCAATTTCAGGCAAGTTTATGTCCTCACTGGACAATTTTGACTCTTCGGTTTTCACCTTTGTATCCGCTTGCATTTGTACTGCACTCTGACCGCAAACTAATGAAATTACCAAAAGTGCTGCCAACACAGTTCCTGTAAGTTTTTTTAATCTCATTTGAATCTCCTTCCTTTTAACTTAATTGCTAATAGTTCCTTTGATCTGTTCTATTTGACCTCTTTCTTGGGTCGTTTGGGTTGATGAAAAAATACTGGACAAAATAATGGATTGCCATTTTTCACATCTGCCTCAGCAATTTTTTTCGCTGCATTAAGCAGTCCCGTTTTTATTTTCACTTATTTTCACCTCCTGTCTCATGATTTTTGCCAACAATAACATTACTGCATCTAATATCATCGCAAAACACATAAATAAAATATAACTAGCAGATACCCCCATAAAATAAAATGCAACTATGCCCCCTATTTCTATTAAAGCTATAATTCGAGTAGTCTTTTTGCACATTGCATATTCATCCTTATCCCAGTTCATATCAGGATGATTGACAGAACCTATTATCATTATTAAAAAGAAACTGATAATCATAATTGTCACACAACCTGATGTATTTAGTAATGTCGGATACACAACCTTTACAAATATACAATACACGAAAGCCGAACAAAACATACAACCATAAAAACTTTTAGCATGATAGCCACCTGAACATTTTCTGATATTGCAAAAATATACTATAAAAATAATGGTTTGACAGAACACACCAAAATATACGGACAGCACAAGTATGATGGAGAATCCTAGTAATTGCTCCAAACGGACTTGTATTAAATATTTATAAATATCTTCTTCGTGTTCTTCTATAGTCCCATTTTTCAATAATTGACTGACTATGAAATCAGATAAAAAGGGAGTGTCCCAAAGTTTGTGTAAACCTTCAAACTGATGTAAGATAACATTACTCAGTTTGGAGGTTTTTATTATGGCAAGAAGAAAAAGTGATTCACCACAAAAAGCAGCAATGCGCGAAATGATGCAGGGATATCTCAAGGAGAATGATATCAGTATCAAAAGCGGAAACGATGTTAACTCCATCATGCGGGATATGATGTCTGTTTTATTGGAAGGAGTTCTTGACGAAGAACTTAATGAGGAACTGGGGTATTCCAAATACGATTATCGCAATAAAGAGACCGATAACAGCCGGAATGGACATTCCAGGAAAACAATGCGTACCAGTTATGGGGATATGGACATTGCAATACCCAGGGACCGCAAAGGGGAGTATGAACCGCAGCTGATACCAAAATATCAGAATACGGTCACTCAGGACATGGAAGAAAAGATCATATCTATGTATGCAAAAGGAATGACCACGGGAGACATTGAAGCACACTTAAAAGAGCTTTATGATCTGGATATTTCAGACAGCACGATCAGCCGTATTACCGATAAAAGAATGCCACTTGTAAAGGAATGGCAGGAACGTCCACTGCAGGAGATATATGCTGTTGTTTACATGGATGCGATCCACTACCACGTCCGCAGCGAAGGGCGTATTGTGAAACGTGCGGTATACATTGCCCTTGGGATCGATATGGATGGGAAAAAGGATGTGATCGGCATGTATGTTGGGGAAAATGAAGGTGCGAAATTCTGGCTGTCTATTATTAACGGATTGAAAAACCGTGGTGTGCAGGACATTCTGATCGCTTGTGTGGATGGACTGAACGGATTTCCACAGGCAATCGAAGCTGTTTATCCAAAGACCGAGATCCAGCAGTGTATCATCCACCAGATCCGGAATACCACGAATTATGTATCCTATAAAGATCTGAAAAAACTTATGGCAGATTTAAAAATGGTTTATGCAGCACCGGATGAAGCTGCAGCCCTGGAGGAATTAGAATCTTTTGGTGAAAAATGGAACAGCAAATATCCGAAGATCTATAAATCCTGGAGCGAACGCTGGGCTACACTTTCCACTTATTTTAAATACCCCAATGAAGTGCGGAAGCTCATTTATACAACCAATGCGATTGAAGGATTCAACCGGCAGCTGCGTAAGGTCACCAAAAGCAAGACAGTATTTCCAAGCGATGACAGCCTGTTAAAAATGCTCTATCTGGCTACTATGGACATCACTAAAAAATGGACCGGACGCCGCAGGGACTGGTCCCAGATACGAGCCCAGCTGGAAATCTACTTTGAAGAACGGCTGGAAAAAGCAGAATTCTAGGGAAATCTATTTGACATGTGCATTTTTATACATGTATAATGCAGATAGAGCAGAGAACCAAAATCTGGTCTCTGCTCTTAGTATAACTATTAATAAAATCTTATGTCTGTTTTTTGAGTTTACACAAAACTTGAAACGGTCTCGATAAATCATCTAATGCCCCTCCATTTTTAATATTTTTCGTTTTGTTTTTGTAAATTCTTAACTATTATTGCAGAAACTAAAATATTATTACAGAAACTAAAAAAGGTACGTCGGAGAACCGCGTACTTATCGTACCTTTATACTTTATTATGTTTATAAACAATCATTTCTCAGGGATGACAATAACAACCTGAAACAAATGATCCTTATGCCTAATGACATAGGAACCGCCATACTTGTCTACCGTTTCTTTTATATTTCGTATCCCGATACCATGCGCTGCTTTATTCTCTTTTGTCGTCTGATATTCTCCGCTGACCAGTACAGGCATAGTCCCAAACGTGTTCACGACAGAAATCACTGTCTGCTCTTTTTCCTTTACAAGCTTAATCTTTATTATTTTGTCAGTACATGACTGACATGCCTCTATCGCATTATTCAACAGATTTGACAGGATGATGACCATATCCTCATCCTGAATCTTTGCATGTGACAGATCATTGATCTTTACTACAAATACAATCCCTTTATCCCTCGCTTCCTGATATTTTGTATTCAGTATGGCGTTCACTATCACATGGTTTGCATCAAAATAATCGACCCAATTTTCCGGCTGTTTATCCCATTTACTCAAATAATCCTCTAACTTTTCCAACTTTCTGTCTTTTACTAAGGCTCCAACCACCATCATTTGATTTCTATATTCATGCTCCCGTTTACGCTGCTGGTTATAGTTTTCAGAAATCTGATGATACATATCAATCTCACTCTTGACTCTCTTGTGAAATAATACCTCTTTTCTTAATTTTTCCTCCCCCTCTAAAATATCACCAATTAGATAAAATACAAGAATATTCATGATCAACATACCGAACGCAATGCACAATAATACATTTTTCTGTTCCTCACTCGAAGACATATTAAAGTAGATCAATATGGAAATAATCGTAATAATTGTAAAAATAGGGAAAATGGTAATGCGGATCCACTGCATTCCTGTAAGAATAGCAGTATTCTGCTTAATAAAGCACTTTTTTATAATCAAAAGAATACAAAACAATAAAATCTGACTTAATATAGCCATGAACATCTGTAAATTAGTTGACTGCAAATACTCCTGCCCGGCTGATGCAAAAACACAATTCAAAAATGTCCATGAAATACAATCGGTCACAAAACAAAGACCCTGATATAAAAGCATTAAAATCAAAATCCGCCAAAACTTTTCTCCAAAGACGTACATCATCACAAAAGTTCCCATAACAATAATCAAAATTGCCTTTAAAACCAAAAAATCCGCCAAAACAACCGAACACACATATTCTAGTACGGATAATACACCAAGTAGCATGGTTGTATAGAATATCGAAACAGAACGTTTTTTAGCAAATGTTTCCAAGAACAACTTGCACAGAATAATATATAAAACAGTATAAATCATCCCATATGGATGTAATTTCATCTAAATCTCTCCCTGATAGCAGATAAATTTTTCTCTTACCTCTTTATATCTTGGTTGAGAAACACAAACCTTCTCACCATTAACTAACGTGATTTCATATCGTTCAATGCTTTGAACATATTTCAAATTCACCAGATAACTCTTATGACTCCTGCAAAAATGATAATTTTGAAATTTGATTTCTATTTGATCCAGCCTCTCGTACATCGTATAATTTTTTTCACTCTGCCCTCTCAAATGAAATGTTAATTTGTGCAGATTGCTTTCCACATACAAGATATCATTGGGTCGTATGTATTTCTTCCCCTCTAAAAATTCTAATTCTATTTTTTGCTCAATGCTGCTCATTCTGTCTGTTATTGTATTCAGACACTCATACATTGATTTTTCCAATGATTCACTATCTTTTAAAATATAGCGAATCGCATCTACCTTGTATCCTTCCAGCGAATAATCAATAAATGCCGTTACAAATACAATATACACATTATTATCATACTCCCTGATTCGTTTCGCCAATTTGATCCCATCCATTTTCGCCATACTAACATCCAGAAAAAGTATATCATATGGAACATTTGCCCCTGAATCAATAAATGTGGTTCCTGAATCAAAAGTATCAATTTGACAGGGGCAGTCCCTTTTTTTCATATACTTTATAATAATTTCTTTTTCTTCCGATAAAAAGTATTTCTCATCATCGCATATTCCTATATAAAGCACGAAGCCCCTCCTTTTTTCTACCAATAATCTTCGACTTACACGTTTATAATGCTAATATAAGATATATCGTCAATTTATGCTATTTCTTTATCAATCACAAAGTAGATACCATCTAAAAGACCTAAAGTCACCACATTACTGTGATGACTTTAAGCTAACACTACTACTTGGTTATAGTTTCCAGTTTATTCATAATTCTCAAGAAAACTCTTCGTATTTGTCGTATCTATAACTAATTGCAATTTGAGGATTTGTAAATGTCGTTGACATTCCCGCATATGTATAATAATCTATTGACCAAATTGCTTTAACGGGTTCATAAGAATTTCGTAAACCAGAAAAAGAAGTATTGTACCCCTTGTTTAATCTAGCTTCATTATGGGAACCCGATATAGAGTTATCTATTTCCATCCATGTATTCCCAATATTATAACTTAATGTACCTGATACTTCAACTTCGGTCACCTCTGCCGAATCAGGTATCGATGAGGTTCTCCGCAAATCAATCGTTGCTACACTGGAATAAACCGGATCAAGTGTTGCTTTTCCAGGATTAGTAATTTTTTTGGGGCTAAAACTTCCTGTATATTTTCCCTTAACATATAAATTATCCAAACTAATGGAATAAACTTTTTTATTATATATTCCATCCGCTGCATAAACATGCAAATAATAAGTAGTCATCGTTCTTGGTTTTGGAATTTTAATGACCTTATCATTAGTACCAGCCTTTCCAATCCCCCTATATATAATCCCATTCTGAGGATCTGTAATCTCCATCTGATAATTGCATCCATCTGGATTCGTCAAATAAACAGCCATAACATCTGGATATGAAGATGACGACCCCAGAGAAAACTTAAAATAATGATCCGTTTCTCCTTCGGCAAATATACCTGCCGCACTACCTGACATGGTACTTCCCGAAATAAGCGTAATAACTGTAGGATTCCCCTCGTCCGTACTAGCTGCATTAACTACTGAAGCATTGATTGTGACAACCATCATAACAGCACAAAAAATGGCTGCTATTTTCTTTACGTATTTCATTTCTAAATTTCTCCTATCATAAAACAAATATATTACCTTCCTTGTATACTATTCTTCCTACATCATCCTCACTTGAGCCCCCTCTCTCTATAAGTTTTTTTATATTATTATAAAAATCGGAGTCAGACCGATATTCATAATCATTATAAACATCTTCTGTCAATCCGAAAATTTCACCGTCCTCCGTGATTGCCAAGTCTTCAACCCTCAGACCATAATGCCGGTAAAGTATCCACCCTGTATAAAACATACTCGAAAATTCATTTTTCTTCTCTCCAGACAAACCTACATATTGCTGTCCCTCTCTAAATATTATATTTCGAAAAGCAGTTGCTGTCTTTCCAGATTCAACCAACTTACTCTTTAAATTATCTAACTTTTCAGAATCATAATTATTTCCTGACTCAATTTTAATTTCTCCTTTTACATCTACTGTAATTGTTGCACTATCTATGCCAGAATTTTCAAATGCACTCCGAAGGCGACTTTCCTCCAAAGCTTGATACGCATAAAATTCAGCTAAATGCTTATACGCTGTTTGGGTTTCCTCACTATCATTTTCGAAAGGATATGTCTCCATATCCCCTCCACGATCCAAATAATAATGAACCAAATAATTTACTTTATCTTTATTGTATTTCATATACGGTGTCGTCTGTCTTCCATTCTCATCCACAGTAAGCCAAACATCTTTTGAATTCAATTTATTTTCACTAAAGGAATAACCAGCTTTCGCCATCTCACAATAATTTAATGGCTTTACATTTAACAAATCCTGACTAATACCTGATTTCGTATATAAAAAAGAGGGAATAATATCTTCTGCTCTTTCATCTTCCAAATAGTAATCCAGCAAACTTTTATCCTGCCTATTTTTCTGAACACAACCATTCTCAATATTTATTTTATGGCTACTGGCCAAAACAGCTCCAGGATGCTCAAAATTATTCACTCTCAATTTTTGCCCTCCTTAAATCAATTCCAGTTTTATATTGGATATTTTACATATCATCATAGATGACATACCAATCTATATCAATGCCTTTGACAGAAATTAAAATTCCATGACAGAAATTAAAATTTTACCTCATGTCACCAGAGTTCCATACCCATAAATCTCACTATCCCCAATCGGATAGCTACACCGTTTTACTTTATCCCCGCTGTTCCCCTCAACAGTATTCACATTACCTTTCCCCACGCTTTCCACAATACCTACATGGTCAATGCTTCCGTCATCTTCCCAGTCAAAGAAAATAATATCCCCCGCTGCCGGAACATAACTTCCATCCTTAAACTGTCCTTTACTCTGGAACCACTTTGCACCATCCGAACAGAGGGAAAATTTCGGCATGGCACCACTCTCAATATAACCGCACTGCTCCCCGCACCACGATACGAAACAGGCACACCATGACACCCGGCTGCCAAATCCATACCAACGCCAGTAGATGTCGCCTCCATTGCCCTCCTGTGCCAATGCCACCTGCACGATCACCTGATTTCCTGTCCCGTTTGGAATACGCCCCAATGAATAATACCGCAGAACATGAGGGACATACTGCTTATCCCCATAGCTTTCCCATCCCTTTTCTTTTGCCATCTTGTCTGAAAATTCTACCGCATTTGCCAGCGTATACCCGCCATAAGTTTCTTTTGCCCACGGAATGTATCCATTCCCATAGTTATAACCCTGCAAGGCAAGTTTGATTTGATCCATATCTACGGGGCTTTTCACTTCCGCACCAGCAAGGCAGCTTTTTATCTCCTGCACACCGCACTCAATGGAATATTCCGGATTCGTTATGCCATTCGCTTTTTTCGGGTACTTTGTGTTAAAACTGCTCTCGGAACTCTGCATCGGATCATTCCCCTGCCCGCCGGACTCCTGCATCATGACCGACTTGATTAACTCCACATATTCCCCGATCCCATATTGTTTTGCATATTTCCGGATGAGAGGCTCATATACCTGTACCTCGGCACTGATCGGGCTGACAGTGCTGGAATTGTCGCCCCCCGTCATGGAAAGGGCAGCACCGAAAAGTAATACAACAATCAAAACCAATATGGCAATCCACCCGCCCGCTGCAATAGCGGTCAGCAATGCCTTTGTCCCCGCAATTATTGCTTTTGCTACAGAAACTGTAGTCTTCGCTACAGCTTTGACCGTTTTTTCCGTTGCTTTTCCGGCTGTCTTTGCTGATTTCTCAGCCGCCTTCCGTGATGCTTTCGCTGCCCTGTATGCGTTCTTTGCCGCCTGTTCCGTGGTTTTTACCGTAGTTCTGGCGGTCTGCTCCGCTGTCTTCACGGAATGCCCTGCTGTTTTCACGCTGCCTTTTCCGACAGACTTGACCGCCTTTTCTGCCCGATGGGTAGTTTTAATATCTCTTTCTCTCCGTTCCACTGTACGGACAATCTGTGCTGTCTTTTTCTGAAGATGCTTTCGGCTGTTTTCGGCAGCCCTTTTCCGTGCCGCCTGCGACTGTGCTGTTTTTATCATTATACTTTGGTAGAAAGTGCACGGGCCAATGATCTGGATGTATATGAGTATCTGAATCACATCCTGACCATTATGCCGAATACAGATTTTTGTAATCAACCAGAGGCTGTTGACAGTTTGTTACCGTGGTCAGATCAATTGCCTGAAATATGTTATTTGTCAAAGTACCGTAAAAAACGCTCGCCTAGATAAACAGGCTACGGATATCATATCTTAAAATGGGAACTGTGTCACTACGCCTTGTTTTGGAGCGTTTACCATTACCATCATGTTCCTTTCATCTTTTATCATATTGTTGATTGCAAGTGTTTACTTGCATACAGGATATTAATAATGTGCCTGTAAGAAAACAGGCACATTATTCCGTTGAAATTCCATTCGCTTTGGGTTGCAGATTGTATGGGTATATGGAAAAGCTTCATTCATGCATCAGGGACAGCGAAGCAATTACCATAATCTTACATCAGGTGTCTCAAGATCACCAATAGACTTCACTTCATAGTGGATATGATGATCTGATAATTCCTGTAAAAATGCATTAACATAAACCGGATCCGTAAAATCCTGGTTCAGAACTTTCATATACACCAACATTTCGATCAACAAGCTTATCGTATTCACTTGAATTAAACTTCTGCTCTGTTGCTATCGGACTTGCGGCAAAGATGATGGTATTATCCCTTGATACACCGCTATCCCTTCCTAAGATGTACCATTCCTGTGGGTTGTCATCGCTGTTCTTACCAAATACAATTTTTCCATAATTTGCTGCAGTTCCTTCTGCATTCGGGGCAAATGTATCATCCATCAACTGTGTCTTTGTGGCATAGGCTGACA
>OLOK01002845.1_pt1 | contig 11465 bp, 10 predicted proteins | sample 1672591 | NCBI WGS metagenome assembly OLOK01 (sample SAMEA3136703, study PRJEB25190) | human gut metagenome | biome: human gut; feature: human-associated habitat; material: faeces | place: Austria | collected 2013 | reverse complement strand
TTTCTCTTTCTACCGGAATCCGGGAGCAGATATGATGCTGAAAAAAGAAGAAGTGGACGAAGATCTGATCCGTGGGGCAAAGATTTTCCATTTCGGAACACTTTCCTCTACCCATGAAGGTGTGCGAGAAGCAACCAGATATGCGATCGATGTGGCAAAAGAAGCAGGATGTATCGTAAGCTTTGACCCGAACCTCCGCCCGCCACTCTGGAAATCACTGGATGAGGCGAAAGCCGAGATCGAATACGGACTTTCCAAATGTGACATCCTGAAAATTTCAGATAATGAAGTGGAATTTTTGTTCGGAACTACGGACTATGATGAGGGAGCAAGACTGATCCGTGAAAAATATCAGATTCCGCTGGTACTCATTACCCTTGGAAAAGACGGAAGCCGTGCATATTATAAAGATCTCCGGGTAGAAGTTCCGGGCTTTGTCCAGGAGCATACGATCGAGACGACCGGCGCCGGAGATACGTTCTGTGCCAATTCCCTGAATTATATTCTGGAGCATGGAATGGAAGAGCTGGCCGAAGAAAATTTAAAAGAGCTTCTCACATTTGCAAATGCGGCAGCATCCCTGATCACAACAAGAAAAGGGGCACTTCGGGTTATGCCGACCAGAGAAGAAATCAAGAACTTTATCCAGAATGTATAAAAAAGGAATCTGTTGTAAGACAGAAGAGAAGAACCTCTGCTTGACATCTTGTCCGGCAGAGGTTCTTATGTGTATGTTATAATATTTATTTTTTCTTATTCCAGACATGGATGCCTGCAAGGATTCCACCAATATACAGGATACTGATGAGTACCGTCGGATTCTCATGCAGACTGTATACTACAGCTACAATTGCAGCAAGGATCACTGTCAGCATAAAGGCATTCATAATCCGTTTTTCGCGGATGTTGCGTTCCTGCACCTGGAGCTCATGACGCTTTTCTTCAAGCTTCAGATACTCAAGAAGCTGGTCATCCGGAATTTTTTCCAGGATATATTTTTCACGCAGATAGTTCAGTTCCTTTGCTGTATGGAAAATGTGGTGGTGGAAACTTTTCTTTTCTCCGGTAAACGGATCTTTTTCGGAATCGTCAGAAGATTTGAAATCTTCCGATGAAAAATCCGTGTAAGTATTCTTTTTTTCCTCAGATGAAATGGTTTCTGCTTCAAGGGAATCTGGTTCCGGAGCTGGAGCTTCTTTGGGTGGTACATCAGTGGCTGTATGGATGTCTCCGGATTCGGAAACTGGTTCTGTAGAAAGCTTTGGATCAGAATCGGCAGATTCTGAGAAAGCTAAAATTTCAGACATATCTTAACCTCCTTCGATCATGAAAATGATCGATTTTCTTTTCTTATAGAATACCAGTTTCGTATAAAAATTTCAATCGACAGCGAGAAGGAAATGTCTGCTGAGGATTATAAGAAAATCTCATTTGGCTTTCGTCCAGATAACAGATTTTTCATTTTCAGAGATGCGGCAGCCAAAAAGACAGGGTTTAGCTTCCGGATACCTTTTGGACAGGCGGCGATACATCCCATACAACTGATACATTTGCTGCTATCGCCGGTTCGGATATTATTTTTATTGATTGCACCTGTTGGGCAGGCTTCGGCACATTTCCCACAGCCAGTGCAGGAAGCGTTTGCTTTTGGAACAACACTCAGGTTGCCAAGGCGTTTATACTCATGACTGCCAGGCACGAAATAATCAGTAGACAATTCTTTGTCAGAGGAAAGTTTTTCGAGTATTTCTTCTGCAAATTTCTTTAACTCTTTGCTATCTTCTTCGTCTGGTCGTCCACTGCCGAATTGGCGCATGATAGAATGTTCTGCAACAGCTGCAACGGAGGCGATAACATTGAAACCGCATAACTCGGCGGTATCTTTTAACTGGATCAGACCATCGTCATATGCGCGATTTCCATATACGGCAATAACTACACAATTTGCATGGTTCCCTTGTATCTCTTTCATCCTTTCAATGGCGATATCAGGAATAACGCCTTCGAATACAGGAGCTGCGATGACAGCAAGTGAATCAGAAGGGACTGCTACATCTGAAAAGCTGACATCGTGCCGGATAAGATTCACGGTATTTGTAATATTTCCCAGATAGCAGCTGATCAGGTCTGCAACTTTTTTGGTCCCTCCGGTAGGACTAAATGTAATTTCTACAACTGGATATGTTTTCATTTTTTCTCCTTTAGTGTAATTTTTGAATTTACAACAAGACTATCATTTCATAGATGTAATGTCAATATTTACACCTATAGAAAAATATGATAAGCTAAAATGAAATCAAAGGAGGAAGTCAGAGTATGCAGTTATCAATAAGGGCATCACTTGCAATCCATTGTCTGATACTGGTCAGCGAATTTGGAGAGACGGATAAGATCACAAGTGAAAAGATTGCTTTATCAACGGGAACGAATCCGGTAGCGATACGCAGTATCATGAGTGCTTTAAAAAAAGATGGAATCCTTAATGTGAAAAACGGTACCGGTGGAACGACTTTAAATATGCCGCCGGAAGAAATTACAGTATACAGAATCTGCAATGCCGTGAAACCGCAGTTCTGTAAAAATATATTTCACGTACATACCAAAGCTTCTAAATTGTGTCCAGTTGGACGTAACATCCGGGCGGTTTTGCAACACTCCTATTCTAAATTTGAATCTGCATTGGAAGACAGCCTGAAGACAGTTACGCTTGCAGATATGATCCGGGATTATCATATGCAGCTAGAAAAAGAGAAATAATCTTTGTCAGTTGGAATTGTCAAAAAAAGAAAAATTTTCTATAATAAAAAGTGGAATAATGATGTCGCAAGCGTTCTACGCTCCGCTTCGGTCGTTGCTTAACGAGCGCCACTGGCGCTCAGCAACGCATTCGGCGCGAGAATGTGCCAGGGCACATTCTTTTTTTAAAGAAAATAAGAGTACGAGGAACAAAGGATGAATGAAAAATTAAAAGAAATGAGAGAAGCATGGAAAAATCTGTATGGTTCATTGTTCAAATGGATCGTTTTGTCCGGGGTGATCGGAAGTCTCATCGGACTGATCGCCAGCGGATTTTCCTATGCGATTGTATGGGCGACTTCGTTTAGACAGGCAAATCCGATGATCATTCTTGGGCTACCGCTAGGAGGTCTTTTGATCGTCTGGCTGTACAAAATTACCGGGCAGGAGAAGAACTCCGGAACGAACCTGGTTCTGACAGTAGTCCGGTCGGATGAGGAAGAGGTTCCGGGATGGGTGACACCACTGATCCTGATATCGACAGCGATCACACATCTGTTTGGAGGATCTTCCGGACGAGAGGGTGCAGCGCTTCAGTTTGGAGCAAGTGTAGGAAATGTATGTGCGAAATATCTGCATTTGAATGAGAGTGACAAGAAGATCATCATTCTGGCAAGTATGAGTGCCGCATTTTCAGCACTTTTCGGGACACCGATGGCGGCGGTTGTATTTCCAATGGAAGTAATCAGTGTTGGTGTGATGTATTATGCCGCGCTGGTGCCATGTGTATTTTCTGCATTTGCCGCACAGGGGATTGCGCTGCTTCTGAAAGTGAGGACCGTTACTCCGCCGTATTTGGTAGAATCGGTTCCGGATTTTTACAGTGTGGATTCGATCAAAGCGATCATTCTGGCAATTGCGTGTGCGCTTGCCGGAGCACTGTTCTGTATTGTGCTGCATAATGGGGAACATTATCTGAAGAAATGGTTTCCGAATCCGTATGTGCGTGTGGTTGCAGGGGCAGCAGGAGTGATCATTTTGTATTTTGCACTCAGAACGGATGCCTATCTGGGGCTTGGAACAGGTGTGATCCAGGCAAGCTTTAAAGAGACGGCAGGACCACAGATGTTCCTTCTGAAAATGCTGTTTACGGCACTGACGCTCTGCGCCGGATTCAAGGGTGGGGAGATCGTACCGTCACTGTTTATCGGGGCGACACTTGGTTCTTTTATGTCTACGATCCTTGCAGCACCGACAGATATCTGTGCGGCATGTGGAATGGTTGGTGTCTTTTGTGCAGTTACAAACAGTCCGATCACATCTCTTTTGATTGCAGCAGAGTTGTTTGGATTTAACGGGATGCCGTTTTACTGTATTGTGGTTGCGGTAAGCTATCTGCTTTCCGGATATTACAGCTTATATAAGGAACAGAAAATTGTTTATTCCAAAACAGAGAATAAATACGTGGATAAACATACGAAATAATCAAAAAACAAAAAGAAACAAAGTGAATTGATGATTTTAAAGCAAAAAAGCTGACAATTAACGAGAAAAAATTAAAAAATAGAAGAAAATACTTGAAAAAGTAAAGAACGTGTGCTAGTATCTAAAAATAATTTAGTAAAGCAAAGCGATGAAAGAGACTCTTGCTTCTGGAACTTGACAGGAATACGGCGTCACCGACTGAGAGCGCTGTTTGAGGAATGAGGCGAAGGGAACACTCTGGAGCAGATTATCTGAATGGAAAGCACAGGTGTTTTAGTAGGGTAATACGGTTCATGCACGTTACGTATGTAAGAGAGGAATCCCAAAGGATTCAATGCGGGTGGTACCGCGGATCATCAGATTATCCGTCCCGGAATACGAAAAAGTATTCCGGGGCTTTTTTATTGCCATGTACATCAAAAAACAATCCGGAATACGAAGTTGACAAAAGCAAAACATATTTTAGGAGGATTGTGACATGGAATTTATGACAGGTGTAAAAGAAAAAGAAACGCTGGAACTTAGTGAATTACTGGAAGAGGGAAGACTTGGAGAAGAAGTGAAGGTAAATGGAGCCGTTCATACAATTCGTGACATGGGAACAGTCGCTTTCGTGATTCTGAGAAAACGGGAAGGTCTGGTCCAGTGTGTATACGAAGAAGGCGTTACAAAATTTAACTTGAAAGATTTAAGAGAAGCCGCTACAGTAGAAGTAACAGGAAAACTGACCGAATCAGAGAAGGCACCGAACGGAATTGAAATCCGTCTGAGTGAGATAAAAGTACTCAGTATGCCAAAAGACAGCCTTCCACTTGCTGTTTCAAAGTGGAAACTGAACACTTCCCTGGAAGCGAAGCTGAACTATCGTTCCATTTCTCTTCGGAACGTAAGGGAAAGAGCGAAGTTTAAAATTCAGGAAGGAATCGTAAGAGGATTCAGAGAGTTCCTGTATAAAGAAGGTTTTACAGAAATTCATACCCCGAAGATCGGAGCAAAAGGAGCAGAAGGAGGATCTAACCTCTTCCGACTGGATTATTTCCATCGTCCGGCAGTGCTGGAACAGAGTCCACAGCTGTACAAACAGATGATGGTTGGTGTTTTTGACAGAGTATTTGAGACAGGACCGGTATTCAGAGCAGAAAAACACAACACCAAGCGTCATCTGAACGAATATACCAGTCTGGATTTTGAAATGGGTTATATCGACAGCTTTGAAGATATCATGGCGATGGAAACGGGCTTCCTTCAGTATACGATGGAGCTTCTGAAAAAGGATTATGCGAAGGAACTTAAAATCCTGGACGTGACACTTCCGGATGTCTCTAAAATTCCGGCAATCCGTTTTGATGAGGCAAAGCAGAAGGTTTCAGAAAAGTACGGACGTAAGATCCGCAATCCATTTGATCTGGAACCCGAGGAAGAGCATCTGATCGGACAGTACGCAAAAGAGGAATGGGATTCTGATTTTGTATTTGTAACCTACTATCCGTCAAAGAAGCGTCCGTTCTATGCAATGGACGATCCACAGGATGAGAAATTCACACTCAGCTTTGACCTTTTGTTCCGTGGACTTGAGATCACGACCGGAGGACAGAGAATCCATGACTACGACATGCTGATGGAAAAGCTTGCAAAGCGGGGAATGACGGAAGAAGGACTGGAGACCTATCTGGATACATTCAAACATGGTATGCCGCCACATGGAGGTCTTGGAATCGGAATGGAACGTCTGACAATGCAGCTTCTTGGTGAAGATAACGTCCGTGAGACAACCCTCTTCCCGAGAGATTTAAGCAGACTTACTCCGTAGAGACGAAGCTCCCTGGCTGGCAGGTAAAAAAGGAAGCTGACAAGAGGCAGCGGGGGAGGTCAAAATGAGACGAAGATGTTCCTTATGTGGAGGAAAATTAAACGGAAATATCTGCACAGAGTGTGGGCTTGACAATTCAAAGAATGACGATCAGTATGTGACACTTGGAAATTCCGGTCATGAAGAATCGCTGACACATATACATACGGAAGCGGAAAAGCCGTATGAAGGAAAGACCATGACTCGGGAAAATGTGCGTAAGGCGAAGAATGCAGATAAAAATGCAAAGAAAGCAGCTGCAAAAAAGGCGTCAAAGAATGCGGCAGCAGGAAAAGTAAATCCGGCGGGGAATGGATATTCTGCAGCAAATGCGAGCTACAATACCATAGGCACAAGCTATAGCCAGACAGGAAACCAGAGTTACAGTTATACATCATCTTCAATGCAACAAAGCAGCAGACCGATAAAAAAGAAAAGGAAGCTTGGAAAGTTTCTGATCGGTTTTGTGATCATTGCAGCATTTGCAGGTGAGCTTGGCGGAACGATCAGCGATGAAGTTCAGCATTATTTTGATGACTATACTTATGATGACAGTGACAGCTACACCGAGGAAGATCCATACAGTGATTTGCAGGAAGTGATGCCGGAAGAAGGAGAACTTTATGAAGCAGACCTGACAGCCGGAATTTATAAAGGCGGTGTACATCTTCCGCAGGGAACCTATACACTGACCTGCAAAAGTGGAAGTGGTCAGGTAGAGCTGACAGACAGCAAAAATAATATCTGGGTGCAGTACAATTTTGGTGATGACTACGATAATACGGAAGAAGAAGTCAGTGACTTTGAAGTATTTCCGGGATGTTATGTGATAGTAGAGGATACACTGGAGCTTCACATGACAGCAGAGAATGCACAGATGAATCTGACAGCAATTGCAAATCCGCTTACAGAATCGAAAACCGTATCGGATAAATTTACAGTAGGAAAAGACGTACCTGCAGGTGTCTATGATGTGAAATGTGTGGAAGGTTTTGGGATTTTTGATTATGACGTGACAGTAAGCGCCGGATACGAAAACTATATGGGAATGCTGATCGGTAATGAAGAGTCGGGATTTCCACAGGAGCTGAAAAATATTGTCCTGATCGATGGAACAGAAGTTGATCTGGAAGGACTTACAGTAGAACTTACACCGAGTGAGTGGATTGAATCGGAGGAGTACGAAAGCTTTTACGATAATTATTATTAGAAAGGACGAGTACAATGGCAAACAAGATTTCGGATGAAACAATCGAATACGTTGGAATCCTGGCAAAGCTGGAGCTTTCTGACGAAGAAAAAGAGCAGGCAAAGAAAGATATGGAAACCATGCTTGATTATATTGATACCCTGAATGAACTGGATACAGAAGGAATTGAACCGATGTCACATGTATTTCCGGTAAATAATGTATTCCGTGAGGATGTAGTGACAAATGGAGACAATCACGAAGCAATGCTGGCAAATGCGCCGCAGCAGAAAGAACAGAGCTACAAAGTACCTAGAACATTCGCATAGGAGGAAATCGAAAGATGGATTTGAAAGGTCTTACTGCCGTTGAACTTGGAAAAAAGATTCAGGCAAAAGAAGTTACAGTAAAAGAAGCAGTGGAAGCCTGCTTCGCGCAGATTGATAAAGTAGAAAAAGAAGTCAACAGTTTTGTATCACTTCAAAAAGAAGCTGCCTTAAAAAGAGCGGAAGAAGTGCAGAAGCTGATCGATGACGGAACACTGACCGGACCGCTTGCAGGAGTACCGGTTGCGATCAAGGATAACATGTGTACGGAAGGTGTGACGACCACCTGCAGTTCAAAAATTCTGAGTAATTTTGTACCGACATTTTCAGCAGAAGCAGTTCTGAACCTGGAAAAAGCAGGTGCAGTTGTGATCGGAAAGACTAATATGGATGAATTCGCGATGGGAAGTACGACTGAGACTTCTTATTACGGAGAGACAAAGAATCCGTGGAATCTGGAGCATGTACCGGGTGGATCTTCCGGTGGCTCCTGTGCGGCAGTTGCGACTCTGGAAGTACCATATGCTCTTGGATCTGACACCGGCGGATCGATCCGTCAGCCAAGTTCTTACTGCGGAATCGTTGGAATCAAGCCAACCTACGGAACGGTATCCCGTTATGGACTGATCGCTTACGGATCATCTCTTGACCAGATCGGACCGGTTGCAAGGGACGTAACCGACTGTGCGACGGTTCTTGAGACCATCGCATCCCATGATGTAAAAGACAGCACTTCGGTAGAACGCCAGGACACGGATTTTACGAGTGCGTTGGTAAACGATGTAAAAGGGATGAAGATCGGTATTCCAAAAGATTATTTTGGAGAAGGTCTGGACGAAGAAGTGAAAAAACCGATTCTGGAAGCCGCAGAGGTTCTGAAAAATGCAGGAGCTGAGATTGAAGAATTTGATCTTGGACTTGTAAAATATGCGATTCCGGCTTATTATGTCATCGCATCAGCAGAGGCAAGTTCCAACCTGTCCCGATTTGACGGTGTGAAATACGGATACCGCACAAAGGATTATGAAGAGCTTCACCAGATGTACAAAAAGACCCGCTCCGAGGGCTTCGGACCGGAAGTAAAGCGCCGTATCATGCTTGGGTCTTTCGTACTCAGTTCCGGATATTATGATGCTTATTATCTGAAAGCACTCCGTACAAAAGCACTGATTAAAAAGGCATTTGACAGTGCATTTGCAAAATATGATATGATCCTGGCGCCGGCAGCACCGACGACAGCACCGAAGCTTGGAGCTTCCTTAAGTGATCCGATCAAAATGTATCTGGGCGACATTTATACGATTTCCGTCAACTTGGCAGGACTTCCGGGGATCAGTATTCCGGTTGGACGGGATGCGAAAGGACTTCCGGTTGGAATGCAGCTCATCGGAGACTGCTTCCAGGAGAAGAAGCTTTTTCAGGCAGCTTATACCTATGAGTGCCTGACAGAGAAAAAATGGGTATCTATGTACGACAAAACAGAAGCAGCCGGAAAGGAGGAAGCATAGATGTCAAAGCAGTATGAAACCGTAATCGGTCTGGAGGTTCACGTAGAACTTGCAACGAAAACAAAAATCTTCTGCTCCTGCAGTACACAGTTCGGAGGAGCACCAAATACACATACCTGTCCGGTCTGCACCGGTATGCCGGGGTCTCTTCCGGTCTTAAACAAACAAGTAGTAGAATATGCACTTGCACTTGGACTTGCAGCAAACTGTGAGGTTAATCAGAACTGTAAATTTGACCGAAAGAACTATTTCTATCCGGATAACCCACAGAATTATCAGATTTCCCAGTTATATCTGCCAATCTGCCATGATGGATTTCTGGAAATCCAGACCAATGCAGGAACAAAGAAAATTCGTATTCATGAAATGCACATGGAAGAAGACGCAGGTAAATTAATCCATGATGAATGGGAAGACTGCTCTTTAGTAGACTATAACCGAAGCGGAGTTCCGCTTGTGGAAATCGTATCCGAACCGGATATGAGAAATGCAGAAGAAGTGATTGCGTATCTGGAAAAATTAAGAATGATTTGTCAGTACCTCGGTGTATCCGACTGTAAATTACAGGAAGGTTCGATGCGTGCTGATGTTAACTTATCTGTACGTGAAGTTGGCACAGAAACTTTTGGAACAAGAACGGAGATGAAAAACCTAAACTCTTTTAAAGCGATTGCCCGTGCGATTGAAGGAGAAAGAGAACGTCAGATTGAACTCATTGAAGAAGGAAAAGCGGTTCAGCAGGAGACCAGAAGATGGGATGACAACAAGGAATATTCCTATGCAATGCGTTCCAAAGAAGATGCAAAAGACTACCGTTACTTCCCAGACCCTGATTTACCGCCGGTCTTTATCAGTGATGAATGGATAAAACGTATCAAGGACAGCCAGCCGGAACTTCAGGAAGCAAAATCTGCACGTTATGAAAAAGAGTATGGACTTTCCGCTTACGATGCTTCACTTTTAACCCAGTCCAAACATCTTGCCGATTTATTTGAAGAAACCGTAAAAGAAAGCCAGAATCCGAAAAAGACAGCAAACTGGTTTATCGGTGAAACTCTGCGTCTGTTAAAAGACAGAGCAATGGAAGCGGAAGAACTGCGCTTTACTCCAAAACATCTTGCAGATTTGATTCTTATGGCTGAAAAAGGAGAAGTCAATAACCAGAATGCAAAGAAAGTCTTTGAAAAGATTTTTGATGAAGATGTAGAACCGAAGGCTTATGTAGAAGCAAATGGATTAAAGACCGTAGAAGATACTGGTATGCTTGAATCTGTTGTCGATAAAGTACTTGCAGATAACCCGAAAACCGTAGAAGAATATCATAGCGGAAAAACAAAAGTACTTGGATTCTTAGTCGGACAGGTTATGAAACAGATGAAAGGCAAATCCGGCGTCTGTTAATAAAATGCTGATGGAGAAATTGTGATTAATTGCATGCCTGTTTCTTTTACCGAAACAGTAGAAATTATTTTTGGAGCCATAGAATAGTAGAAATTGTATTTTGAAAATATTGGCTAGTTCGGGGACAGAAATCTTGTCCCCGGACTTTTTTATTTCATAGGATTCTTTTTATGTGCTATGCTTCATTCTTCTCATTCTGCTCAATCAGATAATCCAGTGACCGAAACTGATACCCCATCTCTTCCCATTTGCCAAGCAGTTCATCTAAAATCCGGGCATTGGTTGAGGAAGTACTGTGGAGCAGTACAATTGCGCCGGGGTGAATCCGGTTAAGCAGTTTGTCGAAGGCTTCTTCTTTTGAGGGCTGGTTATCCTGGTACCAGTCTACATAAGCAAGACTCCAGAAGAAGGTTTTATAACCTAAATCTTTTGCCATTTTTAAGTTGGTTTCGCTGTATTTGCCTTGAGGAGGGCGATAATATTTTTTCATTTCCTGTCCGGTAGTCTCTTTGTATAAATCAGAAAGTTCCTGTAATTCTTTTGAGAAGGAATCAATGGAAGAAATCTGAGACATATCCGGATGGTGATAAGAATGATTGCCTACGATATGTCCGTCGGAAATCATGCGTTTGACAATTTCAGGACTTGTGGAGAGAAAATTTCCAACGACAAAAAAGGTCGCAGGGGCATTGTGCTTTTTTAAAGCATCTAAAATGATTTCAGTATTGCCATTTTCATATCCGCAGTCGAAGGTGAGATAAATATTTTTTTCATCGGTGTCTTGTGCATAGTAGGCGTCATATTGCTGTAATTCTTCGATAGAGGCATTTCCGACAGGACGTTTTCCTTCTTCCTGAAAGCTTAGCCCCCAGTTGCCGACTGCATTGGAAATGGTTTCCTGTGCAGAATAATAGTGGATGGCAAAGCTTAAAAAATTTCCAAATGCAAAAGAAGCAGTAAGCAATAAAAAG